>WFLX010187365.1_pt1 | contig 23484 bp, 24 predicted proteins | sample 4967041 | NCBI WGS metagenome assembly WFLX01 (sample SAMN12857096, study PRJNA449069) | gut metagenome | isolation source: stool from male and female vole | host: Microtus ochrogaster | place: USA:Florida | collected 2017
GCTATCGCCAAACGGTAAGGCAACGGACTCTGACTCCGTCATTTCAAGGTTCGAATCCTTGTAGCCCTGCTAAAAACTCAGCAGATAGTATATCTGTTGAGTTTTTTCGTGTCAGGAAATATGGTAAAAAACAAATTTTTCAGATTAAAAGACCGGAGACTTTTGTTAAGAATGAATGAAATACTACGGATGAACAAGAAAATAAAATTGTGGTACAATGAGCTGAATAATGTTATAATGCTTGCAAGCGCGGTTTTTTGTTTTCCGCAAGTGTTTTACACTGAATGGCGTCGTGTATATTGCTGTTGCTGGCGCTGATAATATATCAATTATTTTTTGTATAGAATGAGAGAGCTTATGTATACGTTTGAAGGCAGAATCCGTTATAGCGAGACGGACAGTGAAGGCAGGCTGACTTTGCCGGCTCTAATAAATTATTTTCAGGATACCTCCACCTTCCATTCGGAGGATTTGGGGTTGGGAGTGGAATATTTGAAAGGGCAGCATCTTGTATGGGTATTGTCCACGTGGCAGATAGTGGTTGAACATTATCCTAAGCTTGGAGACAGAGTAATTTTAGGTACGGCACCGTATGAATTTAAGGGCTTTTTGGGTTCCCGTAATTTTGTTATGCTTGCAGAGGACGGCAGTTATCTGGCAAAGGCAAATTCCCTTTGGAGCCTGCTAAATACCGATACAGGCAAACCTGCAATGCCTCCTCGGAAAATGATAGAAGGGTATACTCTGGTTCCCAAGCTTCCCATGGAGTATGCTCCGCGTAAGATAACCCTGCCCCCGCAGGGAGAGCGCCGGGAAGTCATTGTGGTGAAAAAACATCATCTGGATATCAACCACCATGTGAATAACGGGCAATATATCAATATGGCAATGGAATTTCTTCCTGAAAATTTTGCTATCGGGCAGATGCGCGCCGAGTACAAAAAGCAAGCTTTTTTGGAGAATATACTGCATTCTTATGTGGTTGAGTCTGAAGAACAATGTATAGTGGCATTTCTTGACGAGGAAGACAAGCCTTATGTGAGTGTTGAATTTTTGAGGCGGCAGCTTTAGCAAATTCAGCTGTCTGTGTGTTTGCAGACGGCATAACCGGAAGGCAGAATATGAGGGCGCGCCAAAGCGCGCAGATGGGTATAAAAATGATTAAGTTAGGTGAAACTCAGGAACTGACGATAGTAAAAATTGTAGAATTTGGAGTATACCTTGCCATTTCCAAAGAAAGGCAGGAGGAAAGGGTGCTGCTGCCCGGAAAGCAGGTACCGGAGGAAAGCAGAATCGGAGACGTGCTTTCGGTATTTATTTATAAGGATTCCGACGACAGACTGATTGCTACCATCCGGACTCCCAAGCTGCAAATGGGGGAGGTGGCAGAGCTGACGGTTGCTCAAACCGGCAAATTTGGCGCTTTTCTGGACTGGGGATTGGAAAAGGATTTGTTTTTGCCCTTTAAGCAGCAAAAAAAGTGTGTTCAGCAGGGAGATAAGGTGCTGGTGTCCCTTTATATTGACAAGAGCAGCAGGCTTTGTGCAACCATGAATGTGTATAACAACTTAAGAACGGACAGCCCCTACAAAAAGGATGACAAGGTTATTGGGAGAATCTATGAAATCAGTGATAATTTTGGCGCCTTCGTGGCAGTAGACAATAAGTATTCGGCATTGATTCCCAAAAAGGAGCTGTACGGCAGAGTAGAGCTGGGCACTGACGTGGAGGCGAGAGTGGTACAGGTGCAGGAGGACGGCAGGCTGAATCTTGGTATTCGTGAGAAGGCATATTTACAGATTGCAAAGGATGCTGAGGAAATACTGAAAATCATTGACAGCTATGACGGTGTGCTGCCCTTCAATGATAAGGTTTCTCCTGAAATTATCAAGCGTGAAACAGGAATGAGTAAAAACGAGTTTAAGCGTGCGGTGGGACATTTGCTAAAGGAAGGAATGATTGAAATTAAGGAAAAGGTCATCCGCAGGGTATACTAATACATGATTCATCTGAAGAACTTCAGGATATGCGGCATGTCGGAAGGTTCGATTCCGACAAATATAATATTATATGATAGTTGCAACATTTTTTGGAAATTTGCAGCTTCCTACTGGAATATTGCCAAGAAGAATGTTATAATATAAAAAGAGCAAAGGCAGGGGAGCTTGCCGTCTTGATTTATCCCAAAGGGAACGCTTTGACGAAAGGAGGAGCAGATATGGATATTGCAGGTTTATCAACAGCGTTAGCGACTGCGTCTATTCAGTCTCAGGTCGGAACTGCCGTGTTGAGCAAGGCACTTGATACCCAAGAATCTTTAGGTGCAGGAATGGTTCAGATGATAGATGCTGCTGCTATGGAGCGGAGTGTGAATCCGAGTGTAGGTGCGAATCTTGACATTAGAATCTAAGCAGATACAGAGAAGTAGGAAAGGCTGTCGGAGCAACAAGCTGCCGGACAGCCTTTTTAAATTATTGGTAAATTATGGGTAAATTATGGGTAAATTATGGGAATATAAGCACAAGCGCTTTTTTATGAAAAAATAAGAAAAAGTGCATAAAAGCCTATTGCTTTTTTATGTTTTTTTTTGTACATTTGTATTATATGATGAAATGGCGTTGTTGTCGTCTGCGTTTAGAGAATAAGATAGGTTTTACAGTTATGTATTGCTGGAGGAGCGGGAGTATATGATATCAAATCAAATTTTGCAAAATACGATTGAAGGCTTAAAGGGAATTGCCAGAGTAGAGCTGTGTGTGATGGATGCAGACGGCAAGGAGGTAGCAGCAACCATGGATATGGGCAACTGCTCGAAGGCAACGGTAGAATTTGCCGCTTCTCCTGCCGATTCACAAGAGATTCAGGGATATCAGTATTTTAAGATTTATGACGAACACCAGTTAGAGTATGTTCTCATAGCCGGAGGCACAGGTGAGGATGTGTACGTCATAGGTAAAATGGTTGCTTTTCAGATACAGAATTTGTTGGTGGCATATAAAGAGCGTTTTGATAAGGATAATTTTATCAAAAACCTTTTGCTTGATAATTTGCTGTTGGTGGACATATACAGCCGCGCCAAGAAGCTACATATTCAGACAGATGTATCCAGAGTAGTGATGATTGTAGAATCAGATAACGGTAAGGATAGCAATGTACTGGAGATTACGAGAGCGCATTTTGGTAATAGCAGCAGGGATTTTATTACCGCTGTTGATGAAAGTAATGTGATTATTGTCAAGGATCTGGCGGAAGCGGATGCAGGCAAGGAGCTTGACAAAGCGGCAAGAAGCTTGGAGGCTTTCCTACAGAAGGAGGATATTAAAGACGTCCGCATTGCGTACGGCACGGTAGTTCATGAGATTAAAGAGGTCAGCCGCTCCTACAAGGAGGCAAAGATGGCTTTGGACGTAGGTAAGATTTTCTTTGATGACAGGGATATTATAGCCTATAGTGAGCTGGGGATTGGACGTTTGATTTATCAACTGCCCATACCGCTGTGCAAAATGTTTATTAGGGAAATTTTTGGCGGAAAGAGCCCTGATGATTTTGATGAAGAGACTCTTACGACTATTAATAAGTTTTTCGAGAACAGCCTGAATGTGTCCGAGACTTCAAGGCAGCTTTTTATTCACCGCAATACGCTGGTATACCGTCTGGATAAATTGCAGAAGAGTACCGGTCTTGATTTGCGTGTGTTTGAGGATGCGATTACCTTTAAGATTGCTCTTATGGTTGTAAAATATATGAAGTATATGGAGAATTTAGAGTACTAGGGATATTCACTTTGTTCGTTGGCAAATGGGGCAGATGGAAATTCAGACATGCTATTTGGTGAAATGTAGACGGCATAAAATACTGGAGATAGGTGGTTTGTAAATGGCGAGAAACAAGGAATATTTGAGAAGAAAACGGCAACAGATGATAGATGAACAAGGAATAATTGTCTTGGATAATGTAAGTAAATCTTACTCTACGGGTGCGCCTGCCCTGAACGGGATTTCTCTGAATATAAAGCAGGGGGAGTTTGTTTTTATTGTAGGAGACAGTGGTTCCGGAAAATCAACTTTGATTAAACTTCTGCTGCGGGAGCTTACGGCTACCGGCGGCAGTGTTTATGTTATGGGGCATGATATGGCAAAGCTGAGGCATAGGCAGATTCCCAAGTACCGCCGTAATTTGGGCGTGGTATTTCAGGATTTCAGGCTTTTGAAGGATAGAAATGTCTATGAAAATGTGGCGTTCGCACAAAGAATTATCGAGACACCGATAAACGAAATACGCAGAAACGTTCCTGCTATTTTAGCAACGGTGGGTCTTGCAGNTAAATACAAAGCAAAGACCAAACAGCTGTCAGGAGGAGAGCAGCAAAGGGTTGCGCTGGNGAGAGCGCNGGNGAACAATCCTTCGATTTTGCTTGCGGATGAGCCTACGGGTAATTTGGATCCTAAGAATTCTTGGGAAATCATGAAGCTTTTGGAGGAGATTAATGAGGGAGGAACTACCGTTGTGGTAGTAACTCATAACAGAGAGATTGTAAATTCCATGCAGAAGCGTGTTGTTACTATGAAAAAAGGCGTGATTGTCAGCGATGAAGAGAAGGGCGGTTATATTGATGAAGATTAGTACCTTATTTTATACTATTAGACAGGGCTTTGTTAATATTTTCCGCAATAAATGGTATTCTCTTGCCTCTGTTGCTACGATTTCCGCCTGTCTGTTTTTGTTCGGGCTTTTTTATGCGATTGTGGGCAACTTTCAAAATATTGTCAGGACTGCGGAAGAAGGAGTGTCTGTGACGGTTTTTTTTCATTATGACGGAGACCGCTGTGACAGCCATGAGGAGGGCGACATTCCCTCGGATGAGCGTATAGATGAAATCGGACAACAGATTGGGGCGCGCATGGAGGTTTCGGACATTGTTTTCATTTCTGACGATGAAGCCTGGGCTACCTTCGGGCCGGACTTTTTAGGAGAGAATTACGCAGACGGTTATCCTGAGAATCCATTGGAGGGTGACAATTCCTATGAAGTTTATCTAAGCGATGTGTCAATGCAGGGTGCATTGATAACTTGGCTGGAGTCCATTCCCGAGGTACGAAAAATAAATTATTCGGAACTGACGGCNAATANNTTANGCGGTGTGAATTTGTTGATTGCCTNTGTTTCCANGGGAATTATTGTAATTTTACTGGCGGTCAGTATTTTCCTGATCAGCAATACCGTGGCAATTGGAATTTCCGTGCGTAAGGAGGAAATCAACATTATGAAATATATCGGTGCCACCGACTTTTTTGTTCGTGCGCCTTTTGTATTGGAGGGTATGCTGATAGGGATTATAGGCGCGGGGGTACCGTTATTTTTGATATACAGCCTTTATAATTACGCTTTAAACTATATAGAGGAACGTTTTGCGGTGTTGAGTAAATTTCTTAATTTTCTCACCGTGGAACAGGTTTTCAGTTTCCTGACGCCCGCGTTGTTACTGTTGGGTGTGGGAATCGGTTTTTTGGGGAGCGTTACAACAGTTCGCAAGCATCTGCATGTATAGGCTGAAAGATGAGCCTGATAGTTTTGAACCGCAAACTGGCACTTCGCCGGTAAGGAGAGGTGTGAGAGGATTTAATTTTTGATTTGGATGGGTCTGGTATGAAGAAAAAATGTATATTTGTTTGTGCAATATTATGTGTAGTGGCGGCGGTCACGTTGAGAATGGAAGTTTTCGCTACCAGTATGTCATCCATTACCTCTGAAAGCATTAAGGAGAAGGAAGCACAGATTACGCAGGCGGAAAAAGAGAAGGAAGCCCTGCAAAATAATCTGAGCAATCTGCAAAAGATAACGAAGGAGCTGGAGGCACAAAAAAAGAATCTGAAAAGTTATGTTGCCCAGCTGGATGCAAATCTCACTCAGATAGAAGAGAATATAGCAGAGCTAAAAGCTCAGATAAGTGTTAAGGAAGCGGAAATTTCCAAGACGCAGGAGGAGCTGGCGGCGGCTTTGGAAAAAGAAGAAAATCAGAAAGAATCCATGATTACCCGCATAAAATTAATGTATGAGCAGAAAGATGCCTATATGACGGAGCTGCTTTGGCATGCAAAGGGCTTTGGGGATTTTTTGAATCGCGCAGATTTCATGGAGCGTGTGATAACTTATGACAAGGCACAGTGGAATCAGTTCAAGGAAAATCGCCAGTTGATTGAGTTGTGTAAGCAGGAGCTTGAGCTGGAAAAGCAGCTTTTGGATCAGGCGAAGGCTAATGTGGAGATAGTACAGAATAATCTGGAACAGCTGATTACGCAAAAACAGCAGGATATTTTAGCCTATGAGACGGATATTAATAATAAGGAACAGGCTATCAAGGAGTACGAGGAGGAAATCGCAGCTCAGAATGCAGAAATCGAGGCATTGGAGGCGGCTATTGCCGAGGAAAAGAAAAAAATCATTGCAAGCAGCGGCGTGGTTTTGGCCTATGATGGCGGTATATTCAAGTTCCCTCTGGCATCCTACACCAGAATTTCAGATGAATATGGAATGCGTATTCATCCAACCTTGGGTGTGGAACAATTCCATAACGGTGTAGATTTTGCCGCACCTAAGGGTACTGCAATTTATGCCGCGTATGACGGCGTTGTGGTGGCGGCTGCCTATAGCGCTACTATGGGCAATTACGTGATGATAGACCATGGCAGTGGTTTATATACGATTTATATGCATGCCTCTGCGCTGTATGTAAAAAAAGATGATGTTGTGGTGAGAGGAGAGACAATAGCGGCAGTCGGTACCACAGGACGTTCTACAGGTAATCACCTGCATTTCAGCGTCCGTAAGGACGGAGCTTATGTGTCTCCGTGGAACTATTTATCCCAGTAAGGAGAAAATGGTGGGGAGAAGAGTTTGCAGCGGACTAATATTATGCAGACTTTATGGAAGGAGAGCTGTTTGACAGCAAAAAAGATGGAAAACGAAAATCGTTATTTTGACTTAGATTCATTAAATCATATGCAGAATGTTCAGGAGAATACGCCAAAGGATAATGAAAAGCGGAAAATGTTTTGGCGCGGTATCTTGATAGGGCTGCTGATAGCAATAATTGTTGAACTGATTGCCTTTGGAGCAGCAAAAATTACAGGCTCGCGAAAGGCTGAGAGAAATCTTGATGATTTGGAGATTTCGGAGAATTCCGCAATTAATATGGAGACCATAAGGAAGCTGCAGACTTTGGAAGCGACTATTGACAAGTATTTCTATTTGGATGGACTGACGGACGAAAAGCTGCAGGATGGTCTTTATAAGGGGATGCTGGCTTCGTTGGGCGACCCATATTCGGAATATTATACCGCAGTGGAGCTGGAGGATTTAATGAGCCAGATGTCGGGGGTGTATTACGGTATTGGTGCATATGTGAGTATGGATAAAAACAGTTCCCTGCCCAAAATCAGCGGTGTCATTGCGGGAACGCCTGCAGAAGCAGCCGGTCTTAGGGCAAATGATTTGATATATCAGGTGGATGATGTGGCTACTTATGGTTTGACGCTGACAGAAGCGGTGTCTTATATAAGAGGAGAAGAGGGAACACAGGTTACATTGACTATTGTCAGGGAAGGAGTCAGCGATTACCTTCAGGTGACAGCTACCAGACAGAAGGTTTACAGTCCTACGGTTAAATATGAAATGCTTGATAACGGGATGGGTTATATACAGATTGTTGAGTTTGATGATATAACCGCAGACCAGTTCGCGGACGCATTGGCTACTCTCAGAGGCTCTGACATGAAAGGGCTGATATTGGATTTACGTGCGAACCCGGGCGGCGGGCTTACTTCGGTGGTGGATATTTCCGAGATGCTGTTGCCGAAGGGGCTGGTGGTTTACACAGAGGATAAAAACGGTAAGCGTGTGGAGTATAAGAGCGACGGCGCCAGAGAAATAGACATCCCTATGGTGGTGCTNGNGGNTATGAATTCTGCAAGCGCTGCGGAGATTTTGGCGGGCGCCATTCAGGATTATGAAAAAGGTACATTGATAGGAACCACCACCTNTGGCAAGGGTATCGTTCAGCAGANTATTNCTTTCAGGGNCGGCTCGGCAATGAAGGTGACTGTAAGCAGTTATTTTACGCCTAAGGGCCGCAATATTCACAGCATTGGTATTGAACCTGATATTATCTGTGAATTTGATGGTGAGACCTACTATAATACTGAGGGAAAGTATGATAATCAGCTTGAAAAGGCGAAAGAAGTACTCGGAGGCATGATGAAATAATGAGGGTTTCGGATATTATGTCATTGGCAAAGGAATATTTACTTTTGGGAATGGCTGCTGCAATATTTGCAGCAGTCCTTTTCCTGTTGGGATATTTCATTGTTTACAGGAAGCTGTGTGGGGGAACACGAAAAATCAAGCCCGGTCGGCTTTTTTTGTATGGTGTTTTTATATGTTATCTGATGGTGGTATTCGGCGCTACCATGTTGAGCAGGGGGGCTTATTGGGAGAGCCGTATGCAGTGGAGGCTTTTTTATTCCTATCGGGAAGCGTGGAATCATTTTTCTGCAAGAGAATGGCGCAATATTATTCTGAATATATTGCTATTTGTGCCGTTTGGTTTTTTGCTGCCGTTTTTATTTTCTAAGTTCCGGGTATTTTGGAAGACCTATCTGGCGGGCTTGGGCTTGACGGTGTTGATTGAGGTTGGGCAGCTTGTATTGAAAAGAGGAATTTTTGAAACGGATGATATTTTTAATAATTTTCTTGGAGCAATGATAGGGTATGGGCTGTATCGTATTTTCTATTATATCGTCAGTGCGGTAAAAAGAAAAAAAGAGGGAAAAGACAGATTTATGCCTGTGCTTTTGTATCAGATTCCTTTAGGAGCGGCAGTGGGCATGTTTGCAACGATTTTTACGGTTTATGCCAATCAGGAGTGTCTATTCCCGATGATGCAGGCTTTGAAGATTTGGGGGAAGGAAGGTATTTCTTTCTGGCGGACAAGCTTTTGANAGAGGATACTTTGTATGACGATTCGGTATCNTGTACCTATACAGAAGATGGTGTGATNTCGGGTTTTAGNAATCANATNATTGCATATCAGCCCTATAAGGTATATCCTGTTATTTCGGAGCAGCAGGCATATGAGAATTTGAAGGCTGGCAGATTTAATTCCTTTGGTTACGATTTTTCTTCCGGAGTGATAACCGTGAAAGGGATTCATTTGGATTATGAAATTGACACTAAAGGCTTTTATCAACCGGTATATCTCTTTGAGATAGAAACGGCTGCGGAGGAAGGAACGATTTTTATTTCGGCACTGCAGTGACGTCTGTGTGCGGTTTTGCCGTGGCATAGCCTGTAGCGCGGAGCAATAGATTGCGGAGGTTTGTTTTTATGAATTCATATATTCGGGGATTGAGGCTGGGAGTTCCCATAGGCTTAGGATATTTGTCGGTTTCCTTTACCTTTGGAATTATGGCGGTATCCTATGGTCTGTCATGGTGGCAGGCGGTACTCATATCCATGACGACGGTTACATCGGCGGGGCAATTTGCGGGAATCGGAGTAATGCTCTATCCGGGGCAATACATAGAAATGCTTATTTCCCAGTTGACTATAAACATTAGATATTCATTTATGTCCATTTCCCTGTCGCAGAAGGTGGACGGTAAATTTAAGGGAATATATCGTTGGCTGTTGGGCTTTATGATGACAGACGAAATATTTGCGGTGGCAAGCGCGGAGGAGAACGTGACAAGGTCTTTTTTTGCGGGGCTGTCAACTATTCCTTATTTGGGATGGTCTATAGGAACATTGATAGGCGCCCTGCTTGGCAATGTTTTGCCCCACAGACTGATGAGTGCTTTGAGTCTTGCAATCTATGGTATGTTTGTGGCAATTGTGGTTCCTGAGATGCAGAAAAAGAAAACCGTAATCCTTGTAGTGCTTATGGCGCTTCTTTTTAGCTGTCTGTTTTATTATTTGCCGCTCTTACATCAGATTTCCAGCGGGCTTTCTATCAGCATTTGCGCTATATTTGCTGCTGTGCTGGGGGCTGTTTTGTTCCCTGTCAAGGAGGAAGGAGAGTAATGGAATTAAAAGAATTTTTTATTTATTTACTGATATTGGCAGGGTCCACTTATTTGATTCGTGCGGTTCCCTTTGCGGCTTTGCGCAAGAAGATAGAGAACCGTTTTATAAAATCATTTTTATATTACATTCCCTATGCGGTACTGACAGCAATGACGATACCGGCAATATTTTATGCAACGGATAATAAGGTTTCCGCGGCAGCAGGTCTTTTTGTGTCCATTTTTTTGGCAATGAAGGGAAAGAGCTTGACGGTGGTGGCGGTAGCGGCATGTATTGCGGTTTATTTGACGGAGAGCGCGCTTACTCTGTTTGGGGTGTAGGGGCGGTTTTGCAATATGCCGGAAAGGCAGCATCGATAAATACTAAAACAAGACGTATCAGCAGAGCTTTTGGAACGAAAAGCTTTTTTAAATTTACTAAATAATACACTNCTNTTGAGGCGGNAGTGTATTATNATTGAAANCTANAGANCAAATGTTCATTTNCTCTGTACNTTTNTTTAATACTNTNTTATAATAGGAAAAGAAGNGAGCAATGNATGNCAAAGATTAAAAAGGATTATNTTTNGNTTANAATAGCTANCCTNATAGCGATTAAGTATATATTTAATGATANGTTTTTCTTNNCNAAGGTATTTACCGGAAGAANANNATACTTTATATATTGTTGGATTGGTAGTTTCTCAGAAATATTTATGTGATCAGACCACTCAATGGACATGTAAGCACTATTTTTTCGATAAGGGGTATAATAAATGATGGTCCTGCAAAAGCAATTATAACGGAATATATGGGCGCTTATATACAGAATGAGACATTAAAAGAGTGGGAAGAGTATATAAGTGACGGGGATTCTGTTTTTTTANTAANCAACGAATTNGATTCTTTANGTTNCTTANATAAAAATGTTGAAANTTCTGCCCCAACAACGGTTCCCGCACCAACNTATAATGAAACAATTCTTAATTATTGGGATTTACANCCAAAAAAATACCCTGATGTAGTAGTGGTTAGCTGTTGGTACGGAAATCTAAATAGTGCCATGGATGAGGGTACATGGATTAGGACTTGGATTGAAAGAGAATATAATTATTCTTATTATATAGACGGTAAGTATTGGCGTTATTATTTTAAATAAATGAGAGGGTTTTTATGGATCGTTTTGTGCTTCATTCAGAATATCAACCAACCGGCGACCAGCCTCAGGCGATTGCCGAGCTGGTGGAGGGTTTTCAAGCGGGCAATCAATTCCAGACCTTGCTGGGAGTTACCGGCTCCGGCAAGACCTTTACCATGGCAAATGTTATTGCGGCATTGAATAAGCCTACGCTTGTCATTGCCCACAACAAGACCTTGGCGGGGCAGCTCTACGGTGAGTTTAAGGANTTCTTTCCNGAGAATGCGGTGGAGTACTTTGTCTCCTATTACGACTATTATCANCCGGAGNCTTATGTGCCTTCCTNGGATACTTATATTGCCAAGGACTCANCTNTCAATGANGAGATTGATAAGCTGCGGCTTTCGGCAACNGNGTCTCNGACGGAGCGCAGGGATGTGGTGGTAGTGGCAAGTGTGTCCTGTATTTACGGCTTGGGAAGCCCTGACGAATATCAAGATATGATTGTGTCACTGCGCCCGGGTATGGTTAAGGATAGAGATCAGGTTCTGAGAGAACTGGTGGATATCCAGTATACAAGAAATGATATGGATATGTCGAGGGGTACCTTCCGCGTTCGGGGGGATGTGCTGGAGGTAAATCCTGCGCAGGGCGGAGATTATTTTATCCGCATTGAATTTTTTGGGGATGAGATTGACAGGATTGCCGAAGTGGAGCCGCTGACGGGCAAGGTACATGCGGAACTGAACCATATTGCTATTTTTCCCGCCTCCCATTATGTGGTTTCTCAGGATAAAATCAAGATAGCCTGTAATAACATAGAAAAAGAAATGGAAGAACGCGTCCGATATTTTAAGGGTGAGGATAAGCTGATAGAGGCGCAGCGTATTGCGGAGCGCACCAATTTTGATATTGAAATGCTGAGGGAGACGGGGTTTTGCTCAGGCATTGAAAATTATTCCCGGCATTTGAACGGTATGCCTCCCGGATCTCCTCCTATGACCTTGATGGACTTTTTTAAAAATGATTTTTTGATTATCATAGATGAATCTCATATGACGATACCCCAGATTCGGGGAATGTATGCGGGGGACCGTTCCCGTAAGACAACTTTGGTGGACTATGGCTTCAGGCTGCCCTCGGCGCTGGATAACAGACCCTTGAATTTTCAAGAGTTTGAGGCTCATATTGACCAGATGATGTTTGTATCCGCAACCCCTTCGGATTATGAGTCGGAGCATGAGCTGCTTAGAACGGAGCAGATTATCCGCCCTACGGGTCTTTTAGATCCGGAAGTGGAAGTACGCCCTGTGGAAGGGCAGATTGATGACCTGATAGGTGAAGTGAATAAAGAGGTTGCAAAGCAAAATAAAATATTGATTACTACCCTGACGAAACGAATGGCGGAAGATCTTACGGATTATATGAAAGAGGTAGGTATCCGTGTGAAATATCTACATTCGGATATTGATACGCTGGAGCGCGCAGAGATCATCCGTGATATGCGTCTGGATGTGTTTGATGTGCTGGTGGGTATTAACCTACTCAGAGAGGGCTTGGATATTCCGGAAATCTCCTTAGTGGCTATATTGGATGCGGATAAGGAGGGCTTTCTTAGGAGTGAGACTTCTCTGATACAGACAATCGGGCGAGCGGCGAGAAATGCGGAAGGTCATGTTATCATGTATGCGGATGTGATAACGGATTCCATGCGTGCCGCTTTGGATGAGACCAACAGGCGGCGTGAGATTCAAATGAAATATAATGAGGAGCATGGTATTACGCCTCAGACCATCAAAAAAGCGGTTCGCGAGTTAATCAGTATTTCCAAGGTGATTGCCAAGGAGGAGGTACGGTTTGAGAAAGACCCGGAATCCATGAACAGGAAGGAACTGGAAAAGCTGATTGCGGATATTCAGAAAAAGATGCAGAAGGCGGCGGCAGAGCTGAACTTCGAGGCGGCGGCAGAGCTGCGTGATAAAATGATTGAATTGAAACAGAAGCTGCAGGAGCTGGATGAAGAATAGGAGAATTTCAAAAATGAGAATATCACATTAGGAATTTATAGAAAATATTGTAGCATTTCAGCCATGCCATTCATAAGTTGGCAGATATACGCATTTGCTGACGATTTAAGTGTTTGGCTGCCGGATATTGGAAAGACATAGTAAGAAAAGAGGTACAATTATGGAAGAAATAAAGAAAATGCGTCCGCCGAAGCAAGCATCCGCAGAATATATTAAAATTCGCGGCGCACGGGAACATAATCTGAAAAATATTAATGTGGATATCCCGAGAAATGAGCTGGTGGTTTTGACCGGCTTGTCGGGTTCGGGTAAATCATCCTTAGCTTTTGACACTATTTATGCCGAAGGGCAAAGGCGCTATATGGAATCGCTTTCTTCCTATGCCCGTATGTTTCTGGGACAGATGGAGAAGCCTAATGTGGAGCGCATTGACGGTCTTTCTCCGGCGATTTCCATAGATCAGAAGTCTACCAACAGGAATCCTCGTTCCACGGTAGGAACCGTTACGGAGATTTACGATTATTTTCGACTGTTATATGCAAGGATTGGTATCCCTCATTGCCCCAAGTGCGGCAGGGAAATTGCCCGTCAGAGTGTGGACCAAATGGTTGACCAGATTATGGAATTGGATGAAGGAACCAAGATACAGCTCTTAGCTCCCGTAGTCAGGGGGCGCAAGGGAGAACATGCCAAGGTGCTGGAGCGAGCTTCCAGAAGCGGCTATGTGCGCGTGCGTATTGACGGAAGCCTCTATGAGTTGACGGAAGAGATTAAGCTGGATAAGAATATCAAGCATAATATTGATATTGTGGTAGACAGATTGGTAGTAAAGGAAGGGATTGAGCGCCGTCTGGCAGATTCTATTGAGAATGTTTTGGATTTGGCGGAAGGGTTGCTTGTGGTAGACATTATCGGTGGGGAACCTATGAATTTCAGCCAGAGCTTTTCCTGTCCGGACTGCGGTATCAGCGTCAGTGAGGTGGAGCCCAGAAGCTTTTCCTTTAACAATCCCTTTGGCGCTTGTCCGGAGTGCGTGGGTCTTGGGTATAAGATGGAATTTGATGAGGACCTGATGATACCGGATAAGAGGCTGAGTATTAATCAAGGAGCTATTGCGGTGATGGGGTGGCAGTCCTGTTCCGATAAATCCAGCTTTACCAATGCGATTTTGCAGGCTCTTTGCAAGGAATATCAGTTTGATTTAGATACTCCCTTTGAGAAATATCCCGATAAGATTAAGGATATTCTGCTCCATGGAACTAATGGCAAGGAGGTAAAGGTTCACTATACGGGGCAGCGGGGCACGGGGGTGTATCCCATAGCGTTTGAAGGTCTTGTTCGAAATGTGGAACGCAGGTATAAGGAAACTTTCTCCGAAGCATCCAAGCAGGAATATGAGACCTTTATGCGCATTACGCCTTGTAAGGAATGTAAAGGTATGCGCTTGAAAAAGGAATCACTTGCCGTAACTATCTGTGATAAGAATATTTATGAAGTGACGGCAATGTCAATTTTACAGTTACATGATTTCCTGCAGGATTTACAGCTTACCAATCAACAACAGCTGATTGGTAAACAGGTGCTGAAGGAAATTCGTGCAAGAGTAGGCTTTCTGATTGATGTAGGCTTGGATTATTNGTCCNTGTCCAGANCAACGGCAACTCTCTCGGNCGGTGAAGNGCAGCNNATCAGGCTTGCCACANAGATTGNTTCCGGTTTGGTGGGCGTATGCTATATTTTGGACGANCCCAGCATCGGCTNGCATCAGANAGACAACGATAAACTGCTCGCAACCTTGAANAATCTGNNGNATTTGNGTANTACNTTGATTGTAGTGGAACATGATGAGGATACCATGCTGGCAGCGGATTATATTGTGGATATCGGACCGGGAGCCGGCTCCCATGGCGGGGAAGTGATTGCCTGCGGCACGGCTAAGGAGATTATGAAGGTGCCCGAATCCGTAACAGGTCAGTATTTGAGCGGAAGGACAAGCATTCCTGTACCTGCGGAGCGCAGAAAGCCTACGGGTTATATCAAGGTATGCGGAGCGCGGGAAAACAATCTGAAAAATATAGACGTGAAGTTTCCGCTGGGCATTATGACCTGTGTTACAGGGGTATCCGGCTCGGGAAAAAGCTCCTTGGTGAATGAGATACTTTATAAGCATTTGGCGAGAGATTTGAACCGTGCAAGATGTATTCCCGGAAAGCATAAGGATATTCAGGGTCTGGAGCAGCTGGACAAAGTAATTGATATTGACCAGTCGCCCATTGGCAGGACCCCGCGCTCCAATCCGGCAACCTATACCGGCGTATTTGACCAGATACGAGGTTTATTTGCTTCCACGGCGGATGCCAAGGCAAAAGGCTACACTAAGGGGCGTTTTAGTTTTAATGTAAAGGGAGGGCGCTGCGAGGCGTGCGGCGGCGACGGCATTATTAAAATTGAAATGCATTTTTTGCCCGATGTATATGTACCCTGCGAGGTGTGCGGCGGAAAACGTTATAATCGGGAGACCTTAGACGTAAAGTATAAGGGGAAGAACATATTTGATGTGCTGGATATGACGGTGGAAGAGGCGCTGGGATTTTTTGAAAATCTACCTTCTATCCGGCGGAAAATAGAAACGCTGTATGATGTGGGACTGTCATATGTAAAGCTGGGGCAGCCGTCCACAGAGCTTTCCGGCGGTGAGGCACAGCGTATTAAGCTTGCCACAGAACTGAGCCGCCGCAGTACCGGCAAGACTATCTATATTTTGGACGAACCTACCACGGGGCTTCATTTTGCCGACGTGCACAAGCTGGTGGAAATTCTTCACAGGCTTACGGAGGGCGGCAATACCGTGGTGGTTATCGAACATAATCTTGATGTTATCAAGACGGCGGACTATATCATCGATATCGGTCCTGAGGGCGGTGACAGGGGCGGAACCGTGATTGCGCAGGGAACGCCGGAGGAGGTTGCACGTAATAAAAATTCCTATACGGNTCATTACATTAAAAAAATGTTGGAGAAAGCAAAAACANTACTAAANTAATTTGAGTATCGTGTCGATATTAATTTTGACCTAAATTAAAAAGTGATGTTTCAATTAAAAATGCATGGACGCAGAAGAAAGAGCGGATGGAACCGTTTCATTTTCTGTGTCCGATTTATTTTTTAAAATTTTTATAAAACCCTATGAAAATGGAAAAGTTTCGGTTATAATAGAGCATGTATGACTTTGCGTAATGAAAAATCGAAATAGATACCATTAGAAAGGGGTATAAGATATATGCAGTGCACAGATATTGGAATTGATTTAGGAACAGCCAGCATTCTTGTTTACATCAGAGGGAAAGGCGTTGTACTGAAGGAGCCGTCAGTGGTGGCTTTTGATAGAGATACTAACAAAATAAAGGCAATCGGAGAGGATGCCCGCTTAATGCTTGGTAGGACGCCGGGCAATATTGTGGCGGTAAGACCTCTGCGCCAAGGCGTTATTTCGGATTATACCGTTACAGAGAAGATGATGAAATATTTTATCCAGAAGGCGTTAGGGAAGAGAACCTTCCGCAGACCCCGTATTGCGGTATGTGTGCCAAGCGGGGTTACCGAGGTTGAGAAGAAGGCTGTTGAAGATGCAACCTATCAGACCGGAGCCAAGGAGGTTGCCATTATTGAGGAGCCTATTGCAGCGGCTATCGGTGCGGGTATTGATATTTCCAAACCCTGCGGCAATATGATTGTGGATATCGGGGGTGGAACCTCCGACATTGCGGTAATCTCTTTGGGAGGCACGGTTGTCAGCGCATCCATCAAGATTGCAGGCGATGACTTTGATGAGGCGATTGTCCGCTATATGCGTAAAAAGCACAATCTTCTGATTGGTGAAAGAACTGCAGAGGATTTAAAGATTAAAATTGGCTCTGCGTATAAGAGACCGGAAGTAGATTATATGGACGTAAGAGGGCGTAATCTGGTAACGGGTTTGCCTAAGACGGTTAAGGTATCCTCCGAAGAGACGGAGGAGGCACTGCGCGAGACCACGGCACAGATTGTGGAAACGATTCACAGCGTTTTGGAGAAGACCCCTCCGGAGCTTGCTGCAGATATTGCTGACAGAGGAATCGTGCTTACCGGTGGAGGAAGCCTGTTGCGAGGCTTGGAGGATTTGATTTCCGCAAGAACTGGTATTAATACCATGACGGCAGAGGATCCCATGACCGCAGTCGCCATCGGCACCGGTAAATATGTGGAGTTCCTTTCCGGTTATCGCGATAATTAATCAATGATAAAAAGCTTCGGCGGGTAGGAAATAACTAAGACTGGCATAAGTGAAGGAGATAAAGTATGCTTAAGGGATTATACACTGCATATACAGGCATGGTAAATGAACAGAAGAGAATGGATATTATGACAAATAANCTTGGNCAATGNTTCCACGGTTGGTTTTAAANAGGANNGNTCTANCAGCCAGNCCTTTGACNATATNTTGACGGNGAAAATAAAGGATNCGTCTGTGGGCNTTATNAATGTACAGAGAACAGGTATCAATAACCCTGGTGTTAAAATCGGTGAGAATTATACCGACTATACACAAGGCTCCTTCCGCAACACCGACAATACCTATGATTTGGCTTTATCGGGAGAAGGCTTCTTTGCGATAGAGTTTACCAATAAAGCGGGAGAAACCTCTACCAAATATACCCGTGCGGGGCAGTTTACCTTGAACCGGGAGGGTTATCTGGTTACTCAGGATGGAGATTATGTGTTAGATACTCAGAACCGAAGAATCCGTTTGGATACTCTTAAGGAGTCTGTAATTAACAGCGCGGGAATGATTTCTCAGGACGGAGTAAATATTGCGCAGATTCAGGTGACGGATTTTGAAGATTATGATTATCTTGAGAAATATGGTGAGACCTACTACCAGCCCATAGAGGGCGCGAGAATGACGGCGGCAAATGCCACTGTTAATTCAGGATGGCTGGAAATGTCTAATGTGCAGGTTGTCAGAGAGATGGTGAATTTGATTTCTATAACGAGGGCTTATGAATCCAATCAGAAAGTGATACAGACTTATGACAGCTCACTGGATATTGCAGTGAATCAGTTAGGAAGAGTACAATAGAGAATACATTGCAGTAAGCTGCACATATCTGCTTAAGGTATAAGGAGGCAAATTATGGTACGGAGTTTATGGACAGCGGCAACGGGAATGATTGCGCAACAGACTAATATTGATACCATCGCCAATAATTTGGCAAATGTAAATACTTCGGGGTATAAGACTCAGGTAAATGAANTNAAGAGTCTTCTGTATCAAAANATACAGACAAGGACCACCTCGGCAAACGGCGAAACCAAGCCCGGAAGCGCACAGNTGGGCTTGGGTGTGCGTAACGCTTCTATTTCGTCTGTGTTCACAACGNGAAATATGATTTCAAGTGAGAGCGATACNGCATTTGCGCTTGACGGTAAGGGTTTTTTCGCTGTGAGGGGAGAGGACGGCAATACATACTATACCAGAAACGGTAATTTAAAATTTNCTCTTGCCACAAACGGTAATATGTTNGCCACCTCTGACGGCTTACCGGNTCTGGATACCCAGAACAGACCCATAGTACTGCCGGATACTTACATTCTAAGCAGAATAGAGGTATCGAAGGACGGCGAATTATGTTATCCCGATGCAAACGAGAATCTTCAGCGTATAGGCGTCCGTATAGGTGTATTTCAGTTTAATAACCCCAACGGTCTCGACAAGCTTGCCGACAGCCTCTATCGTCAGACGGCAGCAAGCGGGCAGGCAATCAATGAAGCCACTAATCCGGCCGTAGAGAGAACCAGTGTTATACAGGGCTATTTGGAAGGCTCTAATGTGCAGGTTGTTGACGAAATGGTAAATATGATAGTAGCACAGCGTGCCTATGAGTTAAATTCTANGNCAATTACNGCNTCGGATGAAATGTTGCNACAGGCGAATAACNTAAGAANGTAAGTGCNTGTTAAAGCTGGCAGATAGGANCAAGGTTGAATAAAAATGCGTATTCAACTATTGATTTGAGTGCGCGCCGCAACGCGCAGATGGGTATAAAAATGGATATTGGTAATATTACCTCAGGATATAATGATATATATGCAACAGGTTCCGCTCAGTCGGCGTCCAAACTGGAACAGCAGCTGAAATCCGACTATTCCAACAGTACAGATGAAGAATTGATGGATGCCTGCAAACAGTTTGAGGCATATTTTTTGGAACTGATGTTTAAAGAAATGATGAAGACGATTCCTAAGAATGAGGATAATGCGGCTTCTACGACAAATATGTTAGATTATTATAAGGATCAGATGATTCAAGGTATTGCGAAGGAGTCCACGGAACAGAATAGTCTCGGGCTTGCTCAAACGCTTTACGAGCAGATGAGACGTAATTATGGATTGGATAATCAAGAGGTATAGGCTGCCCAATACAGGCAGTCTTTTTCTGTCTTTCCGAGTCGGAAGTTTTCCCTGAAATCAGATAAAACGGTGTGAATTTAATGGATACAATTAACGGTTATGTAGAGCATATTATTTTTCAAAATAGTGACAATGGATATACTGTCTTTAATCTCGTGGCAGGAGGGGAGGAAATTACTTGTGTAGGCATGTGCAAGGGACTGACACAGGGAGAAAATATTGCCGCACATGGAGAATATGTAGAGCACCCTGTTTACGGCAGACAGTTCAAAATAAACAGCTATGAGATGGTAGAACCAGAGGATAGCGCAGGGATGGAACGCTATTTAGGCTCCGGAGCGGTAAAGGGTATAGGAGCTGCGCTTGCGGCACGTATTGTTAAAAAATTCAGTGACGATACCTTTCGTATCATTGAGGAGGAACCGGAACGCCTCGTAGAAGTAAAGGGTATCAGTGAGCGCATGGCACGGGAAATTGCCGTGCAGATGGAGGAGAAAAAAGACCTGCGGGAGGCATTTGTTTATTTGGGGAAATACGGTATTTCCAATGCATTGGCGGTCAAAATTTATAATACCTATGGCATGGAGCTTTATGGTATTATGAGAGAAAACCCTTATCGCTTAGCAGAAGATATCAGCGGTGTGGGTTTTAAAATGGCAGANGAAANAGCAGCAAGAANAGGTATCCATACCGANTCGGATTACCGTATCCGCAGNGGTATTTTATNTACGCNGCTTGGCGCGGTGGGAGAGGGCCACTGTTATCTGCCCATGAATATATTGATTGACAGGGCACANANATTACTTGGGGTGAGCGAGGAGAATATCCGTCCGCAGTTAGATAATATGATGATGGATAAAAAATTGGTGATCAAAGAGGAATGTGTTTTTGCCGCCTCTTACTATCATGCAGAACTGAATTGTGCCAGAATGCTTCATCAGCTGAATATTCCAATGATGGAGGAAGCATATCTGCCGGCAGAGGAAACGACGATTCGCAGGCGTTTGGAAAAGCAGGCGAAGGATTTGCACATGGAATTGGATGAATTGCAGCTTCAGGCGGTGCTTCATTGTATTCAAAACGGTTTGTTTATTCTTTCCGGCGGACCGGGAACCGGCAAAACTACTACCATCAATATGATTATCCGGTATTTTGAGGCGGAGGGGCTTGATATCTTTTTGGCAGCGCCCACGGGGCGAGCCGCTAAACGAATGACGGAGGCGACAGGTTTTGAGGCGCGTACCATTCATCGCCTGTTGGAGCTGAACAGTGCGCTTTCTGACGAGGACTCCAAAAAGGTAAGATTTGAGCGTAATGAGGAGAACCCGCTGGAGGCGGATGTAATTATTATTGATGAAATGTCCATGGTGGATATTCAGATTTTTCAAGCGCTTTTGCGAGCGGTTGCGCCGGGAACCAGATTGGTATTGGTGGGTGATGTGGATCAGCTGCCAAGCGTGGGACCAGGGCAGGTGCTTCGGGATGTCATGTGCAGTAATTGTTTTCCCATGGTAGTTTTGCGTAAGATTTTCCGGCAAGCGGGGGAAAGTGACATTATTGTCAACGCGCATAGAATCAATCAGGGTGAACAAATTACTCTGGATAATAAATCCCGTGATTTTTTTCTGCTTGAAAGAAACGACGTTAATGTCATATACAAACATATGATACAATTGATACAGGATAAGCTTCCGGGGTATGTGGAAGCAACGCCTTTTGATATACAGGTGCTTACTCCCATGCGGAAAGGAAGTCTTGGATGTGAGGTATTAAACGGTATTTTACAAAGATATTTGAATCCTCCTGACAATAAGAAGCGGGAGTATGTGAGCGGCGACACTGTGTACCGTGAAGGCGACAAGGTTATGCAGATTAAGAATAACTATCAGTTGGAGTGGGAAATAGTAAGCCGTTATGGAATACCCATTGACAAAGGTGTGGGTATTTTTAATGGGGATATGGGAAGAATTATAGAAATCAATGAAGCGGGTTCTTGTCTGGTGGTGGAGTATGATGAACAGCGCAGAGTTACTTATCCCTTTTCTATGTTAGAGGAGCTTGAGCTGTCTTATGCGATTACCATACACAAATCTCAGGGAAGTGAGTATCCGGCTGTGATTATGCCTCTCTTGGGAGGATCCAGAATGTTGTTTAACCGCAACCTCTTGTATACGGGCATTACGAGAGCAAAACGATGTGTAACTATTTTGGGCAGTAGTGGTACGGTGAGGAGTATGATTGATAATGTAAGTGAAAACAGGCGATACACGGCGCTTGCCAAGAGGCTTACGGAGTTAGAGGCTTCCGGTGCAGTATATCGGTGATGAAATGTTCGGAGAAGGTCTGTGAGGAAGGACCAATGTATATAGAAAATAAAATAAAGCGTTACTTTAAAGCCGGGATAAAATTATGTGTTCAGCTGATTTTCCCGCTGCGTTGTCCGGTGTGCGATGATATTGTGCGCCCCTTTGGAGAAAAGATATGTCTAAGGTGTATGAAACGGCTAAAGCTCTTAACGCCTCCATGGTGTTTGCAATGTGGCAAAAAGCTGTGGAGGGAGCGGGAGCTTTGCGGTGACTGCAGGCGGATAAAGCATAATTTTATCAGAGGCAGGGCGCTTTATGAATATCATAGTGCGGCTTCTGCCATTTACCGTTTTAAATATAGCGGAAGGAGAGAGTATGCGGAATATTTTGGGGAGGCTGTCGCGGCATTTCTGGGGGATTTTATATGCAGTGTAAAGCCGGATGCCCTAGTGCCAGTGCCGCTGCATAGGAAACGAGAAAGGAAAAGAGGGTATAATCAGGCGAAGCTGCTGGCGGACGAAATTGGACGCCGTATGGATATTCCTGTTTATGGTAAATTATTGGTTCGTGTGAAAAATACCGTGCCCCTGAAACGACAAAATCCTAAAGAACGTCAAAATAATTTGAAAAAGGCTTTCAATGTTGCGCAAAATGATGTAAAATTAAATACAGTCATAGTGGTAGATGACATATACACTACGGGTAGTACTATTGATGAGGTGAGCACCGTACTCAAAGAACATGGAGTACGGAATGTTTATTTTGTCACGCTTGCTTGTGGAGAAGGAATTTAATTGGACTTCTTAAATGGGAGGATATGCTATGAATGTTAGAAATTGCGGGGGCTGTGGACGTATTTTCAATTATTTAGGCGGACCGATTTTGTGTCAGGCATGTAGGGAGAACATGGAATCGAAGTTTCAGGAGGTAAAGGAGTTTATTCGTGAGAATCCGGGCGTAAGCATACAGGAAGTGTCTGAAACCTGTGATGTGCCTACAGCTCAGATACAACAGTGGCTGCGTGAAGAGCGTTTGGAGGTTACGGAGAATTCTGCTATATACTTAAATTGTGAAAGCTGTGGAGCCTCGATTCGAACAGGGAAATTCTGTGAAAAGTGTAAATTAAATATGACAATGGGCTTTCAGAGTATATTGGATGCCAACAAACCTAAAGGGAGACCTCAGACTAAAGGAAATAACAAAGACAACCCTAAGATGAGGTTTCTCTAGGAGGAATAGTTATGTTAAATGAAGAACGAATCATATTGATGACGAAAATGGCATCATATGAGGATAAGGAAGGCAAGAAATATGTGGAAATCGGTAATTATTTCCGCAGTGATTATATTGCCATACAGGTGTTAAAATCTGTTTTAAGCGCCACAATTGCTTTTGCAATTGTATTTGCGTTGTTTATTTTTAATGATTTTGAGAACTTTATACAGGACATCTACAAAATGGAGATGCTGGGTTTTGCTCGGAGAGTGCTGATTTATTATGTAGTA
>WFLX010144410.1_pt1 | contig 23472 bp, 16 predicted proteins | sample 4967041 | NCBI WGS metagenome assembly WFLX01 (sample SAMN12857096, study PRJNA449069) | gut metagenome | isolation source: stool from male and female vole | host: Microtus ochrogaster | place: USA:Florida | collected 2017
AACCGAAGAATACAAGAACGACAACAAGCCCGTGACTGAAGCCACTTGGAAGGCAGTCAAGGAGATTGCCGTTAAAGAGCTTTCTAANAAGAAACTCTACGTAGTNGACCGTTTCTGCGGCGCNAACAAGNANNCCNGCATGGCAGTGCGCNTCANCATNGAAGNTGCATNGCAGGCTNACTTCGTGACCAANATGTTCATCGNTCCCANCGAAGAGGAGTTGAAGGACTTCAAGCNCGATTNCGTTNNTTACAACGCATCGAAGGCTAAAGTTGAAAACTACAAGGAACTGGGTCTTAACTCAGAAACCGCAGTTGTGTTCAACATCACTTCACGCGAGCAGGTTATCATCAACACATGGTATGGCGGCGAAATGAAGAAGGGAATGTTCTCAATGATGAACTACTTCCTTCCCCTTTCAGGCATCGCTTCAATGCACTGTTCAGCCAACACCGACAAGAACGGCGAAAACACCGCTATCTTCTTCGGTCTTTCAGGAACAGGCAAGACCACCCTTTCTACCGATCCGAAACGTCTTCTCATCGGTGACGACGAACACGGCTGGGACGACAACGGAGTGTTCAACTTCGAAGGCGGATGCTATGCAAAGGTTATCAACCTTGACAAGGAAAGCGAGCCCGATATCTACAACGCCATCACCCGCGACGCTCTTCTTGAGAACGTGACTGTTGACGCTGAAGGCAAAATCGACTTCAAGGACAAGAGCGTGACTGAAAACACCCGCGTTTCTTACCCGATCAACCACATCGAGAGCATCGTTCGCCCCGTATCGGCAGGTCCGGCTGCAAAGAACGTAATCTTCCTTTCAGCTGACGCATTCGGCGTTCTTCCTCCGGTTTCTATCCTTACTCCGGAGCAGACCAAATATTACTTCCTTTCAGGATTCACCGCTAAGCTTGCAGGTACTGAGCGCGGCATCACCGAGCCGACTCCCACATTCTCGGCATGCTTCGGCCAGGCATTCCTTGAACTCCACCCCACAAAATACGCTGAAGAACTCGTTAAGCGCATGGAGCAGAGCGGAGCAAAGGCATATTTGGTGAACACCGGCTGGAACGGAACAGGCAAGCGTATCTCTATACGTGACACCCGCGGTATCATCGACGCTATCCTTGACGGCGCTATCCTTANGGCTCCGANCAAGANGCTTCCTATCTNCGATTNTGAAATCCCGACCGAACTTCCGGGCGTAGATCNCAAAATCCTTGATCCCCGCGACNCTTATGCCAACCCCGAAGAATGGTATAAGAAAGCCNACGACCTCGCATCTCGCTTCATCAACAACTTCAAGAAGTATGAGAACAACGAGGCAGGAAAGGCTCTCGTTGCCGCAGGTCCTCACTTGGAAAAATAATCCATCGGGATTACACTAATATTCATAAGGACGGGCTTACAAGTCCCGTCCTTATTTTTTCCTTATTTCTATACTTACCCGTCATTAAACACAAAATCCCCCTTCTATACCGAAAATGAACAAGACACTTACCGCTCTCGCCGCAGCATTGACACTCACCGCCGCCACGGCTTCAGCCAAGGTGATTCCCGGCGCGCTGATGACCGACAACATGGTGCTTCAACAGAATAGCAACTGCCGCATATACGGAAAAGCCGATCCCGGAACGGAAATATCAGTCACGCCATCGTGGAACGGCAAGACCTATAAAACCTCGACCGACCGCACCGGGGAATGGTGCCTTGCGGTGGAAACTCCTGAAGGAAGCTTCACTCCTTACTCAATCACCATTTCCGACGGCGAGCCCCTCACACTGAAGAATGTGCTCGTAGGCGAGGTGTGGCTCGCTTCGGGGCAATCCAACATGGAAATGCCGCTCAGGGGCTTTCCCGGCTGCTGCACTGAAGGCGGATATGACGAAATAGTTTCTTCAAGGCAATATGCCGACAAGGTGAGATTTTTCACCGTGCCGCTGTCGCAGAGCTACGAGCTTGTCGACACGATAGGCGCCGAGTGGACAGTGCCGTCGCCTGAAACGTCGCCCCGCTACAGCGCGCTCGCCTGGCACTATGCCACGCAGATGGCTGACGCGCTCGATGTCCCGGTGGGAATCGTAAGCGCCGCCTACGGAGGGGCGAAAGTAGAAAGCTGGATGCCGAGAGACCTGTTGAGGGAGTACAGCGACGTGTCGCTCAATCCCGAGGATATAGAAAAGACAGTGGGCTATCATCGCCCCATGCTGATGTATAACGCAATGTTCAACCCGGTTAAGAACTACACTTACCGCGGGATAATATGGTATCAAGGATGCTCCAACGTGGCTACCTACTCCACTTATGCCGACCGTCTTGAGACGATGGTTAAGCACTGGCGCAAGGAAATAGGGCTGGGCGACATTCCGTTCTACGCAGTGGAAATAGCTCCATATCAATATACGGACCCGGGCGAGAAAGGGCGTTCGCCGTTCCTGCGCGAGGCTCAATGGGATGCCGTGAAGAGGATTCCCAACAGCGGGATGATTTCGACCAATGACCTCGTGAAGCCTTACGAACGCTACAATATCCATCCCGGCAACAAAGCTGAAGCAGGACACCGCCTGTGTCATCTTGCACTCAACAAGACGTATGGCAAGACACAGTTTTTCGCTGAAAGCCCGCGATACAAGTCGCACCGATTCATTGACGGAGCGGCATGGGTGGCAATCGACTCACCGTCAAACGGAATTTGCCGCAACTATGACATCGAGGGATTTGAGCTTGCAGGACCTGACCGGGTGTTCCATCCAGCCGACTCAGTGTGGCTCCACTGGCAGACTAATGAGATGGTCGTTTCGAGCAAGGAGGTGCCTGAACCGGTAGCGGTGCGTTACGGGTTCCGCGACTTTCTCCCCGGCACGCTCTATGGGGGTAACTACCTCCCGCTCATTCCCTTCCGCAGCGACGACTGGGACACTCCCACCGACTAAGACCCCGACTCATAATAAAAAAGCAATCCGGAGCAATCGATATCGATCGTTCCGGATTGCTCTTATATTCTTATAAAGGAGCCGTCACGCAGGCTTGATTAGTGGCAGCCGCCGCAGCCTTCGCCACAACCGCCGTCACCGCAACCGCCCTCGTGGTTGCAACCGCATCCACAACCGCTTGCGGGCTGAATCTCTTCGGGGGTAGCGTCGCGCACCACTCCGATTGTGCCCTCAAAACGCACGTCCTTTCCTGCAAGAGGATGGTTGAAGTCCATGACAACCTCATTGTCGGTCACCTCGATGACTTTTCCCGAAATGCGATAGCCGTCCTGAGTCATCATGGGGATGACAGCGCCGACTTTCACATGGTCGGCGTCAAACTTGCCGTCGACTTCAAAGATATATTTTTCAAGGCGAGCCACCTGCTCGGGATCATATTCGCCAAATGCCTCTTTTGCCGATACTTTGACATCGAACTTGTCACCTGTAGAAAGTCCTTCGATAGCCTTTTCAAGCGGAACAATCACGCCACGGGTCACTCCGAAGACAATCTTTTCAGGATCTTCGGGAGCCACCTGATGTACCAATTTGTCCCCTTCGGGATTCACTTCATAGAGGTCATATACCATCTCGACATATTTGCCGGGTTCTATCTTTTCCATAATTATAAAGTTTAGTGTTAGTTATACAACTATATAACAAAAATCGTGCCAAAAAGATGTCACAAATTGGTGCCGAACGCGCTTAACAACGCCGAACTTATCGACATGTAGATGACCATGCCTATAATATCGTTGGTAATCGAGATGAAGGGACCGGTGGCGAGCGCGGGGTCGATCTTGAAGCGTTCAAGGGTCAAGGGCACGAATGTGCCGAAAATCGAAGCGAACACGACCACGGCGAATAGCGACAGCGACACGGCGATGGTGGTGACCTGGGTGGGACCGAGGGAGAAGATGTTGTAGACCAGCACCAGCAACGAGATGATGCAGGCGTTGAGCAAGCCCACTCCACACTCTTTGAATATCTGCTTTGCCGCCCCTTTCACGTCGAGCGAGCCGTTGGCAAGACCCTGCACGATGATAGCCGATGACTGAATTCCTACATTTCCTCCGGTTCCTCCGATGAGGGGAATGAATAGAGCCATTGCGGGATTCAGTGCGAAACCAGCCTCGAAGTGTCCGAGGATGAGCGAGTTGCCGATACCGCCAATCATTCCGATAAGCAGCCATGGCAAACGCGCCTTAGCCTGATAGAAGACGGTGTCGTCGCTCTCGACATCGGCTGAAAGACCTGACGCCAACTGGTAGTCGCGCTCACGTTGCTCGCGCGCCTCGTCCATGACGTCATCGACGGTAATCTGTCCCACGAGCCTGCCGATGGAGTCGACGACCGGCATAGCCACGAGGTCATATTTTTCAAAGTCAAGAGTGAGGTCGTCGATAGGAGTGTCGGTTTTCACGGCGACGGGATCGGTCTCCATCACGTGTTTTATTTTCGACACCGAGGGGTGGGTAATCATTTTTTTCAAGGGGAACACTCCGCGCAGTTTGTAGTCATTGTCGACCACGTATACATTGTAGATTTCGTCCATGTCCTCGGCTTGCTTGCGCATTTCCTGGACACACTGTGGCATACTCCAATTCTCGTTCACGACAATCATCTCGGTTCCCATCAAACCGCCGGCGGTGTCCTCGTCATATTTCAAGAGGTCGATGATGTCGCCCGCCTGTTCCATGTCGTCGATGTGGGAGAGGATTTCGTCGCGATCCTCCTCGTCGAGCTCCTGGATTATGTCGACGGCGTCGTCAGTGTCGAGGTGGTCAATGACCTGCTTGGCGATGTCCTCGCTCGACATGGCGCTTAGCAGCTTGTGGCGGTCATCCTCGTCGAGCTCCATCAAGACGTCGGCAGCCATTTCGCCATCGAGCTGCCTGAACAGGAACTCGGCTTCCTCAAGATCAAGATCCTTGTAGAGCTCGGCGATGTCGGCGGGATGGAGCTGAGAAAGCTCTTTGCGCGCCAACTCCTCGTCGTGACACTCTATGATGTCGCGGATCTGGTCAAGATATTCAGGTGTAAATTCTTTCATTGTTCAGTTTCGGGAGACTCACCGCCACGCATGGCGGCAACTTTATTGGTCAAAGTCACAAAATCGGCAACGCTCAGTTGCTCGGGGCGCTCTTTCCACACGGGGTCGTCGTCAAGCTCGACACCGGCGGGGAGGATGCCGCGAAGGGAGTTGCGCAGAGTCTTGCGGCGCTGCCCGAAAGCGGTTTTCACGATGAGCTTGAACAGGCGCTCGTCGCAGCCCAAATCAGTCACTCCGTTGCGCACGCAGCGTATTACCCCCGATTTCACTTTGGGCGGAGGATTAAACACATTCTCGTCGACGGTGAAGAGATATTCCACGTCATACCATGCCTGGAGCAGCACGCTGAGAATGCCGTAAGCTTTCGAGCCGGGACCCGACGCAAGACGCTCGGCGACCTCGCGCTGCAACATTCCCGAGCAACATGGAATCGCATCGCGGTATTCGAGAACCTTAAAAAATATCTGGGAAGATATGTTGTAGGGATAGTTTCCAATCACGCAGAATTTATCCGCGCCCATTATCTCGGTGAGGTCCATTTTCAAGAAATCGCCCTCGACGATGCGGCCGTCAAGCTCGGGGAAATTCGTTTTGAGATAGGCCACGCTCTCGTCATCGATTTCGACAACCCTCACATCGTGTCCGGCATCAATAAGAAAACGGGTGAGCACACCCATTCCGGGACCGATTTCGAGAACAGGCACGCCTTTATAAGCGTCGAGCGTCGACGCAATGCGTGACGCCACCGACAAATCGGTCAGAAAATGCTGACCTAAAGCTTTCTTTGGTTTGACTTTCTGCATCACCTCTCTTTTAGTGATTAATAAAATACAAACTTAGCCAGAATTTTTGAAAAATCCCTTACCTGACCCCCGAAAAATGCATCGATAGTCGACAAGTAATCCACATACCACGCCTATCTCACGGAGTCAAGCAGCTCGGGAGAGGGCGACTCGAAGTTTGAGATTCCGAGTTTCACAGCTTTGAGGTCGTTGAGAGTGTGGATGGGAGGATCTACATCGTCAGGCAATGGAAGCCCCGAAAACTCACCGAAATAAAGCAAACAGGCATCTTTCCACCACACAGCATCACGCGCTTGGGTTGCGAGCCGGGTTTCAACATCCCGGTAACGCCCGGGATAAATCCACGGCGCTACATCGCTCCAGGTTTGTTGCATCCGCGTCACCGCATCACACCCGCGCTGATAGTATCGGCAAAGCTCATTCCAGAGAGTGTCGCCCGATTTCATGCGATGGGTCCACGGAAGATGATGGAACCAAAGCAGCAGATTGTCGGGGCAGGTGACCGGATTTCCATACAGCCCGGAATAAGGCTCAGGATATTGCGCCACGGCATTGCTACCCGTCGAAGAGCGGTCAAACCCTATACCTGCCGAGTCGGCGCGATGATAGTAGGATGGGAGCCAATCGGGTCGTGCTCCGTCACGTTGGCACCAAGGTTCGGGTCCGTAATGATGTCCGAACGCAAAGAGGTGATGAAGCCCGAGGGGCATCATGTAGTCCACCACCGCCTCACGGCTTCCGAGAATCATTTCCAAAAGTCGGTCGGTAACGTCGACGGGCGTTTTCAAGGGGTCATACAGACTCATCGGCATCCATTCGAGGGCAATTTCACTTGCAGTCAAGCGAGGATTCCAGGCAAGGCGCCCGAATGCATACCAATTTGCCTGCGCCAACGGATTGCCTGTCCAGTTGCGGTCATCGCCAATATTCGCCACTCCGGCAAGAGCTTTCAGCGACGACGGGTCAACATGGCTGAAAAATTCCTCCCACGTATCGGCAAGAAAGGCAAGATGATTACTTTGTCCGAGATACTCCTGGGTAATCTGAAACTCCGCCATGCGGGACGTGAGCGGCATAGCTCCAAAAAGAGGGCTGAACGGCTCACGCGGCTGAAAATCAACAGGACCGTTCTTAATCTGTATTATCACATTGTCGTCAAACTGTCCGTCAAGGGGTTCAAACTCCATGTATGCTTGCTTGGCGCGATCGTCGTCAACGGGTGAATACACAAAAGCGCGCCACATTACCACCCCGCCGTGAGGCTTGAGCGCCCGGGCGAGCATGTTGGCGCCTTCGGCATGGGTGCGACCGTAATCACACGGTCCCGGCTGCCCCTCGGAATTAGCCTTGACAAGAAATCCGCCGAAATCAGGTATCAGGCGATATATCTCGCCACATTTCGCTCTCCACCACCGCGCCACAGCATCATCGGCAGGGTCGGCGGTCGCAAGCCCTCCGAGCCTCATGGGTGAAGCGAAATTCACCGAAAGGTAGACCTTAATGCCATAGGGGCGGAATATGTCGGCAAGAGCTGCGACCTTTTCAAGATAATCATGCGACAGAATCGCCGGAGACGCATTAACATTATTAATAACTGCTCCATTTATGCCTATCGACGCATTGGCTCGGGCATACTCCTCATAGCGCGGAGAGATTACTTCGGGCAATTCGTTCCATTTCCACAGACTGCCGCCGGCATATCCCCGCTCGACTGTTCCGTTGAGATTGTCCCAATGGTTGAGTATGCGCAAATCGTAGACCGGTGTTTCTCGCACTTCCTCCACGAGCTCCTTGCCCATTGCCTGAACACGCAGCAGATGGTAGCTCCCGTAGAGAAGTCCGGCATCACCGGCAGCCGCTATGNTGATTTCCCGGCAGCCCGGAGTAATGATATATCCGTCACTGCCCAGAGACTCGTCCTCAGTAATCCTAAGCACTATTTTCTGCCCGCCGGTCCATGCTCCCGAGAGCTCGGCAACAGCTATGCGAGCGGTTGCCGAACTGAGGTCGCACACCACTTCAGCCACGCCCGTAGCAGATTTTGCCGGAAGCCACAGGCGCCTACNGTCGTCAGCGATAGGGGNTTCGATATCTTCACCCGCATCGGCATAGCCCCATAATTTCNCCGGAGCATCACGCTTGATGACCATGCCTGACAAAAGTATCGACGGAAGTTCCACAACTCCTCTCATCGTCATCGGCAATATCACCGACATTGCGAATAACAATATCTTTAAATTGCGACCATGACTCACCGATATCTTATCCATTGCACGTAATTTTTGTCAGTAAAGATAGCAAATTTATATCAGCAGCGGAAACACATAGTCTCCAAGACAGCTTTATCCCCGGAGAAATGTGACAAATCTCCGGGGATAAGCGACCCTATCTAACCAAAAATAAAATAATTACGCTTACGATACCGGCTCCAGCCTGACGGCGATGGGGCACATGTATTCCTTTCCGTTATAGCTTTTTCCTTTTAATACGCATTTCACCGCACCCGCCGGCAGCGACACCGTTCCTGCCTTCNGACTGTTGGTACCTTGTCGCTCAAGGNATNGGGTGTANTACACTTCAAATTCCTTGCCGCCGACCTCGACAATCACCGTTCCTGAATCTTGAGGCGTAGCAGTGTTATAGTCCAGATAGATGTCATATTCCGCCGGGGCGTTAAGGCGAGTGTTCCACATCATCATCTGGTCGTTGCGCGTCCAGTTTTTCACATAGTTGCGGTTCACCTTTCCATCGCCATAGGCAAGTCCGCTGCCGACACGCTCGGCATCAAACACAAGCAGGCGGTTGGTGCGTTTATGGTCAAGTAGTCTCGCAGTGTTATTGCCAGGGAGGCGCTTATCGACCACCAGCGCAAGCAATGAATTTTTATCGTCGATCGCTTTGTCGGGAACATCTATCACATAGTCGTCTTGGTTTAGACGGCTGAATGTGACCGGAATGCTCTTGTCGGCAACCCAGTAGCCCGACTTAATATTTGATCGGAGCCCGCCCAAAACGAGCTTGCCGTCATTGACCCAGTCAAACACATGGGCATAGAGAGTGTCGCCTTTCCAAGTGGTTACGCCCCACTGCTGCACAGGGAGGTCAGAACGCTCGACACCATAAATGCCTTCGCCGTTCACTTTGAGCCAGTCGCCAACGCCACGGAAAATCTCAACATCCTTCTCATCCCACTTGCCGTTGCCCATGGGACCCACGTTCATCAATATATTGCCCCCTTTCGATGCCGCGCTCGCCACGAGCTGCACGAAATGTTTCGGCGACTTGCGCACAGTGTCGACAACACTGTAGCCGTAGGACTCGTTGGTTGTGGGAATCGACTCCCAGTAGCCTTGAGTGACGGGGAAATATGCCGCCCGGTCGCCGGTGTTGGCATAGTCGCCGAGATTTCCCGAAGCAAAACGCGCCAAGCGCCCGTTGACCACTATTTTGTTGTCTTTATCGGCTTGGCGGATAGCCTCCAGAATGCGCACATTGAGATAGAGGGGCAGCTTAGCCGGAGTGTCAAACCACAGTATGTCGGGGTCATAGAGGGCGATCAGTTCCTGAATCTGAGGAATCGACTTTTCCACTACATATTTTTCAGCATGGGGCAGGAAATCTTTCTTCTCGCCAAGCCACCAGTTGGCGCCGCCGAGCAGTTTGTCGCCGCCGGGGTTGTCATAATCCCAGTCATTGCCGGGCGCATCGGGATGTTCCCAGTCAAACGCATGGGAATAGTAGAAGCCGAATTTCACGCCATATTTTTTAGCGGCATCTCTCAGCTGTTTCATCAAATCGGCTCCCTTATAAGCGGTGAGGCGGATATCGTAGGGGTAAGCGTCGGAGGGGAACATTGCGAACCCGTCGTGGTGCTTAGCCGTGATTATGAAGTATTTCATCCCGGCATCCTTGACATGACGCATCCACTCGTCGGCATCAAATTCGGAGGGATTGAAAGTTTCTACAAGCTCTTTCTTATATTGTTCTACGGGAATAGTTCCTTTGCGCATAAGGTGCTCGGTGTAGNCGCNGAGTTTTTTNCCTTTCCATATCCCTGCCGGAACGGAATAGACACCCCAATGGANAANACATCCGAACTTAGCGTCATTATACCATGACATACGCTCGTCATAGTTTTCNCGAGCATCNCTCCACCAGCCGTTCAACGCTTTTTCCANTTCAATGCGGTCCTGGGGAANTTGGAGGTTCTCAGGAATGTCGAAACCCTGCTCATCGCCATTCCGCTGGGCGGATGTCGCCAATGGACTCAGCGACATCACTAAACACAGCAGACTTATTAAACTATTTCTCATTGCAACAAATCAAATTTTTCAATCACAAAGTAACTCTGAAAAATTTCAATTGTCAATCAATATTATACACAATGCTGTCAAAAATGTCCCGTAAGGAGCCAAATATATGGAAATATGCAGTAAAAGCAATTCAACGAGGCAGCACGGCAAGACGAATCTTTTCTGACCGGGCAATTCCCGGCATGGCTGAAACGAGATGACAATAGTATATTCCCGGCTTTACCCTGCATGAAGCATCGTCCTCAAGATTCCAACAGTAAACCGCCTCACCGGCTATCTCGACATGACGGACCACCTTCCCGTCAATATCGGTAATTTTGAGAATCAAAGGAAGAGTGAGATTAACCGACGAACTCCACGACAGGAGAACCGACTCCCTCGCTATCGCCACATCAGCCGTAAGCTCGATCAAGGCGCAATCGCCCGAACGGAACGAAAAATCTTCAACCGCGCGCTTTCCGTTGTTGTCCTCGACAACGACATGGACCGAATGGACGCCTTGAGGGAGCTCCGCACATTTAGCTGTCAAAAGAGTGTAGCCGTTGCCGTCATCAGCCGCTATTTCGAGTGGCGCGGTTATCGCGCCGTCAATCACGCACCGGGAATAGCCTCCGATATCGCTCCTGTCGAGGTTGATTCCGAAATCGTCGACAAGCGCTCTGACCTCAATCACACCGCCGCGCTCGGCGACACTGACGATGACCGGAGGATGGACTAAGTCAGTCTGAGCCGACGGCAGGTAATCAAACTCCACCTTGCCTGTCCATGCACTGCAAGCCTCGCCGTCGACAACGGAAACCCACGCCACATAGCGCGACGGCACGTCATCGGCTTTCAGCCTCACCGGGATATTGAATTTTCCTCCATCGATTCTTCCCGCGCATTCTCCGACCTTAACATCGGAATGGCTGACACTCCCCCTCTTAAGCGCTGAATAGATCGCCACATTTACATCCTCTCCGTCGGGACAGCCCTCAACATCACCGGAAATGCTGCGAGCATCATCACGGAAATCACATTGAATGCNTCNGGCTNCAAACCTTGCAGGGAGCNCNGGGTCGCCGAGAAAANTAAACNAGAGAACGTCTTGCCCGAGAGCCTCATCGGCTTGCGAAGCGGCGGCAAGAAAACACTCACGCTGAGCTTCGAGCCATATATCTCCGAATGCGACACCGCTGCCGGCTGCCGCCCATCGCTTTGAAAATGCGAGAAGTATCGAGCGATTATAGGAGGCATAAACTTCTTGCCGGGTAGCGACACAGCCTATCCCACCGCCACTGCGGTTGAACAGCAAAGCCTCGGAAAGAGAGGTTCTGTCGCCGCCGAAGCTGCCAATGAGGCATGAGCAGAAAAATCCCCAAGGCAATGCGCCATTTGTCAACGAAGCAGCGTCGTGGCTGGTCATGAGCCCCTCACCTGTAATTGAATACTTATCTCCGTGTCCGACATAGACCACGAGTCCCGCTCCCCGTTCAAAAGCATCAACAAGATGCCGGCGAGCTCCCGGAGCTTTACCGTTCACAACCGAGTATTCTCCCACATAGATCTTGTGAATCAATGCGTCTTGGCATTTAGCGAAAGACAGTGCTGCCGCTTCGGCAGCCTGCTGATGCGAAAGATTGTCGCCGTCATCAGCCGCCAATATTATTTCCCGGCTATGGCTCACCGCCAACACGGAGTTGAGATAGTTTTCCACCTTGACATTATAAGCGTCGGCTTGCTCCAACGAAGCTACGGGAATGCGACCGACTGAAAGCGCAGGCACCGTGAACGGAGCCAGGGCAGGGGAAAAATTTCCTGAAACCATTCCATGACAGGCATCCCCGTCGCCATCGTTCCATCCCGTGCCGTAAAGGATAAGGTATTTCAACGCCCCTCCCGATGTTTCATAGGATTCCTTTACAAGCCTCCGCACATCTTCCGATGACGCATCGCCCGGCAACGCAATTACCTCGACCTCCATCGAGAGACGCAAGCGGTGGATATCGGCAAGCCGTTCGGCGGGCTCAAAAAGATGGTCGGTCGTCACAATGAGCAGTTCCGTGGATGACGCTCCCAAAGCCAGTAGATGTACCGACATCAGAAACAGCAGAAGAATGAAGTAACGGAATTTCACGAGGCAATGATTGGTTATATAGAGTCGTCAACCGCCGCAACAGAGCGCCACGCATCGGCTTCTATTTCACTGAAAATCCAAGCAGTGGTTCCTCTCCGGGAACTTCGCAAGCCGTAATGCGGGTATCGACGGGGATATTCTCAGCGACAAGATCTTCGTTCATCACGATTATATCGCCTATTTTCATCACTCCCCTGCTCCCGGCAAGAGCCAGCATGCTTCCGGCAAGAGCCTTGTCGACGGGAACATTAGCCGAAAAGTCATTTCCGAAGTGAAACTCAAACACTTCAGCGACATCATCGGGGGAACGCCATTCACCAAGTATCACAGCGCCTTCATGACAACGATTCAACGCATTGAAACCGTCAACTGCGACAGGACGGGTCGTGACGCAAGGGGCATAGGCGTCGATGTAGCGCGGAGCGAATTTTTCCGACATATTCTTGCCGAGACGGCACACACGAAAAGCCACTCCGCACGAATAGGTCCAGCTTTCAGCGCTTGCAGGGATAAAAAAAGGCTTGCCATCCTTGATAATCGCCGAGTCGGGAATCATTTCNACAACCGCTGNGGCGGCNTCAAAACAGTCGGCTGAANTACNGTCAAAAACCAGCACTTTCATCTCGCTCCGGGATTATTATTCGCGTCAAGGCGGNCATNCATTACCGCAAGATGGGCATAAATCGATGTGTTTTGTATGACAATCCCCTCGGGAGCGGTAATGCGGAAAGGGGTGAAATTCCAAAGCGCTTTTATTCCTGCCGCCACCGCTTTGTCGCTCATTTCCTGCGCATGATCGACCGGCACGGCGATAATGGCAATTTCGGCATTAAGCTCAGCCATGCGCGTCGCAAGCTCGGAAACATCATAGACAGGCACTCCACACACTTGTTGCCCGGTGCGACGGGGATCGACATCAAACCCCGCAACAATGTGGAGCCCGTAGTTATCGAGACCCGAATCGCTGATAAGCGCGCTGCCAAGACTTCCCACCCCTATCATCACGGCGTTATGAACCACCTTAAAGCGAAGGAAGTCCTGAAGCTCATGCTCAAGGCGCGTCACTTCATATCCAATGCGGGTTTTCCCTTTTATGTTAAGAAACGAGAGATCCTTGGCGATCATCGACGCATCGACATGTAGCTGCTTGGAAATCTGTGTCGAGGATACATATTCCACCCCCGCAGCCTTCAACAGGCTTACATAGGCAAGATACCACGGTAAGCGTCTCACCGTAGGTTCAGGCAGCATTTCTCGCTGATGGGATGTGGTATTAGTCTTTGCCATATCAGGGCACAAAGTTAGCAATAATCCCCGACAATACGCTTCTCATTNTCAATTTTTTCCAAAATTGACAATGAGNCGNTTTCATTTTTCAGGATTCCACCCTCCAAGCNCCCATGCAGGANTGNGGTAGAGGCGAATCAAAGCGCTGTCGGTCTCGGAATCAAGCACCCTTGAACCGGGAGCGCGACGGGATAAATCAGCAGGTTTGCCGTCGCTCAGATTCCGAGTGCCCGCTTCCCAATAGCGCACGTAGTCGGCGTTGCCCTTGTCGAGTCCGCCCCAACCTTCAGCAGGAATCCCGTCAATACGGCAATCTATCAGCACAAACTCGGCATTAGGGTATGTGCCGTTGGTGCGAGCAAAATACGCCCTGTCGCCGCGCCCAATGAGGGTACAATCGACAAGCACGTCACCATGATTGGACGTTCCGTTACGAATCCATGCAAACGCATTCTGCGACACAAGCGTGCAGCCATAGAAAAAACAGGGTCCGCGCCCAAGAATGGTGTCGCCATGCCNTTCNATGCGACAATTGNCTATGTAANCGGNTCNATTCGCCTGCAATGCGTCGCCCGACCCGATAATCGTGAGATTTTCAAGACGGGTGCGGTCGCCGTTCACAAGCAGCCCTTCAGCCTGCCCCACAAGCGTGGTGGCAACGGTAAAATTGCGAAGAGTCACATCGCTGCAGTGATCAACAGCAAATGCAGCGCGACGGGATGGAAAGGTGCCAAGCCATTCATTGGTGCTCACGTCGGCGGGATGAGGGTTAAACACCTCATTGTTGGGATAGTGGATATAAACACTGTCACGGCTTTCGCCTTCTATGGTGAGGTTGGATTTGTTTCGGAAATACACAAGCTCCTCATAATCACCGTTCTTAACGAAAATATTCCATGGCTCAGAAGCGAAATCGGGAACATGGTCAATGGCTCCCTGAACCGTAAGGAAGTCGCCTGAACCGTCACGAGCCACAACGAGATTGCGGCGATCGGCGGCGGGAGCTTCAGACTTCGTATTGAAACGCCATCCATCCTTCTTGCCTATACCCTTGAATTTCCCTTTTTCAAGAGAAAATGCTGAAGCCGGCACAGTCACATAATACTCCTTGCCATATTCAAGAAGATTATGATGGGGATAGATTTCAGCGCTGTTGCCTCGCACTATGACGGGATGGAAATGGAAGCCGTCGGTGAAACCGCCTNTAATGGNNAGCTGATAGCGGGAAGTGTCACGCGCCGCTGTNNNTGAAGGAGNTCCGGGNAGGCAATCGGCATTTGTGAGCCTCGGTTNANAATAATTATATGGTTCAAGAGTATNGGGAGCTTTGGGCAGTGTTGTCGGTNTTGTNGGTNCGGCAGGGATTGAAAGGTCGAGCGAGTCAACCTGCTCATCGGTAGAGGCATCAAATATTCTTATCACCCCTGAGTTGCCTAACGCAGGCTGCGAAGGGAATGAGATGGTGAGACGAGTGTCGGGCGACACTTCGGAATAAGGAGCCGGAAATACATCAGGAAGCATGGCATAAACCGGAACCGCAGCCATGCTCGCCAGCAACAGAGATGCCCCTATCCGGGAGGGAATCGTGATTTTTTTCATCGCAAAAGCTGTATTGGGTTATATTTTCAATGACATTATCGGTTGAAGAGGTTGTCTTTCGCTGAAATCTGGGTGGGAACATCGACAGTGCCGCCTATGTGGCACTCGCCCATTTCCACATTCCGGGTATTGGAAAAGCTGATTCCGATTTCGGCTTCGCCCGCCTCGATATTGTCGAACAACACATTTGAAATAGGCTTCTCGGCGGTGCCCTGAAGCACGAGAGCCGCTTTTGAGGCTTTGCGGCACCGGAGCCCGTCGACCACGATATTCTCTATCTCGGAGAAATGATTGTTGTCAAGACCTTCGCCGGCATATTTGCTCGTGATGTAGAAAAGATCTTCAACCTCGTCAAAGACGCAATTTCTCACATAGAGGTTCTTGACAAAGCCGCCGCGATCGGGATTGGTCTTGACATAGATGCCTCGCTTGCAGTAGCCGGCATAGTCGCAATCCTCAACAAACACGTTGCGCACGCCGCCCGACATCTCGCTGCCGAGCACCACGGCATGCAGTCCCTTGAAATGGCAATTGCGTATAACGATGTTCTCACACGGACGAGCCGCCGCCCAGCCGTCGTTGTCGCGACCGCTCTTGATGGCGATGTTGTCGTCGCCATTGTCAAAATATATATCCTCGATCAACACATCGCATGAACTCTCGGGGTCAATCCCGTCATTATTCACCAGTTTAGCGTCATAGCGGAGCGAACGGCACACCACATTGCGGCTCTGGAGCAGATGAACGCACCAGAAGGGCGAATTTATTATCTTGACTCCTTCCACGGTCACATTTTCACATTTAAAGAATTGCACCAGATGGGGACGCAGCCAGTCGCCATCGCCAAAACGACGGTCAGCCACGTTCACGCCGCGATGATTCATGTCGCGGCTTCGAGCCTGCGCCGGTTTCTGATTCTTTTTCCATGTGGCGAAAGTCGACATGGCGTTTCCGTCGATAGTGCCTTTGCCGGTTATCGCAACGTCGTGAAGCCCGAAAGCATAGATCATCGGCGAGTAATTGTAGAGGAATGTCCCCTCCCAACTTGTTGCCACAACGGGATAATACTCAGGCTCGGGAGCGAATTTCAGCACCGCGCCCTCCTCAAGATTTATGCACACATTGCTTGTCAACGTCAACGGTCCTTTCATGTAATAGACTCCCGCCGGCACGGTAATCATCGCGCCGCCCTTTTTGTCGGCGTGCTTCATCGCCTTGTCAAAAGCCTTTTTGCAGTCGGCAACGCCGTCGCCCTTAGCTCCGAATTTAAGGATACTCACCGTTTCCCGGGAAACCGAGGCGCCCGAAATGCGCGACAGGATGCTGTCACGAAGCTGAGTGTTATAGGAAAGATCGGAAGCGGCAGCAACCGTAGAACATGCCAGCAGTGCGCCGACAAGCAGAATGCGAGATAAGAATTTCATGGTCAAATTGATTTTATAACTGTATATCCGCGACAAATTTAAGAATTATATCCGAACTATCCATTTTTATGCGCCGATTAAAAATAATGTCTTATCTTTGAAGAAAAGTTGATAAACTGCATCGCCATGAAAATAACATCCCTGCTAATATTATTCGCTCTTCCGCTGCTTGCGCTCGCCGCCGGTCCGCAATATGATTATTACCGTCTTCGCCAGGAGCGACTTGGAAGAGGGGTCATAGCCATCCGCGACAACGCCGACACGGTGACAGTGTCATGGCGCTACCTCGCCGCCGACGGCGAGAATCAGACATTTGACGTATACCGCGACGGAAAGAAGCTCAATTCGTCGCCAATCAAGAAAACCACATTCTTAAAAGACGCATACGGCGGCACCGNGCCGGCACAGTACACCGTGGTTCCGTCGCGAGGCGCTGTCACCGGAAGCTACACGCTGCCCTCCGACGCACCATCGGGATATCTGAACATACCCCTGTCAGCTCCCGAGCAGCAAAGAATGCCCGACGGCAGCACCTGCTTCTACACACCCAACGACGCTTCNATAGGCGACGTTGACGGCGACGGCGAATATGAAATAATACTCAAGTGGGACCCCTCAAACGCCCGTGACAACGGACATGACGGTTATACCGGGACACAGTTCCTCGACTGCTACCGCCTCAACGGCGAGCGACTGTGGCGAATAGACCTGGGTCGAAATATCCGTGCCGGCGCCCACTACACTCAGTTCATGGTCTATGACCTCGACCTCGACGGGAAGGCGGAAGTAGTGTGCCGCACAGCCGACGGAACTATCGACGGGACAGGAAAAGTCATCGGCAATCCCAAGGCTGACTGGCGCAGAGCCACGGGACGCATCCTTGAAGGCCCTGAATATCTCACAGTGTTCAACGGCTTGACCGGCGCCGCGATGAAAACCATCGACTACATCCCTCAACGTGGCGACACCGCCGACTGGGGCGACCTCAAAGCCAACCGCAGCGACCGGTTTCTCGCATGTGTCGCCTATCTCGACGGCTCCCATCCGAGCGTGGTGATGTGCCGCGGCTACTACACGCGCACTGTGCTTGCAGCTTTTGACTGGGACGGCTCGGAGTTATCGTCGCGATGGGTGTTTGACAGCGACAATCCCGGTTGCGAAGGCTATGCGGGACAGGGTAACCACAATCTGCGTGTAGCGGATGTGGACTCGGACGGATGTGACGAAATCGTTTACGGACAGATGACGGTGGATCACGACGGCACCGGACTCTACACCACCGGAATGTATCACGGCGACGCGATGCACCTCACCATGTTTGACCCATCGAGCCGCAACCTCCAGGTGTGGTGCTGCCATGAGAACAAAATCGACGGCTCGACCCTGCGCGACGCCGCCACCGGTGAAGTGCTGCTGCGCTATCCGAGCGGCTTCGACATAGGGCGCTGCATGGCGGCTGACATAGACCCGCGCTACCCCGGAGTGGAAGTGTGGTCGCCAAACACCGGAGGGGTGCGCTCATTCAAGGGCGAGCTCGTTTCTCCCGCCCACGAATTTGCAGGAGCCGGAAGGGCTCACGTTCCGGTCAACATGGCAGTGTGGTGGGACGGCGATCTGCTGCGCGAACTTCTCGACCACAACACCGTGTTCAAATATGACTGGGAAAAGGGGGAAGCCGTGCCGCTTGCCGTATTCGACGGATGCGTGTCAAACAACGGCACTAAAGCCACTCCATGCCTTCAAGGCGACATCATCGGCGACTGGCGCGAAGAGGTGTTGCTGCGCGCCGCCGACAACTCGGAGTTGAGGCTCTATGTCTCAACAATACCCACAAAATACCGTTTCCAGACCTTTCTTGAAGACCCGATATACCGCCTGAGTATCGCAAACCAAAACGTAGCCTACAACCAGCCTACCCAGCCGGGCTTCTATTTCGGACCCGACTTAAAAGGCAGCGTGTTCCGCGGCACAAAAATCGACTGACGGCGGCGAGAGCCCCTATTTTTTATTCTTGCGCTTTTTCCCTTTGAAATCAGTGGGGAAAGAAGCCTTGTCAATCACCTCGTTATCACGAAGCCTCACCCACGTGTCGAGCGATTTTTCGCCCTCTTTCAGCACAATAATGCGAGCGCCGTTTTTACCGATGTGATTATACACGGTGTTACCACCTGAATATCTGCCATATCCTAAAAGAACGTCGTAATAATCGACGGCGAAATCATTGTCATGGTCATGCCCGCAGAAAACGCCAAACACGTCTCCGCGCTCTTTTATCGCCGTAAACATTCCGGAATTAATGGCGGGACAGCTCACTTTTTCGCCCTGCGAGCCATAGCCCATATTCTTATTGTCGCTCCATGCCTCAGCCATTTCAGGAACGGGAATGTGGAAAAACATGATCGAGGGAACTGTGTCGCCATCGTTCTTCACCTGATATGCCCAACTGAGATCCTTGTACCACATCACCTGTTCAGGCTTAAGCCACGCATACCTTCCGACACCCTTGATAGGAGTTTTTGCATGGGAATCAAGGCAATAGAGCACGCTCGCCACGCTGTCGTTCTTTGACGACAAGACTTCGACAGCATAGTCGGGGCTGTCGATTCCGGGAGAGCGTTTGGGCATCACGGAATAAGGGAGCGCCTGAAGGAAATCATATATTTCGGCGTGACCCAGCTCAAACTGAGTGTCATGATTGCCGAAGACGAACGCGAAGGGAATCTTCCGCTGCAGGATGGGTCTCAAAACAGCCTTAAATCCGTCGATTACCGAATCGGAATACACGATGTCGCCGGTGAGCATGACAAAATCAGGCTGCTCGGCGGCAAGAATCTCTTCGACGCATTTCACGGCGGCTTCCGAGGCATTTTTCCCGACTTTATAGTGCGTGTCGGTAAACTGCGCTATTTTAAATTCGCCGTTGGAATTAAACCGAAGCTCGGTTTTAGCAAACATGGCAGTCCCCACAAGAACTGCCATGCTTAAAAATATTTTCCTTAACATCATGCTGCAGGATGATTATTCAGCTTCCATTACAACGCGCAACCCGGTGTTGCGATAAGCTCCGTCAAGCGCCATGCGACGACGGAAAGCCACGCGAAGCTCAGTCGGGTTTTCGCTGTCCCATGCGCCGCCGCGACGCACACGATCGGCGCCTTTCTTAACCGCCAAAGGATCGTCAACAGCCTTGGAACCATACTTCTCTTTAGCGTCCTGGCAAATTTCAAAGACGTTACCACTCATGTTATAAAGACCGAGAGCGTTGGGTGTCTTGGACTTGACTTCGTGGGTGCGGTTCAAGCAATTGCCGATATGCCATGCCACAGCGTCGGCATCGTCACTGCCGCTATACAAAGTCTGGGTAGGCACTTTGTTGCCACCGCGGGCGGCATATTCCCATTCAGCTTCAGTGGGCAAACGGAACTTGGCGCCGGTTTGCGAACTTAGACGCTTCACGAAATCCTCAGCTTCAGCAACGGTTATACTCTCAACCGGGAGGTCGCCGCCCTTAAATTTAGAGTTGTTTTCACCCATGACATGCTCCCAAAGGTCCTGTGACACTTCGGTTTCGCCAATATAGAACGGCTTTGAGATCGTCACCCAGTGATCGGGCTTCTCATCGTCATCAGCGCCTTTCTGTTCAGCCGTAGCACCCATCTTGAACATTCCGGCAGGAACGAGAATGAGGTCAAAAACCACGGGCTTGGACTCCTTCACTTTTCTTCCGCCTATCGACACGCTGCTTGCGGTGGGCTGTATCGTAACCGACAGACGCTCCTGAAGCACCGAGCCGTCAGCTTCAGCCACCTGCATGATGTAAGTGGTGTTCTTAGCCAGCGGATCAAAGTCGTAACGCAACGGAATATAGTTGTCCGATTTTATATTCATATAGCGGGCGCCGTCGACCATATAGACCCAATATTCGCCCCCCTTGTCTTCGATTTTAATGATATCTCCCTCAAAAACGGGATTCTGAGCCTTGATTCCTACTTTCACAAGAGCGCAGGGGTCGCCGTTGCCGTCAAGCACCTGATGAGAAACCGCGCTGATATCACTCGGATCGGCAGAAAATTTAGTCACCATCAGTTCCTGGCTTTTTGCCGACAGAGCGAGAAAAATAGCGATAATTGATAAACACAGATATTTCATAACAATTGATATGGTGTATTATTAAATTTTAAAATCAGTAGCCTTGAACGAGCATTCTATACCGGGCTCCCAGGTGCGCACATGGATTTTGGGATGATCCTCGTCGGTAAAATCCCATAGCAGGAACACGCTGCCCTGATCGCTGTAGCTGCTTGAATTCCAATCCTGTTTCAGGGTGACTCCGTAATAATCGGGCTTTGCCGGATGACGCACGACACGATAATCGTCAAACTTCACTTTAAGACGCTGGTTGTTGGCAAACACCCGTCGCAAAGACGAAATGTATTCCTTCTTTCCCTTAGTCTCAAAGACAACGCCATTCTGGGGCATGATGTCGTTTTTAACCCTCTGGGTAACCAGCTTGCCGGTGATGATGAGGGCATCGTCGCTGAACACATCTTCGATAAAACGGATGTTCTTGTCGCAATATGCTTTCTCGAACTGCTGGCACCAACCGATAATCATCATGCGGCGGTCCTCGTCTTTAAGGCGCAGTCCTTCTTTCATGATGTTGACATAGTTGGTTTTGTCCATTGTGAAGTTGAAGTCGATTATGCGTCCTGAAGGGCTGAAATCGATGCACAATTCCTTACGCATCGGTCCGCCGTAAGTGTCGTTGATAGGGAGCATGTTGACTCCGATATTCCTTACCTGATAGCCGGCGACGCGTCCACCCGACTTTATTGTGAGGCAGTGGTCGACAATAAAATCCTCCTCGGTGGTAAAATGCACGTTATTCCACGTCATGCCAATAGTCTGGGAAGCGAGATTGTCGATATCGATACCTGCGTAATTGACATCGGTGTTGTTGTATGCCGCCTTGTTCAGATTGGTCAGCAGCTTGCTGATCTGCTGCTCCATTTTCGCCTTTAACTGAGGCGAAGAGATGCCGTCGGAAAATTGGAAAGTCACATCTTTCCCATACTCGTCGAGCGGAAGGGGATCTCCGTAAATATCGCTGAATCCCAGCAACAGTCCGAAAAACAATGTCGCTGCATCGATATCATAATCGTCAGAAAAAAACTGTGCATGAGCCTTCGGCATTTTAACACATGCCAAAATTAATATCAGACAAATTGATAAAAGCTTTTTCATATAATTGATAAATGATTGATGTTATTACTTACTTAAAATGAACCACACCGCCGTGTTGCCTGAATAATTGCCAAGCCCGTCGGGCGCGCCGGTTTTAAAATTGTGGCGGTCATCATTGGCGCCACTGCTTAATACGGTTATAGTATTCAAGTTAGTGTCAAAAACTATCCAAAAGCATTTGGAAGCGTCGGGACATTCCTTGGGACTTCCGAACGCAAGCACCTTATGGGCGCTACGGAATTCATTGAGCAATTGCGCCGCACTGTTCAGATTGCCGGAATTGAGCAAATCCTCAATCGCCTCATTCTGCCATGCCGACAACATTGACGACTCGGCAATTTTCCTTGTCGGAACCGACTGGCGAGCAGGTGCGGGCGCCGAGGCGCGTTGAGAAGGCCCTGGCGCTGAGGGAGCATGGCGAGACTCGGCGGGGGATTTTTCAGGAGCTTTCGCCGCCGGAGCCGGGCGAGCTTCAGCTGCGGGGGCGCTTTGAGCGGCAGCCTGAGTCGCCGACGCCGGGATTCCATAGACGGACGATTCCACATAGGCGAACACGCGTATATTGTTACCCTTCTTAACGGTTATATATTGAGTCTGCTCAAGACCGTCAAGACCGAGCCTGCGGTCAATGTGGTGCTCCTTGAGCTTATCGTTGATATAGTTGATCAGCGTGATGTCGGCAGCCTCCTTCGCCTCAGCCTCGGTGGGCATTGTAGCTTCTCCATAGAGATAGCGACCGTCGAGCTTGATCATGTTGATCTGTTTAGCTTCGGTCTTCTGGGCATAGAGGGAGCCGCTCGCTGTGATGAGCAGTAGAAATGTCGTTATGATCAGTTTAAGTCTCATGTCCTTCAATCGTCAAATAAAGACAAAATTCGCGAAATGGGAATATAGGGAGTAATCCTTGCCGTGATCTCTCCGTTTTCAATCCGCATTATATCAGCCGGAGCGGTCAGCCTTATATTGTGGCAATAACCCTCCTTTTCATTTTTCATTGTCAGCAAAGCCGTTATTTTCTTCTCATCGGCATCTATCACCCCAAAGAAGGGCTTGCAACCGTTCTTGATGAAGTAGTCGACAAATTCGCTCAACGGCATGTTGAAAAAGCGGTCGGAATAATCATATCCGATCAGTCTCACTTTCACTTGATAGCCATTCTCAATTTCGGTGCTTGTCACAAGATTGGCAAGGCTGTAAAGCGGATGCCGCTCATTGCAAATCAATCGGAATCGCGCCGAGTCGACATACTCGTAATAACGGTTGGAATTATTTTCAGGGAAATAATATTGCTCCCCTTCAAACACCCTCACCAGCGAATCGGCATCCTGCATCAGCATCGAAGCATCGACAATCAGGGTGTCGCGTTGCTCTATGGAATTGGAGGAAAGCCCTTCCCAAAGGCGCCGCTCGTTTTCGGTCATCTCGGTTCCATGCAACAAATCATAAAAAATGGGGAAAGTTATCGCATAGATCATTTCGCCGGAAGCATCGGTCCATCTCAGCAGATAGTTGCGTCCGTCGGGATTCTCAATCACGAGCGAGAGGGTGGTGTCGGGAGCCACTGTGAGCAGAGTCCTCAGATTACCATTGGCATACTGCACACCGTCCTCTTCAAGCGAGCGTTCGACAGTTACATCGTCGAGAATACCGGGAAT
>WFLX010033263.1_pt1 | contig 23454 bp, 15 predicted proteins | sample 4967041 | NCBI WGS metagenome assembly WFLX01 (sample SAMN12857096, study PRJNA449069) | gut metagenome | isolation source: stool from male and female vole | host: Microtus ochrogaster | place: USA:Florida | collected 2017
GCGCAAGGCTCGCCGCTCCGCTAAGCGAGCACGCCACCAAACACGCGCGCAAAGGCTCGGAGAGCCTTCACATGCCGAACCCCGGCATAAGCGAAGCGTGCCGGGGAAATAAACAAAAAGAACACCCAGCCTCGGAGAGGCTGCACTTATATCCAAGGCATAAGCAAAGCGTGCCGAGGGAACATTAGGAATTATAAATTTAAAAACATATAATATATTTAACGACCATTAATGGATTTTTCAGGATGCTCAGGCAGTGATGACGCAGCATCCCGATCTTACAAAAAAATTTAAATTTTTATTATGGAATCAGAAAAAAAGCCGAAAAGACCGCGCATAGGCGCACTTAGTTCAGCATTAGATTCGGCAGAACAGGAAAACCGTTACAAAAGCCCAACACAAACGGACAATTCGGAATCAAATCCTTATGCAGGCAATGAGTCTGCCAATCCTTATCAACACCGTGAGGGTGGCTACCAACCGTATCAACGCCGCGAAGGGGGGTATCAACCTTACCAACGCCGCGAGGGGGGCTACCAACCGCGCCAACAGAACGGTTATCAACCGCGCCAGCAAAACGGATATAACCAACAGAGAGGTTATCAACAAAACGGCTATAATCGCCAACAATCAAATTATAATCAACAAAACGGTGAGGGGAACCGCAACGGCTATGTCCCGCGCCAACAGAACGGCTACCAACCGCGTCAGCAAAACGGGTATCAACCCCGACAGCAAGGTGGCTATCAACCGCGCCAGCAGAACGGTTACCAACCCATGCGTCAGAACGGTTATCAACCTCACAGACAAGGGGGATATAACAACGGCAACCGCCAACAGGGGGGCTACCAACCGCGTCAGCTAGGGGGGTATAACAATCGCCAGGGAGGCTACAACCGACCGAATCAAATGCGTGGCGGATTCAATCGCCCCGGTCAACCTGCCGGCAAGATGTTTACTCCGCGTCCGAGACAGATTGATTATATCATTGACGAACCGGATCCGACAACCGAAATCCGCCTGAATAAATTTATGGCTAATGCCGGAATATGCTCACGAAGAGAAGCTGATGAATATATCACCTCCGGCAAAGTGAAAGTCAACGGAGAAGTTGTAAGTGAACTTGGAGTGAAAATCAAACCGACCGACGTAGTGGAATTTGACGAAAAGGTGGTAACTCCCGAACGCAAATGCTATGTGCTGCTCAACAAACCGAAGGATTGCGTGACTACAAGCGACGACCCCAACGGGAGACTGACGGTGCTCGACTTGGTGAAGAACGCCTGCAAAGAGAGAATCTACCCCGTAGGGAGACTTGACCGCAATACTACCGGTGTGCTTCTACTCACTAACGACGGGGATCTGGCTTCAAAATTGACTCACCCTAAATTTGTCAAGAAAAAAATCTATCACGTCTGGACCGACAAGGATATCACTGAAGAGGATATGCAAAGAATTGCCGACGGCATCGAACTCGAAGACGGCGAAATTCACGCAGACGCCATCAGCTATGCGAGCGAAACCGACCGCAATCAGGCAGGCATTGAGATTCACAGCGGACGCAACAGAATCGTGCGCAGAATCTTCGAACACCTCGGATATAGAGTCACCAAACTCGACCGCGTCTATTTCGCCGGATTGACAAAGAAAAACCTTCCCCGCGGAAAATGGCGCTATCTCACTCAGGAAGAGGTTAACTTCTTACGCATGGGTTCTTTTGAATAAATAATTTTTCATTATGCAAGATATAAGACGTACACTCGTGGCGGCACTTTTTGCCGACCCGCAAAAATATTTAGGTAAAGAGGTTGATGTCAAAGGTTGGGTGCGCTCGCGCAGAGGCAACAAATTCGTGCAGTTTGTAGCTCTCAACGACGGCTCAAGCATAAAATCACTGCAGATTGTTTTTGACCTTGAAAAATTCTCTGATGAGGATTTGAAGGGGATCACTACCGGAAGTTCAATCCATGTGCAGGGCATCCTCGTGGAATCACAGGGTAAAGGACAATCAATCGAAGTTCAAGCCAATGAGGTTCAACTCTACGGCACTGCAGACCCCGACACTTATCCGCTGCAAAAGAAAGGGCACTCCCTCGAATTTTTACGCGAAAAGGCTCACCTCCGCCCACGCACAAATTTCTTCTCAAGCGTGTTGAGGATTCGCCACGCACTGGCATACGCAGTGCATAAATTCTTCAACGACAAAGGTTTCTATTATTTCCATACGCCCCTCATCACAGCTTCTGACTGCGAAGGAGCCGGAGCGCAATTTCAGGTCACCACTCTCCCGCTCACCGACCTGCCGACAGACAAGGATGGGAACATCGATTATTCCAAAGATTTCTTCGGCAAAATGGCGAGTCTGACCGTCTCCGGTCAACTCGAAGGTGAACTCGGCGCTACGGCACTGGGGTGCATATACACTTTCGGACCGACTTTCCGCGCAGAAAACTCCAACACTCCGCGCCACCTCTCCGAGTTCTGGATGATTGAACCGGAAATGGCTTTCTATGAGATTCAAGACAATATGGATCTCGCTGAGGAATTTATCAAGTATTGCATCAACTACGCCCTCGAGCATTGCAAAGATGATATTGAGTTCCTCGCCGAGCATTTCGACAAAGAATTGCCTGAACGCCTGAAATTCGTAGTGGAAAACGACTTTGTGCGCTTGCCCTACACGGAAGGGATAGAGATTTTGGAAAAGAGCGGCAAGAAGTTTGAGTTTCCCGTATATTGGGGTGTTGACCTGGCATCGGAACATGAACGCTATCTCGTGGAGGAGCATTTCAAGAAACCGGTAATACTTACCGACTATCCGAAAGAGATCAAAGCCTTCTATATGAAGCTCAACGACGACGGCAAGACCGTAAGGGCAATGGATGTGCTCTTCCCGAAAATCGGCGAAATCATCGGCGGCTCGCAACGCGAAGAGGATTACGCGAAATTGCAGGCTCGCATAGATGAAATGGGATTGGAAGGTATGGAATGGTATCTTGACACCCGCCGCTATGGCAGCGTGCCTCACTCCGGCTTCGGACTCGGATTTGAACGATTGGTATTGTTTGTTACAGGTATGCAGAACATCCGCGACGTGATTCCTTTCCCGCGTTATCCGAAAAATTGTGAATATTAATGACGCGCACTGACTCTTATATCAGACTCAAGAGTCTATTCGCAACAATAATTGCCTCAATCTGCTTCTTCATCCCGGCACACGGGATGGAGGAGAGATTGCAGGCTTCTCTCATTACGTGCTATCCGGGTCCGGAAATCTACGAACTGGAGGGGCACGAAGCTATACGTATCCGCGGCATAGATCTGAAAGGGGAACCGATTGATTCTGTATGGAATTACGGAGTTTTTGACTTTAACGCNCCNAATTTCGTNTGGAGATTCGTGAAAGGTGAGACTGATTATATGGTAGCCGCCGAACCCTTCCCTCTCTTTATGACGCAATATGTCAGAAGGGGGTCGAAGGTTGTGGAGCAAGACCTGAATCTCACCGCCGAGGAGACCTACACTCTGCGGCATCTTCTGCAATTTAATTCATTGCCACAGAATTGCACTTACAGATATAATTATGTGAGAGACAACTGCTCTACGCGCGTGCTGAACATTGTGGAGGCGGCTGTGGCGCCACGGAAGATTATCCTGCCTGACAGCGTAAGTTTCACATCTTTCCGCAACGCGATGAGATATTATCACAGGAATTATCCGTGGTATCAATTCGGAATTGATCTCGCTCTCGGAGGTGGGATCGACCTCCCGATAACATCTCGCGAGGAGACCTTTGCGCCGGTGATGCTGGAGGAGAAAATGGCGAAGGCGCATTTCAACAACGGAGAGCCTATAGTGAAAAGCACGCAGATACTCAATCAGGGTACGGATGCGAGTGTGCTGCCGGCTACGGAATGGTGGCAGACCCCCCTCTTCTGCTCGCTGATTATCTTGGCAATCTCCATCATTATAGCCATTTACGAGTGGAAGATATTGAAAATTGTGAAATGGTGGATGTGTGCCTTCTTCTCCCTCCTGGGATTGGCTGGGTGCGTGGTGTGCTTTTTAGTGTTCATATCCACACATGATTCCACCTCGCCGAATATGTTGATATTCTGGCTGAACCCGCTGCAATTCATTCTGGCTCTAAGCGTATGGTGGCGCTCGACACGCCATATAGCCTTAGGGATGACCCTGGTGAATATCATAGTCCTGATGGTGATGGTCATAGCCTGGCCCCTTCAGGTGCAGTCGGCAAACCCGGCGTTCTTCCCGCTCTGGGGAGCGACAATCATATTGTGTCTTGCTTACGCAATGGTGATGCCGAAAGGGAAAAGAGAATTGAATAGACGAGGGAAAAGAGAATTGAATAGACGGGGGAAATAGACTTTTTAATAGACTTTTTAATAGACTTTTTAATAGACTTTTTAATAGACTTTTTAATAGACTTTTTAATAGACTTTTTAATAGACTTTTTAATAGACAGTTTAATAGACTTTTTAATAGACAGTTTAATAGACTTTTTAATAGACAGTTTAATAGACAGTTTAATAGACTTTTTAATAGACAGTTTAATAGACNNTTTAATAGACAGTTTAATAGACAGTTTAATAGACTTTTTAATAGACAGTTTAATAGACTTTTTAATAGACTTTTTAATAGAAATTGGAATAGACTGAAGTATGGAGAAGATTCCCACACGCATATTGACCTCTATTATAGCCGGACTGATGACGGTCAATCTCTCGGTCATGGCAGACACTACAAGACCGAAACTCGTGGTGGGAATAGTCGTAGACCAATTGCGCACGGACTATCTGGAATATCTGAAGTCAATGTTCGGCAAATCAGGGTTCAGGAAATTGATGGACTCCGGACTATATGTTACCGATCTTGATTTCAATTCGGAGATAAAAGACCCGGTCAGNGCTACCGCTCTGCTTTACACCGGNAATTATGCGCCTGCCAACGGAATTGCCTCCGACAATTATTATTCNATCACCGACAAGCTGATCCGCCCGGCTCTTGAGGATAAAAACTCTCTCGGAATCTCCACTTCCGAAACCTTATCTCCGGCTAATCTGAAACTCTCTACAATCTCCGACGAAGTGGCTATCGACGGCGANGGGTTTACCTCCGTCTATGCCATTTCCGCCAACCCCCAGCAATCAATAATCATGGCGGGTCATGCCGGGAGCGGAGCACTATGGATTAACGACAACGATGGAAAATGGGCATCAACGGCTTATTATAAAAATTATCCTGAATTTGCGAACCGGCGCAACCGTTTTCAGCCTCTCGCTCAAAGATTGGACACAATGCAATGGCGACCGCTGCTGAAAATCGAGCAATATCCGGGAGTGCCGGCACAGAAAAGATATTACCCTTTCCGATATACATTCCCCACTTCTGACAGAGATGTCTTCAAACGCTTCAAGAACTCCGCTCCCGCTAACACGGAGGTTACGGACATGGCAATTGAGGCTCTGAAGAATCTGAGTCTCGGCAAGCGCGGGGATGCCATTGACATGCTCAGCATCGGATATTCCGTAGCACCATACAAATATGTGAAGGACGGCGATTTCAGAGTGGAACTTGAAGATTCCTATCTGAGACTTGACAATCAACTCGGCAGATTGCTGGAGAACATCGACAAGGAAGTGGGGCTTGAGAATACGTTGGTGTTTCTATCCTCCACAGGGTATTATGATGACGCAGTGGAGATTGATCCGAAATATAACATACCTTCGGGGGATGTGTCGCTGAAGCGTGTGGAATCGCTGCTGAACTCATATCTTTCAGCCAAATACGGCAACCGGGATTATGTATCGGCGATAAGGGGCACGGAACTTTATCTTGACAAACATCTGATCGAGTCAAAACGTATTGACCCGGCAACCCTGATGACTGACTCGCGAGATTTTCTCGTAAAGATGAGTGGAATAAATCAGGCACAGACCCTCTCGGAGATACTCTCTGACAGAAGCGACTCCGGGAGACGCAAAATCAACTCAATCAATCCAAAAACTTGCGGAGATATCTTTATCGAATTTGCACCGGGATGGAATATTGTGGATGACCTGCATTATCCCGTAAGCAAGACACCCGTGCGCTCCGCACNGGTGAATGCACCTTTCATGATGACAGGTCCCGGAATTATCCGCCGGGTCATCAACACGCCGGTGGACGCCACCTCAATAGCTCCTACANTCACTTCCACTCTCCATATACGCGCCCCTAACGNCTCGGCATCGCGNCCGCTGNCTTTTTAAACTCTTTTCATGCNCTTTTTGACAGTATTTTGNCGCGATATTTGTAACCTAAAATTNAAATANTTAACTTTGNAAGATAATGTATCGGCAAAAGCCGGTGCCTCTCANAATATATANAATATATAATACTCCTGCTGATGGGACTTAACAACATACTTAAGAAAATTTTCGGCAATCAGAGTGAACGCGCAGTGCGCCCGCTCTGGAACAGACTGAACAAGGAGATAAATCCTATTTCCGAAGAACTCGTGAATGTTTCAAATGATGAATTGCGCCACAGAATCGACGTGATTCGCGATGATATCCGCGGCGAGGCTGCAAGCTACAAGAATCAGATAGCCGAGATACGCGCTGAAATTGAAACTCTCGATTATGACAAACGCGAACCGCTCTGGAAAAAAATAGATGACTTGCGCGAAGAGTGTTTCCAAATGTATGCGCGCAAACTTGACGAAGCTCTTCCGGAGGTCTTCGCAGTGGTGAAAGAGACTGCAAGACGCTTCGCAAATAATGAAACTATCGAAGTGTCCGTGACAGATGCCGACCGCGAATTGGCTGCAGCCGGAAAAGACTTCATCACGATTGACGGCGACAAGGCTATCTATAAAAATTCGTGGGTGGCAGGGGGCAATCTGATGACCTGGGATATGGTGCATTATGACGTGCAACTTATCGGCGGCATGGTGCTCCACGGCATCCTCAACGGCGACAAGACTTCAAACAATATCGCAGAGATGGCTACAGGTGAGGGTAAGACCCTCGTGGCTACACTCCCCGTATTCCTTAATGCCCTCACCGGAGAAGGGGTGCATGTCGTAACCGTCAACGATTATCTTGCAAAACGTGACTCGGAATGGATGGGTCCGCTTTATCAATTCCACGGATTGACCGTAGACTGCATCGACAAGACCGAACCCAACTCCGAAGAACGCCGCAAGGCTTATCAAAGTGACATCACTTTCGGCACAAACAATGAGTTCGGCTTCGATTATCTGCGCGACAATATGGCTACGCAAGAGGCAGACCTCGTGCAACGCGACGAGCATTATTACGCCATTGTCGATGAGGTGGACTCAGTGCTTATTGACGATGCCAGAACCCCCCTCATTATCNNAGGTCCGATNCCAAAAGGGGACGACCAGATGTTTAATGAGTTCAAGCCGAATGTGGAGAAAGTAGTTACCGCTCAACGCAGACTCGCTCAGCAATATCTGAAGGAGGCAAAGGATATGATTGCAGCCGCTCAAAGCGGAGACCCCGAGCAGATTGCCAAATTCGACACTGCCCGGAAAGAGGATCCGGGGAAGAAGCCTCTCACTGCCGACCAATTANTGGAAATGGGAGGACTCTCACTCTTCCGCGCCTATAAGGGCTTGCCCAAACACAATCAATTAATCAGATATCTTAGCGAAGACGGCATCAAGCAGATTCTGCTCAAGACGGAAGCTAAATATATGGCTGATAACAATCGCGAAATGCCGGTNGCTNTGGAGCCNCTATATTTCGTGATTGATGAGAAAAACCATTCAATCGAATTGACCGACAAGGGTATAGCCGTATTGACCGACACAACTCAAGACCCGCATTTCTTCGTGCTCCCCGACATCGCTTCGCAACTCTCCACTGTGGATAATGAAAATCTCACAGCTGATGAGAAACAGGAGAAGAAGGATGCCCTGCTGCAGGATTATGCCGTAAAAGCGGAACGCGTGCACACTGTCAACCAGCTCCTTAAGGCATACACACTCTTCGACAAGGATGTGGAATATGTGATTGATGAGAATAAGATTAAGATTGTGGATGAGCAGACCGGACGTATTATGGAGGGTCGACGCTATTCCGACGGACTGCACCAGGCTATCGAGGCAAAAGAGGGTGTGAAGGTGGAAGCGGCTACGCAAACTTATGCAACAATCACCCTGCAAAATTATTTCAGAATGTATCGCAAACTTGCCGGAATGACCGGTACGGCTATGACTGAAGCCGGCGAGTTTTATGATATCTATAAACTGGAGGTTGTGGAGATTCCGACCAACCGCCCTGTAATCCGCAACGACCAGAACGACCGCGTATATCGCACCAAGAAAGAGAAATATGCGGCTGTGATTCAGGAAGTGGAAGATATGGTGAAAGCGGGTAGACCTGTTCTTGTCGGCACGACATCGGTGGAAATTTCCGAATTGCTCTCCAAAATGCTTCAATTGCGCAAGATTCCTCATCAGGTATTGAATGCTAAATTGCACCAGAAAGAGGCTGACATCGTGGCGCAAGCGGGTAAGACCGGCACNGTGACCATCGCAACNAACATGGCAGGTCGCGGNACCGACATCAANCTNACTCCGGANGTTAANGCTGCAGGCGGCTTGGCTATCATCGGCACNGAACGCCATGANTCACGTCGCGTCGACCGCCAGCTTCGCGGACGNGCCGGACGTCAGGGAGACCCGGGTTCTTCAGTGTTCTTCGTATCTTTTGAAGACACTGTGATGCGTCTCTTCGCCAATGAAAGAGTNGTGAAAACNCTTGACAAACTNGGCTTCCAGGAAGGGGATATGATTGAGTCGAAGATGGTGACCCGCTCAATTGAGAACGCTCAGAAGCGTGTGGAAGAGAATAACTTCGGCATCCGTAAGCGTCTTGTGGAATATGACGANGTGATGAATGCCCAGCGCCGCGGCGTGTATGGCAAACGCCAGAATGCGCTCAAAGGTGAACGCATCGGCACTGATATAGCCGGAATGATTTATGAAGTTGCCGGCAATCTCGCCAACGGCACATACGAAGGTGGATTCCCCGAATTTAAGGATGAAGTGCGCAAAGCTTTCGCTATGGATGTGGACTTTGACGAGGCAGCATACCAGAAGATGGGACGCGAAGAATTGACCGACCTGCTGGCTGAAACAGCCATTAAGCATCATCAGCACAACAAGGAGAAGATGGCTAAAGGCGCATATCCTTACATCAAGGAATTTGTGGAGGAACGCAACGCCACCGGTCCGGTGGGTGTGCCCGTGAGCGACGGCAGAAGAATGTTTAATGTCCGCGCCGATATCACCGAATGTTACAATAATGAATGTAAGCCTATTGCCAAAGCCTGGGAGAAGACTGTGTTACTCTCCTCCATCGACAAGGCATGGCAGGAGCAACTTAGGGAAATGGACGAATTGCGCAAGTCTGTGCAGAATGCGTCTTACGAACAGAAGGATCCGCTCGTAATCTACAAACTGGAGGCTTACGACCTTTGGAAGAATATGCTCGAGCAGATGAACGGCAAGGCAGTGGCTACACTGATGCGGGGACGTCTGGGAGTGCCCGACTATGAAGAAGCTAAAGCTGCCGAACAACGCGCAGCCGAGGCGGAGGAATTACGTAAGAAGGCTGAGGCGCTCAATGTGAATCGCCGGCAAGGGATGATGCAACGCGGAAGTCAAACACCCATGCCGAATCCGTATGCCAATTATTCCACTACCCGCGATTCTTATCCGGGTGAGTCCGCTCAACGTGAAGCCGCTATGAATGCCGGCAGACAGGCGAGACCTAACCAGCCGATTAAGGCTGCTCCGAAAGTGGGAAGAAATGATCCATGTCCCTGCGGTTCGGGTAAGAAATATAAGAATTGCCACGGACGTAATCAATAATTGTTAGCACAAGGACACAAATTGAAATATTTCGCAAGAATTAATAAAACGACCGAAGGCCCGTTTTCACTATCAGAGTTGGTGGAAGCGGGTATTCGTCCGTCGACATATATCTGGCATAAAGGGCTCGCCGACTGGATTCAAGCTTCGGAAGATCCGGAAGTTTGCAGAGGTATGCGACGCTATCTGGCAGGGTTTAACCCCGAAACCGGGGAATTGCGCGTAAGGGAGNATACGGTTGCGCCGCAACAACGTGATGACACCCCCGTCAAGGGCTCTATGAGAATTATGTTAAGGAATTTTCCGGAGTCGGACGCGCAACCCGATTATTCGTTAAAGCCGACAGGAGTCTCTGCCGTGATGGCATTTGTGATGACAATCTGCTGCTTCCCGGTGACAGGCATTATGGCTGTTTTTTTCGCCATGAGATGCAAAGCCAACTGGAAAATGAGCGAGCAGCCGGATATGGATGAGAAAACGCGAGTGGCTTTCCGAAGGAAATCACACGATGATGCCCGGCTCTACCGCATGATGATCGGCATCACTTTTTTCATCGGGCTAATCCTCATGGGTGTGGCTTTCTCCCGCGCCTTCCTATAGCCATATAATAAAATCTACGGCACGCGATGCGTGCCGTAGATGTATCTTCGTTATTTAACATGCTATATGCGCGTACGCGTACGCGCATCCTTTTGCGGTTAGCGAAGGAATGCGATGCAGCATGGAGCTTCACCCGCGCGTTTCTTCCATTTGAATTCTTTATCCGCACTGAAGCAATAAATCCATCCGGGGGTGATGAAATCACCCGCATCCGTGATATAAATATCACCACTCTCCTCATCTACAGCTATGCCGTAAGGATAAACAAGTTGCGAGAACTCCGCACTCCCCGTCCAGGATGTCTCCTTTACCTGAGCGAAATATGTGGAAATCTCATGATAAGAGATGGTGTTTGAGTTTGTGGCATAATTATAATTCACACCTAAAACATAAAGGTTCTCTCCTGCTAAACATACATTTGAATTGGGAATCTCAAGATGCTTCTGCACTGTGCCTGTCTCTGTATTAACCCAATAAATTGAAGAAGGGACATCAGCATAGTTCCCTCTGGAGGTTATCCACAGATAACCGTAACTGTCCACCAGAATCTTGTTAAGATTCATGCCGATCGTCAATTCTTTTTCAACCTTGAAGAACTCGAGGTTGATGACCGAAACCGTGCCGGGCATATTGTAGTCGACATATCCGTTGCTGTTGGCAACATATAGTTTGCGGTTGTATACACAAAGCCCGTCCGGCTGATAACCTACCTGAACTTTACCCACGACCTGCAGGGTGCCGGTATCTATCTTTGCAACGTAACCTTTCTGATTACCATCGCCCCATACTGCCCCGGCGTAAGAAGTAACGTAAGCATATTCGCCGTCGAAAGTAATGTAGCGGCAGTTGGGAATATCCACCTGACCGATGCGCTTACAAGTGGTGGCATCCATCACCTCCACCTTATTGGAGGCGTTCATGACAGCCCAGAGCTTTCCACCGTGGATAGCAAGGTCGTTGCCGACATCGCCGAGACCCATCGTCACCGTAGGATTTTGCGCCACAAAATAATCGGTTGTGAGGGTTTGTGTGGCGAAATCGTAATAGTCAATAGAGGCATTGTTGGTGCCCATATTTCCCTGATTGAGGAGATAAAAACCTACCGACGGCTCAATGACGGGAGCTTCCGGATTCTCTTTTGGTTCATCTTTACATCCTGTCAGCAGAACCGCTGCAGCGAGACAAAATAAAAATTTGATCTTTTTCATATCTATATTTTTGGGTTATTATATTTCTTTTTGTGCAGCCTCTCCGAGGCGGAACAAAAAATGCTCCCGAATAACGGGAGCATTTCTATCGGAATAAAAATAATTTGTTCAAAATATAAATCATTCTCCGATGCCCATAGTCCCGCAGGCAAATTGATCTTGTGAAATCCGGCAGGTCTTCTGACTTATTCCGATTTTTTCACGCCTTCCCGGAAATTTATATCTTCCAGTGACTGATTTAGAAAAAAACCTTCTCGAATTTGCGTTCTGCACATCCGAGCGGAAATTACAGCAGCGGGTACTGTTGAGGATTCTCACCTCATTCCCTATTATTGTGCGCCCCTCACTAAGGAGGAGAATGCACTACCGATTTTCNACTGCAAATTTATAAATTAATTTTTATTCGGCAAAAATATTAACATATTGTGACGCGCTACGCGCGCCATGGCGCTATATCCGACACATATCCCGCACCATGANTTGAANTTNTATGGTNNTGGTCAANCCCACGCGCCAATTGCNACCGGGCATNGGATAATTTACTANAATATGNTNCTGACNNTNGAANATATTATTCAATTCAATNTNCAANCNAAATGAANCCTTNTTCNNCGGCAAGGTGTANGNTANAGNCATATCATTGGTCCACCACGGCTTTTCATAACTCCGGTAGCTGTTTGAAGAACTCCTCCAACGCTCACCGACATATAAAAAACTGTAGTTGAACTCCAATCGGCGCCAACCGGCAAAGAGATTCGCGGAGCCGCTGTGAACCGGCACGTAGGCTATCTGACCCTTATAAGTGCCGAATTCATCTTCTGAATCTTTCGGATTGGTGTAATCCAATGCCCGCTGATAAGAGTATGAGAGCCGCACGCCGACGGAAAGATCGGTAAGAGGAGAGATAGCTGCCTCGACATTCAGATCTATGCCCCTGATCTTCACTCTGCCGATATTAGTCATCATCCACCGATATTGCGAATTACCTTTCGGAATTGCCAATATCTTGTCTTTGACATCATTATAATAAATATCCCCTTTAATTTCAAGATATTTCCAGATGGTGGAAGTGAACTCAAGGCGCTCAGTGATGCCCAGGTCATATTGAGTAACATATTCCGGATTCAGATTCGCATTTCCGACATCCGTATAATAGAGGTCATTAAATGTCGGCATACGGAACGAACGCTTTATGAAACCTCTGACTGAAAACTCATGAGATGAAAAGGGTCTCCAGTTTAAATATAACCCACCGGAAAACGCCGTCTTATCCTTATGAAGAGTTTTTTCAATATTACTTCCGGGCTTAAACAACGGATTCGAGGTAAGGTCATAATTATAATTCACCAACACGTTCCCTTGAACTGCAAGACGCTGAATCTCCCAACGAGCCGATAGGGCAGCCCAGAGGGCGTGGCGGCGGGGGTCGGCAAAATCTCGCATTGTGGAAGAGAGGGCATTATATTGATAATCAAAAGCACCGGAGAGACTCAAATTGGATAGAATCCGCCATTGGGAAGAGATGGATGCATAGAGTTCGTCTTGATAGAATTTATTGTCGACATAGCGTTGGGTCGTATCAGGATTCAGATAACGGAGGTAATCGCGAGCATATTTGGCATTAACCATCAACGAGACGTTGCGGGAAATATCCCCTTTCCATCTCCCCTGAAGATGAAGGTTCCTATCCCATTGACGCTGGGAATTTTTCCAGACATTATTCACTATCGCTCCCGGAATGCCCCTTTCGGAATCGTAAAAATAGGCTTTGACCATATAATCGCCGGAGTGATATTTGCCGAAGAGAGTCAGTTCGCTGCGAAGAGCGCGGATATCTCCGTTTTGACGCACGGCTGTGGTATCCCAAGCGACAGCCCCGTCAGGATAATACCCTTTCAGACGAAACTTATAACGTCCGTGCGCTCCCGTGTATTCCGCACTAAGCGTGGCTGAGAGATGATGATTGAATCTGAAATCAAAATTCAGAGAGGGGTTGACAAGACCGAAACTCCCCGTGCGGAAGCGCAGGCGAAGATTGTATTTCTTATTGTCGGCAAATTCGGGGCGGCGCGTGCGCAGATATATCGCGGAGGCTGAACCAAGATCGCGGGCAGTGGTGAAAATATCCGATTTCTGTCCGTTGAAAATTGATATTGATTCTATATTATCAAGAGAATATTTACCCAGATCAATCTGACCGTTTTGAGCGTTACCCAAAGCTATGCCATCATAAAAGACACCTAAATTATTGGAACCCATGGAGCGGACATCAAGAGTCTTAACACCCCCCACACCTCCATAATCTTTTATTTGCACACCGGAAAAAAATTTCACTGCATCAGCAACGTTGATAGCGGACAACCGCTCCAATTCCCCGCCTGACAATTCCTGCCCAGGAATGAGACTCCGGGTAGGAGAAGCCGTCAGAGTGAACTCGGATAATGTCACCCCTAACGTATCCGTTTCTTCTCCTCTGACTGTCAAGATGCTCGAGAGAAAGAATAGTAATATTGCTGCACTGAATTTCAAATTCATATCGCAAAATTAGTAATTTTTATCTTTAGCATACAAAAGCATGTCATTTTTATCATAATGCAACCTGCAAACCTCGTTTCTGACATAAAACAAGTGTCAAATTGTCAAATGTTATATATTTGGCAATTTTAATGGCAATATTATATTTTTTAAAAAAATTTGTTGATTTTTTTTTGAATTTTAAAAATTCTTATTACATTTGCATACGAAATAACTTTGAAGAAAGATTATTTCGTACTCCAGAACAGCCTGCCGCCTTGACGGCTGATGTTTCTAAGCCAAATACTCTATAGGTTTAACCTTATTTATTTTTTAATAGATTTGCTTTTAAGACCAACATTGACTCTTTTGCAGTCTCGCTCTATTAATTGAATACAGACAAATCGGAAAAACTCATTATTACGACCGCATCATTTCGGCAGATGCGGTCGTTCTTTATTACAGCCACCCTTAAACAAAACAGACGGGGAAAAGCGTTATAATTAAGAACATGATAGAAATTACAAATAAGAATAAATATGAAAACTGACAATATGCCTTCAGAAGATAATAAGGAAATGAAGAATTTTGATGAACTCGGGATAGCTCACAATCTGCTGAAAGCCATTAAGGAACTCGGGTTTGAACACCCGATGCCGATTCAGGAAATGGTGATTCCTCACTTGCTGACGAAAGATGGCGACGTTGTGGGACTGGCTCAGACAGGCACCGGGAAGACAGCAGCTTTCGGTCTCCCCGTATTGCAACGAATCGACCCTGACANGGATATTGCCCAAGCGTTGATAATAGCCCCGACAAGGGAATTATGTCTGCANATTGCCGGTGACCTCGCTGATTTTTCCAAATATCAGGAAAATGTGAANATTCTTCCTGTGTATGGCGGCTCNAGCATAGACTCGCAGATTCGCGCTTTGAGAAAGGGTGTGCAAGTCATTGTCGCCACTCCCGGACGTCTGATTGATTTGATTAAGCGCGGAGAAGTGAAACTTGCCGATGTGCACACCGTAATTCTGGATGAGGCTGACGAAATGCTCAATATGGGCTTCCTTGATGATATCAATGAAATTTTGTCGCATGTGCCGGAGGAGAGAAAGATGCTGATGTTCTCCGCTACGATGCCGAAAGAGATAGCCAATATTGCCAAGCGCTTCATGAAAAACCCAGTGGAGTTTGTGGCAGGTAACAAGAATGAGGGCGCCAAGAATGTGAAGCATATCTATTATATGGTGAAAGCGCACGATAAATATCTGGCTCTTAAACGCATCGCCGACAACAATCCGGATATTTACGGCATTATCTTCTGTCGCACCCGCAAGGAGACCCAGGAGATTGCCGATAAATTAATCAATGACGGATATAATGCCGATTGTCTGCACGGCGACCTCTCGCAGCAGCAACGCGACCTGGCTATGAAAAAATTTCGCGACCATGTGACACAATTACTTGTAGCGACAGACGTGGCTGCCCGCGGACTTGACGTGGACGATTTGACTCACGTCATCAATTACGGGCTACCCGACGATGTGGCTGTCTACACCCACCGCTCCGGCAGAACAGGGCGCGCAAACAAGACCGGTGTATCCGTCGCCATTATCCACTCACGCGAAAAACATAAACTTCGCGAAATAGAAAAGATAATCGGCAAGGAGTTTGAGTATAGAAAAGTTCCGACTCCGGAACATATTATAGAGAAGCAATTGTATAATCTTGNCGACAGACTNGAACGCGTGCAAGTCAACGAAGNTGAAATCAATAAATATCTCCCCGGAGTGCGCAAGAAACTGGAATNGCTCTCCGAGGAAGACCTGCTGAAACNCNTACTTTCTCTGGAGTTCAACNNATTGCTGCAATATTATCAANATTTCCNCGATNTTGACCNGAATGANNCGGATAAAGGGAGCAAAAGAGAGNAATCCTCAAAGCGAGAGCGCGGAGAAAAGGGGGATAAAGACAGACGCACGGCTCCCTCAGGATGGGAGAGAATGATGGTCAACATCGGCAAGGCGCAAGGTTTCTTCCCGGGCAACCTTATGGAGTTGGTGAATCGTTCGGTCAACGGCGCCAAACCTGAAATAGGGAGAATCGATCTGCTCCCCGATTATACTCTCTTTGACGTCCGTAAGGAGGATGCTCACAGAATCCTTGACGCTCTGAAACATGAGGATTTCTTCGGACATCATATTCGCGCTGAAGTGGCTACCGACCGCAATTATGCTCTCGAAGCAAAAGACCGCCGGGACAAGCAGAAAAGAAAAGCCGCCAAAAATGATTCCGGAGAAAAAGCGGCATCAAAAAAAGCAGGCAAAAACGGAAAGAAAAATAAGGAAAAGAAGGCTGAAAAACCGAAATATAACGGAAATTACGACGTTTTTATTAATAAAAAACATTAATTTTGTAAATATAAGTGAGTATTTTGCAATTTAATGAGGTTAATAAAAACATGAAGTTTTCCCTATCGGCAATACTTTTAATATTNTTGGCTTCAATNTTNGGAGTCGCCCGAGTTNCGGNTACAGAAACACNCGAGTCNTTCACGNCTGCGGATGGNTTTTGTTGCTATGCCCCAAAGCGACCTGTATATTCTCAGCAAAGAGACGCGTCAGGACATGGTGGATTATATGAAGGTGGACAGCATAGCTAAAAAACTGAATACCTTTCGCGGAAAATCATGGATTGAGCGGATGACTCCGGATTTTATAAAGGTCAGACTCACTGATGCCTCCTCTCTGCAAATAAAAATTCTGGAGACTTCAAATAGAAAGTATCCGAAGATTGCTGTGAGCATCTACACTGTAGGAGCTGAAAACAATACTACGGATTCGACATTGAAATTTTTTGATTCTTCAATGCAGGAACTTCCGATGAAAAAGTTTTTCACCTTGCCCGACCCGGAAAATTTCTACGAGATTCCGAAAGATAGCAACGTTAAACTTGAAGATTTATTGGAAATAATGCCTTTCTACACTTTTGAGTATAACATTTCCGAAAATAATCCCCCGATTCTTTCAGCAGAGCTGACTATGGCTGATTATCTGACAAGTGAGCAACAAAAGAAGGTTCTCCCCTATCTGAAGAAAAATCTGCTATGGACCTGGAACGGCAAAAATTTCAAGCTCAATAAATAATTTTTTGAATAATTAATAACCAACAGAATATAACGATTTTTAATATGGGTAGAAAAGTCAGAGTGCGTTTCGCACCGTCTCCTACGGGACCTCTTCATATCGGCGGCGTCAGGACCGCTCTTTTCAATTATCTTTTTGCGCAAAGTCAGGGGGGAGATATGATTCTCCGCATTGAGGACACGGATAGCCGCAGATTCGTGCCCGGCGCAGAAGAATATATCAATGAGGCTTTAAACTGGCTCGGAATAAAGATTGATGAGGGTGTGAAGGAGGGTGGCAATTACGGACCCTACAAGCAGAGTGAAAGACGCGATATTTACAGAAAATATGTGAAGCAATTACTCGATAACGGCAAAGCTTACATTGCTTTCGACACTCCCGAAGAATTGGAAGCGGCTCGCGCTGAACACCCGAATTTCCAATATGACGCTCACACCCGCGGAAATATGAGGAATTCCCTTACTCTCGGCGCTGAGGAGACTCAACGACTGATTGACGAAGGGGCACAATATGTGGTAAGATTCAAAATAGAACCTGAGCAAATCGTTAAAGTCAACGACCGGATACGCGGCGAAGTGACTGTCAATTCAAATATTTTGGATGATAAAGTGCTTTATAAAAGTGCGGATGACCTCCCCACTTATCATCTGGCAAATATTGTCGACGACCATCTGATGGAAGTGACTCATGTTATCCGGGGAGAAGAATGGCTCCCGTCGGCACCTCTGCACGTGCTTCTCTATCAGGCTTTCGGATGGGAGGAGACTATGCCGGAGTTTGTGCACTTGCCACTTTTGCTCAAACCTGTAGGAAACGGTAAATTGTCAAAACGCGATGGCGACAAACTCGGCTTCCCCGTATTCCCTCTCGAATGGCACGACCCTGAGTCCGGAGCAATATCTTCAGGTTATCGCGAACAGGGTTATCTCCCCGAAGCTGTAGTGAATTTCCTCGCCCTGCTCGGCTGGAATCCCGGCGATGACTCGGAACTTATGTCAATGCATGATTTGATTTCTAAATTCTCTTTTGAACATTGCTCAAAATCAGGAGCCAAATTCGATTATAAGAAAGGCGCATGGTTTAACCATGAATATCTGCTCGCCACTCCGGATGCGGAATTGGCGGAACTCTTCATGCCGATTCTTGAAGAGAAAGGGATTAAGGGGTATGGCAAAGAGTATGTGGCTAAAGCCTTGGGAATGGTGAAGAGCCGCGCAAACCTGATTCCGGATCTTTGGGAGCAAGCTGATTTCTTCTTTAAGGCTCCGGAGGAGTATGCGCCGAAAGATGTAAAGAAACGTTGGAGTGCAGAGACACCCGCCATTATGGAGGAACTTATCACTCTGCTTGAAGGGATTGAGGATATGACTTCTGCCAATGCAGAAAAGATTGTGATCGATTGGATTGAGTCAAAAGGCTATCATCTCGGAAATGTGATGAACGCTTTCCGGCTGGCTGTGGTGGGCGCATGCCGCGGACCGCACATGTTTGACATCACTGAACTTATCCCTAAAGAGGAGGTTATCAGTCGCATCCGCAGAGCGATAAAGCAGATTCCACAACCTTTACAAAACTGAATAATGAAACATAATTTATTCTTCCCTCTTTTAGCAACCTTAGCGTTATTACCGACACAACGTGCGGAAGCTTGCACTAATCTTATTGCCGGTAAAGCTGCCACAACCGACGGCTCAGTGATGACGACCTACGCTGCCGATTCACATAATCTTTACGGAATGTTGACTCACACTCCCGCCGCCGACCATAAGCCGGGAGAGATGCGCAAGGTTACGGATTGGGATTCCGGCAAACCATTGGGTGAGATTCCACAGATTCCACATACCTATAATGTCGTGGGAAATATCAATGAACACCAAGTCGTAATTGGGGAATCCACATGGGGAGGTCATAAGGAATTGCGCGACACAACCGGAAATTCAATCATTGATTACGGCTCTTTGATTCAGATTGCATTGGAACGCTCAAAGAGTGCGCGTGAGGCTATTGATGTGATGGCTGACCTTGTGGAGAAATACGGCTATGCTTCTTCCGGAGAATCCTTTTCTATTGCCGATAAAGATGAAGTATGGGTGATGGAGCTGATAGGAAAGGGAGCGGAGAAAGGAGCAGTCTGGATTGCAGTAAGAATACCGGACAATGCCATTTCGGGTCACGCAAATGAACCGCGTATAAGACAGGTTGATCTGAAAGATAAGAAGAATGTGAAATATGCAAAAGACCTNATCNCNTGATNGAAANNNGAAGACGCGGATACTTCAACGGCAAAGATGCCGATTTCTCTTTTGCAGATGCCTTTGAGGAACATACGATTGACACGCGCAGAGGTTGCGATGCCAGAGTCTGGGCTTATTTCAACCGCTATAATCCGGAGGAGGCTCAGAAATGGTTTGCATGGGTTGACGGGAAAAGCAACNANCCGATGCCGCTATACATTATTCCGGAGAAGAAAGTGGATCTGGAGGGGATGAAGAACGCTATGCGCGACCTCTTTCAGGACACGCCATACGATATGACTCAAGATGTAGGAGCGGGACCGAATCACGTGCCTTACAGATGGCGTCCGATGGACTGGGAAGTGGATGGCAAGCATTATATCCATGAACGCGCTATCGCCACGCAACAGACGGGCTGGAGTTTTGTGAGCCAAAGCCGCAATTGGCTTCCAGACCCGGTAGGTGGAGTCCTTTGGTTTGGCACCGATGACACCAACACCACCGTCTACATGCCTTTCTATTGCTCAATGACTGAAATTCCTACTCAATTGCAGCATGGGGATGTAAATAATTTCTCATACGATTCAAATTTCTGGATGAATAACTGGGTGGCTAATCAGACTTATAACAGGTATGATTTAATGATTCCCGATGTTAGAAAGGTGCAAGGCAAACTTGAAAATTCATTTATGGAATCGCGCCCGGAAAGAGAAAAACATCTGAAAAATCTGGCTGAAACAAATCAAATAGAGCATCTGATCGAGGATGTCAATTCCGAAGGAGCCGAAATTGCAAAAGAGGCTACGGATTCTTATAAAAAGTTGGCTGAATATCTTCTCGTAAGATTTATGGACGGAAACATGAAGAAGGTGGATGCCGACGGAAATTTCCAATATAATGAGTATGGGATAGCGATCTATCCCGATTTTCCCGGATATGACAAGAAGTATTACGAAAGAATCGTAAAGGAGACCGGGGATCACTTCCTCATCCCGGAAGCGGAAAAGTGAACGATAGAGGGAGATAATTTGTTATATATTCGGCAGTTGTCGAATTTTAAACTTTTTCATTATGAGTTATCCTTATTCCGCAGACTATACCATTGAGAATTTTATCAAAATCTACGAAAAAAGTTTTATTGAGAATTGGGATTTGCCCGCTTTGACCGATTATATCAGCGGTAAAACTCAGACCTACGGTGAAATTGCATTGGAAATCACCAAGACTCATATTTTTTTCAATTCAATAGGTTTGAAGAAAGGGAGCAAAGTGGCTCTTTGCGGCAAAGATTCTGTGGAATGGGTGAAAATTTACATGGCTGTCGTGACCTACGGCGCTGTAATTGTGCCGATTCTTTCGGAGTTCAACCCTGTTGACGTAACTCACATTGTGAATCATTCTGAAGCTGAATTGTTTTTCGTCAGTCCGAGCATGTGGGAACACATAAATCCGGATGCTCTGCTGTATGTAAAGGCTGTGCTCAACATAGAAAAGCACGAAATTTTCTATGAACGNNAAAACATAGAGGTCAGAAAGGATGCCAGACTAATCAACANANGCTTTAAAAGGAAATTTCCGAAAGGGTTCTCTTCTGCGGATGTGAAATTTGCCGATAGAGACAATTCGGAGCTGGTAGAGATTAACTATACGAGCGGCACAACGGGATTTTCAAAGGGTGTGATGCTGACCGGGGAAAATCTTGCCGGGAATGTGTGTTTCGGCAAATATAGCGAATTGCATTTCCGATCGTCGCGCGCTTTGGGTTTCTTGCCGTTGGCTCACGCCTACGGATGCGCTTTCGATATGCTGACCCCTTTGGCTGTGNGCTNNNATTTGANATTATTGGNGAAANCACCTTCTCCGAGNGTATTGCTGAAANCGCTGTCGGAAGTTAAGCCGAATCTTGTGATTTGCGTACCTCTGATTCTGGAAAAGATTTATAAGAATCAGATTCTTCCACTGATTTCAAAGGGCGCAATGCGCTGGACTCTCGCCGTGCCTTTCCTCGACAGTCTGATTTATACAAAAATCCGCAAGAAATTGATTGACGCTTTCGGAGGAAATTTTGAGGAAGTTATTGTCGGAGGAGCTCCCCTGAATCATGAAGTGGAGGAGNTTCTGCATAAAATAAAATTNCCGTTTACCGTGGGATATGGCATGACNGAATGNGGTCCGCTTATCTCTTACACTCCCTGGCGGGAATTCATCGTCGGCTCTTCCGGCAAAACTTTGCCAACAATGGAGAGTATGATATTAAGTCCGGACCCGGAAAATATTCCCGGAGAAATATGCGTGAGAGGGACTAACGTGATGAAAGGGTATTATAAAAATCCGGAAGCCACCAATCTCGTTCTGGATGACAAGGGGTGGCTGAAGACCGGAGATGTAGGCACACGATCCGCCGACGGCACTCTCTTCATCAGAGGAAGGTCGAAAACAATGATTCTTTCATCCTCAGGGCAAAATATTTATCCGGAGGAAATCGAGGCAAAATTGAACAATATGCCCTTCGTGGCTGAATCACTCGTGGTGATGCGCGATAACAAACTGGTGGCTTTGGTTTATCCGGATTATGAACAGATTGATAAATTCGGAATGTCGGGNACAGNTTTGGCTNAACCNATGNAAAATATCAGGGAGGAACTGAACAAACNTGTGGCACCATACGAAAGAATATCGANTATTATCCTGATGCCTAATGAATTTGNAAAGNCTCCTAAACGCTCCATCAAACGGTATCTTTACAACACATAAACCTATTTTTAGGGGTTGGCACTCAATTTATTAACTTTTCTTATCAAGAAATATTTGATTATTTGAAATAATTGAATTAACTTTGCAACATATCGGAGACGAGGTTATGGACTTCGTCTCCGAAAACATATTTTTTCAGAGGCACTCCCGTGGAGGGGGTTCCTTTCTTTTTTACTCTTTTTTTATTAAAATTATTACTATGGCAAGTTATCTGACAAAAGAAGGATATGACAAGAAAATGCAGGAACTCGCGGAGCTTGAAGCTCAACGTCCTGCCATAAAGGCAGCCATTGCAGAGGCTCGCGACAAAGGGGATCTTTCAGAAAATGCAGAATATGACGCTGCTAAGGAAGCACAAGGTCTGCTTGAAATGAAAATCGCCAAACTTAAGGAGTTGGTGGCAAACGCACGCATTATCGATGATTCACAATTAAACACGGATGAAGTGCAATTGCTCAATAAAGTTACTATTAAAAATCTCGGAAACGGAATGACCGTTACCTATACCATAGTGACTGAAAATGAAGCGAATTTCAGAGAAAACAAGTTGGCTTCCACTACTCCGATTGCAGCTGCTTTGATGGGTCACAAAGTCGGGGACACCGTAACATGCAAAGTACCTGCCGGAGAAATGAAGTTTGAAATTTTGAAAATTGAAATTTAACTTGCATTATGACTATCTTTTCAAAAATCATCGCCGGCGAGATTCCCTGCTATAAAATTGCTGAAAACGATAAGTTTTTCGCTTTTNTCGACANCAATCCCGTNGCATGGGGGCATACATTGGTAGTGNCNAAGAAAGAAACCGATTATATCNTTGATATTGCAGATGAAGAGATCGGGGAAATGATGAAGTTTGCAAAAAAGGTGGCTATTGGCATAAAAAAAGCCATCCCCTGCACTAAAGTTGGAATGGCTGTGCTGGGATTGGAAGTGCCGCACGCGCACATTCATCTGATTCCGCTCAAGAATGAAGGTGATATGGATTTCAAAAAGAAAGTTTCGGACGTTAATACTGAAAAAATGCAGGAAATCGCAGCCGCTATTGCAGCTGAAATTTAACTTTTAACCTTTTTTAAGAAAAAAAT
>WFLX010356921.1_pt1 | contig 23435 bp, 18 predicted proteins | sample 4967041 | NCBI WGS metagenome assembly WFLX01 (sample SAMN12857096, study PRJNA449069) | gut metagenome | isolation source: stool from male and female vole | host: Microtus ochrogaster | place: USA:Florida | collected 2017
TCATAGTAGCCGATATGTACATTTGTTCCTAATGTGATAGAACCGGCATCCGCATCAAGAAGTCCGTTGATAATTTTCAGGATGGTAGTTTTCCCAGTACCATTATCGCCAATAATCGCCACGTGTTCCCCACGCTTAATATCCATTTCAAGTCCGGAAAAGAGCAGCTGGCTGCCGAAGGATTTCTCAAGTCCGTTGATATGAAGAACATCATTTCCGCTTGTGATGCGGGGGATAAGAGTCATATGAATATCGGTCCTTGCCTGTGTTGGTTTCTCTAAAACCTCAATTTTATTCAACATTTTTTCACGGCTTTCTGCCCGCTTTATGGATTTTTCCCGGTTGAAAGACTTTAATTTCTCAATAACGGCTTCCTGATGATGGATTTCCTGCTGTTGCTTCAGATAGGCATTTAAGGCAGCTGCGCGGAGCTGTTCTTTTTTGACGGCATAGTCAGAGTAATTGCCAGTAAAGGAAGTCGCTTTTGTCTGATCCAGCTCGATAATTTTTCCGGCGATCCGGTCCAGAAAATAGCGGTCATGAGACACAATAAGGACAGCGCCTTTGTAATTCAGCAGATAAGTCTCCAGCCATGTAATAGAGTTTAAATCCAGATGGTTGGTAGGCTCATCCAGGATGATCAGGTCAGGATTCACAAGAAGGAGACGGCCAAGAGCCACGCGGGTCTTTTGACCGCCGGAAAGGGTGGAGATTTTTTTATCAAATTCTTCTTCTGCAAAACCAAGTCCTTTCAGTACGCCGACCACTTCACTTTTGTAGGAGTATCCGTTTGCAAGCTCAAAGGAATGCATAAGCCGGGTATAGGATTCCATGAGCAGATCCAGTTCTCTTCCAGATAAACTTTTCATGGAAAGCTCCATTTCGCGGATTTTTTCTTCCATGGCGATGACATCGGCTTTAACGGAAAGCAGTTCCTCATAGATAGTCTTTTCGCTATCTACATTTTGATTTTGCGCAAGGTATCCGAAGGTTTTGTCCTTGGCAAAGGTGACGATTCCCTCATCCGGGGTCTGCTCACCAATAATTATGCGCAAAAGTGTTGTTTTGCCGGCCCCGTTGATGCCGACAATAGCCGCCTTTTCCTGGTCTTCAATGTGGAAGGAGACACCGGAAAGTACAGACTGTTCATGAAATGCTTTTGATATATTCTGACAGGATAAAATCATGGTTATTTTCCTCTGATATAGATTTTAAGGATTTCATTTTACAAACAATAATAATAGGTTCCTGTATCAGTTTACAGATGATAAAAGGGAATGTCAATGAATTGACATTATTTTAACAGTGTTATATATTTATTATTAGAAACAGCAATAGGAGGAGATCCTGGTGGAAAATAAAGAGATCTCACAGGCAGTCATAAGCCGGCTGCCAAGGTATTTCAGGTATTTAGGAGAGCTTAAGGATGAAGGGATAGAGAGAATTTCTTCTCAGGAATTAAGCGTAATTATGGATGTGACGACATCAGAGATACGTCAAGATTTTAATAATTTTGGCGGTTTTGGACAGCAGAGATATGGCTACAAGGTAGAATACCTCTACGAAGAGATAGGTAAAATATTAGGGCTGGACAGAACCCATAATCTGATCATTATCGGCGCAGGTAATCTTGGTCAAGCACTTGCCAATTATATGAATTTTGAGAGACGGGGATTCCTTTTTCAGGGAATATTTGACAACAATCCAATTCTGTTCGGTCGAAAGATACGGGATATGGAAATCCGTCCCATGGAAGAAATGGAAAGCTTTGTAAGAGAGCACAACATTGATATAGCTGTACTTACGATTCCCAAGACCAGCGCAGGTGCGGTTGCTAAGAGACTGGTAGACAATGGAATTAAAGGGATTTGGAATTTTGCCCATGTAGATTTGGATGTCCCGAAATCGATTCAGGTGGAAAATGTCCATTTGTCTGATAGTTTAATGAAGCTTACTTACAATATCAATCGGTTTGAACAAGGGTGTTAGTATAGGAGGCAGAGATATGTCCAGAAGAGAGGAACTTTACAAGCCGGCGGTTAAAGCCAAGAATATACCGCTGCTTACCCTGGATAATAAATGGCATAAGCTTTTTACGCAGACACAGCCGGATAAGACGATAACGAGGCTGGAAAAGGAATTGAATGAACTGATAAAGCGTCAGAGCAAGGTAAAGAGCGAGATAGATAAGATCAGGGCACTTAAGAAGAAGCTGATGAAGGAGATCGTCGAGAATGCCCAGGAAGCTTCCATGGCAAATGATGAAAAGGCACAAAAAAAGGCGGAAGAAAACACACGCCTGATTAATGAATGCAATGAAAAGCTGGATGGATATAAGGAAGAGATGCGGGAACTTCCGGAGAGAATTGAGAAGATCAATACGGAATTGATGCTTCATACGATGGAAATCTGTTATGACCGTATCAAGAAAAACGAAAAAGAAATAGAGGAAACCACGCAGTGGGTAACTCAAATACGAATAGAGTTAAAAAAGCGTCTGGTCCGGAAGCAGGAACAGGAACAGATGAATCAGGCATTGTATTCTTATATGCATGATATATTTGGAGCAGACGTGCTTGAACTGTTTGATATGGAATATAAAGAGAAATAGGCTGCGCCTCATGACCGGCTTCGGTGTGTGGCGCATTTTCATGTAAATGATTTTAGCAAGACCATATTTGCAGTGGGAGATTTATATGAAGTATGCAGTGACGGCAGCGGAAATGAAGCTGTATGATCAAAAGACAATTTCAGAAATAGGAATTCCTTCTCTGGTATTGATGGAACGGGCAGCGTTGGAAACCGTGCGGGTGCTTTTGGCAGAAAGAAAAGAGATGAAAAGGGTATTGATTGCTGCAGGCACGGGAAATAACGGTGGTGACGGTCTTGCAGTAGGGAGGATTTTGGCTTCCCGGGGCGTAAAGGTGACCTTTCTGCTTGCCGGTAGTTGGGAAAAGCTGTCAAAGGAAACAGCTATGCAGAAAGATATTTTATTAAATTCAGGGTTTTCCATTTTGCGCAAAATAGAAAATGAAGAATATGATATTGTAATAGATGCGCTGTTCGGCATAGGGCTTTCACGGGAGGTGGAAGGAGAATATGCCAAATGGATTCATACTTTAAATGATATGAAGCAGCAGGGCACCTATATTTGTAGTTTGGATATCCCTTCCGGAATCTGTGCGGATACCGGAAAAGTCATGGGATGTGCCGTGAGGGCTGATCTGACGGCAGCGTTTGCTTTTGCTAAGCGAGGAGAGTTATTGTATCCCGGCAGGGAATATACCGGAAAGCTTGTGGTCTGTGATATTGGCATTCCATCTGCTGTATTGGAAAATCAATATCCAGGAGCCGCTTATTTGGAAAGGGAAGATGCCATAAGGAAACTGCCGGAGAGAAGGCCGGATGGAAATAAAGGAACTTTCGGTAAGGTGCTTTTGATCGCCGGAAGCAGGGATATGTGCGGAGCTTGTATTTTGGCCGGAAGCAGTGCTTTTAAGACCGGAGCGGGAATGGTGAAGATCATAACTCCGGAATGTAACAGAGAAATTCTGCAAAGTACGCTGCCGGAAGCAATGTTGTATTCTTANGGAGATATGCCGGAANCAGAGCAGATTCAAAAAGCTTTGGACTGGGCTGNCGTAGCGGCCATAGGANNGGGGCTTGGTATGGATAATGCAGCGCGNTNTATGANTCGATATNNTNTGGAAAACAGCGTGATTNCCCTGGTTCTTGATGCAGATGCACNGAATTTAANTGGGATGGATCAGGNGCTTGCAANGTTATTGGCACNCANANACGGNGAAAATGTTGTTCTGACGCCTCATCCGGGTGAACTTGTAAGACTTTTGGGAATCGATATGGAAAATTACCGGGCTGACCGCATGAAAGTGATACAGGAGGCCCTGATCAGGTATGGCTGCATTCTGGCAGCCAAAGATGCAGTCACAATAACTGCAGGGAAAAATGCAAAAGAGCTGTTTATTAATACATCAGGAAACGATGGCATGGCTGTAGCAGGGAGCGGCGATGTGCTTACGGGCATCATCATCGGATTGATGGCCCAGAAANNGCCCTGTTTTGAGGCGGCNGGNCTGGGAGGTTNACNTGCATGGCCTGGCAGGAGAAGAAGCCTGCAGGTCGAATGGAAGATATGGCATGACGGCTATGGATATTGTGAGACAGCTTCCCAAAGTTATGGGGGCAGAGGCAGGTACAAAAGGGAGATCAGAAGAAGAATGAGAGAGGATTATCAGCGAGTCTATGCAGAGGTAAATCTGGATGCAATAACAAGCAATCTGGAGAACATGAAAGCCAATATCGCACCGGAAACAACCATTATGGCAGTGATTAAGACTGACGGTTATGGACATGGAGCCATCCCTATTGCGAAGGAGCTGGAGGGCATAGAATATATATCCGGATTTGCTGTCGCTACGGCTGAGGAGGCATTTATCTTGCGGCGGGCGGGAATTCAGAAGCCGATTTTGATTTTGGGATATACATTTCCCTACAGTTATGAGAGCCTGATCAGGGAAGAAATTAGACTGACGGTATTTCGCCCGGATACTTTAAAAGAGCTTTCCGAAACCGTAAAGGCACTCAGGGAAAAGGGCATTGATAAAAAGGCAAAGATTCATATAAAGGTGGATACGGGAATGAGCCGTATCGGTGTAAGAGCAGACGAAGAAGGACTCTCCTTTGTGAAGGAGGCCTTTGAAACGGAAGAAATTGAAACAGAAGGAATATTTACTCATTTTGCAAGAGCCGACGAAAAGGATAAACATTATGCAGAAAAACAGCTGACAGAATTTGAAGAGTTCTTAAAGAAGATAAAGAAGGAAACAGGTAAACAGATTCCTATCCGGCATTGTTCTAACAGTGCAGGGATTATTGAACTTCCCCGCGCGAATATGGATATGGTAAGAGCGGGAATCATTTTGTACGGTTTATGGCCGTCTGATCAGGTCAGGCAGGATATCGTAAAACTGACTCCGGCACTGTCGCTGTACAGCCGGATTATCTACATGAAGGAGATTGAAGCAGGAACGCCGGTAAGCTATGGGGGAATTTTTACGGCACCTTCCAAAATGCGGGTTGCTACCATACCGGTGGGATATGGAGACGGATATCCGAGGGGGCTGTCAGACAAAGGTTATGTGTTGGTGCATGGCCGGAAAGCGCCTGTTTTGGGGAGAATATGCATGGATCAGTTTATGGTTGATGTGACAGATATTCCCGAAGCGGCACAGGGGGATAAGGTGACATTGCTCGGCAGAGACGGGCAGGAAGAGATCACAGCACAAGTGTTGGGCGGGATGTCCGGGAAATTTAACTATGAATTTGTATGTGGTCTGGGAAAACGTATCCCAAGGGTCTATACAAAAGGCGGAAAAATTCTGTGCACCAGAGATTATTATCAGGATTTTTGAATGCATCTGAATACCTTCTGACAATACGGTTATAATACTTAATGCATAAAATCCCAGCGGATATGATCCTATTGGTATGAAGGGTGTGTGAAAGATTGAGAAGAGGAGATATTTATTATGCAGATTTAAGACCGGTGATTGGTTCCGAACAGGGAGGCGTACGTCCGGTCTTGATCGTACAGAATGATGTGGGAAACAGGCACAGTCCAACCATTATCTGTGCGGCAATCACATCAAAATTGAATAAGGCAAAGCTTCCGACTCATATTGAATTAAGTGCCGGAAGGTATGATATGGTTAAGGATTCGGTAATCCTTTTGGAGCAGCTTCGAACCATTGATAAGAAGAGGCTGAAGGATAAGGTATGCCATCTGGACGAGGACATTATGAGAGAAGTGAACAGAGGACTTATGGTCAGTCTGGAGCTTGGTACATACACAAGACCGGAGCAGAACTTGACGATAACAGCAGGAAATGCTATAGTTTAATTTGATGATTTATGCAACAAAGGAGATGAAGACATGGACGATGGCGGGCCTACGGCCAGTTACGTGATATTCTTTGCATTACTACTAATCGATATGCTTTTTTATGGTTTTGGGGCGGCAATCAGGGAATTGAATTCCAAAGAGCTTTCGGAACATGCACAATCAGGGGACAAAAGAGCGGGAAAGCTATATAAGATTGCGGTAAATCCCGAACAATACATAAATACGGTACAGTTGATTGTTACCCTGATCAATCTGGTCATGGGTGTATCCTTTCTGCGTATGTTTTCCATGATGGCGAAGAAGGCGCTGGAAAGAGGATATTTGAAGGAAGCAGTATCACCGGCGCTGATTACGGCACTGGCATTTATTCTATCCGGAGCGGTTCTTTTGTATGTACTGCTGACTTTTGGAGTATTGATACCAAAACGCCTAGGGGTTCGATACTCTTATAAATGGGCATATACCTGTATTAATCCCATATATTTTATTATGAAATTATTTACACCCCTTACGGGGCTCGTATCCGTCACTTCCAAAGGTGTGCTGCGTCTGTTTGGCATTCAAGAGGATCGTAATCCGGAGGATGTTACGGAAGAAGAAATTATTTCGATGGTAAATGAGGGACACGAANAGGGAGTGCTTCTCGCAACGGAAGCAGAAATGNTTAATAATATTTTTGNGNTTGGGGACAAGGAAGCACAAGATATCATGACCCACAGAAATAATATTCTGNCGATTGACAAGAGCATGACNNTGGAGGCGGCTNTTGATTATATGNTCAGTGAAAGTAAGAGTCGTTTCCCGGTTTATNAGGATAATATTGATCATATTATTGGTATTCTGCATTTAAGGGATGCTATGGGAGTGCAGAGGGAGCAGATGAATATGTCCGTCCCGGTAGGGGAAATCTGCAATCTGGTCAGAGAAGCAGAATTTGTGCCGGAAACAAAGCATATTGACGTACTCTTTAGGACCATGCAGCACACAAAAACGCAGATGGTGATTGTGGTGGATGAGTATGGACAAACTTCCGGTCTCTTAGCAATGGAAGATATTCTGGAGGAGATAGTAGGGGAAATTATGGATGAGTATGACGAGGATGAGGCGCATATTGAAGAGACTGAAAATGCCGACGAGTATATCATAGAAGGCATTACTCCATTGGAAGAATTGGAGGAGCGATTTCAGGTTTCTTTTCATGAAGATACCTTTGACACACTCAATGGATTCCTGATTTCCAAAATGGAAAAAATACCAGACGAAAATGAAGAATTTTCGATTGACGTGGACGGATACAGTTTCCGGATACTAAGTGTTGAGAACCGAATGATTAAGAGTGTTCTCGTTACAAGGCTCTCTGTGCCGGAAAAGGAAGCTGAAGGGAACCATCAGACAGAAGAAAAAGAAGAAAATAATAAACAGGAATAAAAGGAGATAGTTATGTCAGGACATTCAAAATTTGCAAATATTAAGCACAAGAAGGAAAAGAACGATGCGGCGAAGGGTAAGATTTTTACAATTTTGGGAAGAGAAATTGCAGTAGCCGTAAAAGAAGGAGGACCGGATCCCGCCAACAACTCCAAGCTGGCACAGGTGATTGCCAAGGCCAAATCCAACAACATGCCCAATGATACCATTGACCGCGGAATCAAGAAGGCGGCAGGTGATATGGGCAGTGTAAATTATAAGTACATAACCTATGAAGGATACGGGCCGAACGGAATTGCTATTATTGTCGATGCACTTACCGATAATCAGAATCGTACGGCGGCAAATGTTCGAAATGCATTTACGAAGGGAAATGGAAATATCGGAACACCGGGCTGTGTTTCTTTTATGTTTGATCAGAAAGGGCAGTTGNTCATTGATAAGGNANAGTATGAGGGGGATGCCNACGNACTTATGATGATGGCGCTTGATGCTGGAGCAGAAGACTTCAGTGAGGAAGAGGACAGCTTTGAAATACTTACCATGCCGGATGACTTTGACGGAGTGCTTAAGGCACTTCAGGATGGAGGAATCCCGCTGGCATCGTCAGAGGTGACTATGATCCCTCAGAATTATGTGGAGCTGACGGATGAAACGGCAGTGAAAAATCTTCAGAAGATATTGGATCTTCTGGATGAAGATGATGACGTGCAGGCGGTTTATCACAACTGGGCTGAGTAAAGCCGGAGGATGGATATGAGCAGAGATTACTCAAAAGAGACAATATGTGTACAGTCAGGATGGAAACCCAAAAATGGAGAGCCGCGCATATTGCCGATTTATCAGAGCACAACTTATAAATATGAGACTTCGCAGCAGATGGGAAGATTGTTTGACTTGGAGGAAGACGGGTATTTTTACACCAGGCTGCAGAATCCCACAAATGATTGCGTAGCACAGAAAATCTGTGAGCTGGAGGGTGGAGTGGCGGCCATGCTTACTTCTTCCGGTCAGGCAGCTAATTATTATGCAGTTTTTAATATCTGCGAAGCAGGATCTCATGTGATTCTTTCTTCAACAGTATATGGTGGAACCTTTAATCTGCTTACGGTGACCATGAAAAAAATGGGAATTGAATGTACCATTGTAGATCCGGATGCTCCGGAAGAGGAGATTCATAAAGCATTTCAGGAAAACACCAGATGTGTGTTTGCGGAAACCATAGCAAATCCGGCGCTGGTGGTTCTTGATATTGAGAAATTTGCCAAAGTGGCACACGCACATCAGGTTCCGTTAATTGTTGATAATACGTTTGCAACGCCTATAAACTGCAATCCCTTTCAATGGGGAGCGGATATCGTGACGCATTCCACCAGCAAATATATGGATGGGCACGCCATGAGTGTAGGAGGTGCAATTGTAGATTCCGGCAATTTTGAATGGAAGAACTATGCGGATAAATTTCCGGGATTATGCAGTCCGGATGAGTCTTATCATGGAATTACTTATGTGGATAAGTTNGGAAAGAAAGCATATATAACAAAAGCGACTGTGCAGCTTATGCGGNATTTGGGATCCGTTCAGTCGCCGCAANATGCGTTCCTTTTANATGTGGGACNTGAAACACTGCNGCTCCGTGTGGAGCGTCATTGTCAAAATGCGCTTGCAGCTGCAGAATATCTGGAAAAGCATGATAAGGTGGCATGGGTTAATTATCCGGGACTGGCCGGAAATAAATATTATGATCTTGCACAGAAATATATGGGAGGGAAGACCTGCGGGGTGATTTCCTTCGGATTAAAGGGCGGCAGAGAAGCGGCGGAAAAGATGATGGATCGCCTTACTCTGGCAGCAATTGTAACACATGTGGCAGATGCAAGAACCTGTGTTTTGCATCCGGCGAGCCATACACACAGGCAGATGACGGATGCTCAGCTTTTAGAGGCTGGTGNGGCACCGGATCTGATCCGGTTTTCTGTAGGAATTGAAAANATTAACGATATTATTGNTGATTTGGAGCATGCATTGAGCTGTANTTAAAGCAACTGTAAGGATGAGGGATGGAAAATAAAAAGCAACGGATACTGGCAGTTTTGTGGATACTGGCAGCCGTCATAACCAGAATTTTATATTTTCTTTTCAACAGCCGGTCGGTTGTTGATACATATGGATATTATGCCCATGCATTGGCTGGAGCGGAGCAAGAGCCGATCTTGACGTCAGGGATGGCATATGCCTACACGAACCATCTGTCGAAGATTCTGCCCTATTTGGAAAACGGGGCAGAGACTATTGGAATTTACAACTTAATTCTTCAAATTTTGTGGATGGTATTTCTTATTGTAGGTATGGGAATCCTGTTTGGAGGAATAGCACAGTTCCTGACAGGAGGAATTTTAATGCTTGCACCCGGAATTCCGGAAACCATGTTTGAGGTGTCACCGGAAAATTATTTGATGTTTGGTTTTTCCCTGCTTTTTCTTGCCCTTGCAGTTTTTTTCTGGTTGACAAAAAAGCGGGGATGGTATCGAAGCAGCTTTTGCGAATTATATTTGATGCTTGTTGGTTTTTGGATGGGAGTTGTCTGCATTTGGAATTATGCGGGCTGGCTTTTAGTGCCTGTTATGGTTTATATTTTGAACAAAAACCGATATAATTTAAAGGATAAGATATGGGAACAGAAGCAGAAGGAAATATATCTGGAAAGACAGCAGGTGATGCGGGTTGGATCCCAGACGAGTATTTTAACTGTCGGAATTTTGTTAGGAATGTATGCAACATTGATGAAGTATACAGGAATGACGGGCATTCCGGTAGGTGAGCAGTTCCGTTGGTGGATAGTTCAGTACAGAGAGTTTCCAAATAGGTGTCAGGATATTTCCACACAATTAATTATGTGGCTGCTCTTTGCCGGTGTGGCAGGAATTTTATGCAGTGTGATGATTCAGTCGATTCGAAGCAGGAAGCTTCAAAACATGATGTATGAGGATGAAATTTATCCTCGGGACGAAGAAGAAGGAAAGCCGGTTCCGGAAAAGAAAGATTTAAAGAGGGAAGAAAAGAAGAAAGAAACGAAGGAAACAAAGAAAGAAAAGAAGGAAGCAAAGAAAGAAAAGAAAGAAGCAAAGAAGGAAGCAAAGAAAGAAAAGAAAGAAAAGAAAGAAGTCAAGGAAGAAACGCAGAAGGAAACACAGTATGTGGTGACACAGGATGGAAGAAAGGTTGAACTTCTGGATAATCCGCTGCCGGTTCCTCCCAGGCATGAAAAAAAAGAGATGGATTTTAAATTCAGTGAATTTCCCGAAGAATCTGCCATGGAGGAAGATCCTGGGGAAGCAGCTGATGAATTTGATCTTAAAGATTTTGGAAATGATGATTTCGACGTATAAATTACATAGAATGAAAGATACTATGGAGGACTGCCAAAACAATGCAGTCCTCTTTTTTTGCGGCATAGGATACAGCTGCAGTTGTTACAGGCTTTTTGTATATAGAAAGAATCATAAAGGAAGGGTCAAAAATGTCAGGGAAAAAGGTTGAGGAAGAAAAGCATAGAAGTGAGAGAATCGAAGAGACAGGGCAGGTTACTTTAGACAAAAACGGAAAGTCACACACGATTCATTTAATTTCCGTAATCGGAGAGGTGGAAGGACATGAAAATCTTGGAACTAATTCCAAAGCCACGAAATATGAGCATATTCTGCCGGAATTGGCAGCCATTGAGGATAGCAGCGATATTGATGGTGTGTTAATTCTGCTTAATACCATGGGCGGCGATGTGGAGGCGGGACTTGCCATTGCGGAAATGATTGCTTCCTTAAGTAAACCGACGGTGTCACTGGTGCTTGGAGGAAGTCATTCCATTGGAGTTCCGATTGCTGTCAGCACAGATTATTCCTATATTGTACCTACCGGAACAATGGTGATTCACCCGGTGAGAATGAATGGAATGGTGATTGGCGTACCGCAGACGTTTGATTATTTCAGACAGATACAGAACCGTATCACGGGATTTGTATGCAGTCATTGCAGAATCAGTCAGAAGCGATTTGAGGGTTTAATGATGGAGACCGGTGTTCTGACCAAGGATGTAGGAACGATTTTGGTGGGAGAAGAGGCAGTTTCAGAAGGAATCATTAACGAAACCGGAGGAATCAGTCAGGCAATGGAGAAGCTTCATAATCTGATTTCAAAGAAGAAAAAAAACAAATAACAGTTTAGGGTGACAAGATTTGAGGAAAATGCTATACTATATAAGATTATTTAAGTACCGGTCTGGGTACTGAAGGGGTTTTAGTATGGCACAGACAAAAAAGAGTAATAACAGCAGGAGCACTTCTTCCGGTCAGAAGAGAAACAGTTCAGGCAGCAGAAACTATCAGAGGACAGGCAGTTCATCCCGCAACAATTCCAGAACAAGCGAACCGATGGATATAGCAATCAGAAATGAAGTGTTTCTAATTGCTTTGTTTGCGGCGGCAGTATTTCTGTTTATTTGCAATTTCGGCATAGCCGGAGTAGTGGGAAACACGATAAGCAATATAATGTTCGGAATTTTTGGGCTTACGGCATATGTAATGCCGCTGGCTCTTTTCGTGATGATTGCTTTTGGCACCGTAAACAGTGGGAATGTTATTGCAATGCGGAAATTGGTATCCGGAGTAGTGCTTGCGCTGCTTGTGGGTATTCTATGTGAATTCTTTGCGGGAACTCTGGAAGGGACAGAGGCTTATCAGATTAAAGCAATTTATGAAAACAGCAGTGTAAATCATAATGGAGGCGGTGTAATCGGCGGATCATTGGCGTATCTGCTGTATCATTTTTTGGGAATGGTGGGTTCTGTTCTGGTGATTTTAGTTGCTGCGATCATTTCGATTGTGATACTTACGGACAAGTCCTTTGTGTCCGGCGTGAAAAAGGGCGGTAAAAAAGTATATGAGCGTTCAAAAGAGGACGCTGCCTATCGAAGAGAAAGAGCGCGTATCCGCCGGGAAGAGATGGAAGAAGAGCGGAAAAGACGACAGGAAGAAAAGAAGATCCGTCAGGAAGAGATTGAAAATGAAAAAATTCTTCGTATGGANAAGAAAGTNACNGGNNTTATGNTGNATACTTCCNTAACAGAGCGTGAAAGCATCGNANAGGGAAGGGATNATATTCATGAGATTAATCTGACNGANTTTGAAGAACANATAGATCATGTAATAAAAGAGCAGGAAGAGGATGAGCAATATCATTTTGATCAGATCCAAATCCATCATGCCTATGAAGATACCGGCAAAGATGAACTTTCAGAGATCACCAGCGATTATGAGGAAGAAGAGCCGGAGGATGAGTATCNTTATGANTATAAGAGCGAGAGTCAGCCGCNACAGCAGCCGCCACAGCAGCCATATCAGGCACCTGCTGTTACATACAGAGAAAAACCTGCTTTTGAGCAGGCAAAAGTAAGAGAGGAAGCCTCCGATAAGTTAACAGTGCAGAAATTGGAACAAAGTGCAGCCGCTATGAAACCGCCGGCTGTAAAGAAATACATCTTTCCGCCCATCAATAAATTGGTGAAGGGAACTGCGAAAGGCGGAGATTCCACACGAGAACTAAAGGAAACAGCACAGCGTCTGCAGCAGACGCTGCAGACCTTTGGTGTACGGGTAACCATCACGGATATCAGTCAGGGACCTGCAGTTACCCGGTTTGAAATGCAGCCGGAGCAGGGGGTAAAGGTGAGTAAAATCGTAGGCCTTTCGGATGATATTAAACTAAACCTTGCGGCTACAGATATTCGAATTGAGGCGCCGATCCCCGGGAAGGCCGCAGTGGGAATCGAGGTTCCTAATAAAGAAAATACCATGGTGGCACTTCGGGATCTTCTGGAAAGCAAGGAGTTTAAAGAGTTTCCATCGAAGCTCGCTTTTGCAGTAGGAAAGGATATTGCCGGCAAGGTAGTGGTGGCAGATATTGCCAAAATGCCTCATATGCTGATTGCGGGAGCAACCGGTTCCGGAAAATCGGTTTGTATTAATACATTAATTATGAGTATTTTGTATAAGGCTCATCCAGATGATGTAAAACTGATTATGGTTGATCCGAAGGTAGTAGAGCTCAGTGTTTATAATGGAATCCCACATCTGCTGATTCCAGTAGTCACGGATCCGAAGAAGGCATCCGCTGCATTGCAGTGGGGTGTTGCGGAGATGACAGACCGTTATCAGAAGTTTGCGGACTTTAATGTCAGGGATTTAAAAGGATATAACAAAAAAGTAGAAGGAATGCAGGAATCGGGAGATCCTGAGGCACCCGGGAAGCTGCCCCAGATTGTAATTATTGTGGATGAGCTTGCAGATTTGATGATGGTTGCACCGGGGGAGGTAGAGGAGGCTATCTGCCGTCTGGCACAGCTTGCACGTGCCTGTGGAATTCACTTGATTATTGCGACTCAAAGACCTTCCGTGGACGTTATTACAGGTTTGATTAAAGCCAATATGCCAAGCCGTGTGGCATTCAGTGTTTCCAGCGGGGTGGATTCCCGTACAATTCTGGATATGAACGGAGCCGAAAAGCTTCTGGGAAAGGGGGACATGCTTTTTTACCCTCAGGGCTATAGCAAACCTGCCAGAGTGCAGGGAGCATTTGTCTCAGATAAAGAGGTTTCGGATGTAGTGGAATTTTTGAAAAATCAGACGCTGGGAAATATTTATGATCCGGGCATTCAGGATAAAATTGCTGCTTATGGAGGTAGCGGCGGCGCTTCAGGCGCCTCTGGGGATGGATCCGAGAAGGATCAGTATTTCGTAGAAGCAGCCAAGTTTATTATTGAGAAAGATAAAGCTTCTATTGGTATGCTGCAGAGGGTTTTTAAAATTGGATTTAACCGGGCTGCAAGAATTATGGATCAGCTGTGTGAGGCTGGCGTAGTAGGAGAAGAAGAGGGTACCAAACCCAGAAAAGTGCTTATGAGCATGGAACAGTTTGAGCAGTACATAGAGGAGTCCTTATAATGAAAACAGACATTCAAATTGCCCAGGAGGCGGTGCTGGAACCAATTGTCAGAGTGGCGGAAAAATTACAGATCACAGAGGATGAATTGGAACTTTATGGAAAATTTAAGGCAAAGATTTCTGATGAATATCTTGCAAAGATTGCGGACCGGCCGGATGGAAAGCTGATTCTGGTGACTGCTATCAACCCGACGCCGGCAGGAGAAGGAAAGACTACTGTCAGTGTAGGACTTGGACAGGCTCTTGGAAGATTAAAGAAAAAGGCAGTGACTGTTTTGCGGGAGCCTTCTTTAGGACCATGCTTCGGTATTAAAGGAGGAGCAGCAGGGGGCGGATATTCTCAGGTGGTTCCCATGGAAGAACTAAATCTCCATTTTACAGGAGATTTTCATGCAATTACCAGTGCCAATAACCTTCTTGCAGCTATTTTGGATAACCATATTCAACAGGGAAACGAGTTAAAGATTGATACCAGAGCCGTAGTGTGGAAGAGGTGTCTGGACATGAATGATCGGGTACTTCGTAACGTGGTAGTTGGCCTGGGAGCTAAGTCAGACGGAACCGTTAGAGAGGATCACTTTGTAATCACGGTGGCATCTGAAATTATGGCAATTTTATGTCTGGCTGCCGATATGAAAGACTTGAAAGAGAGACTGGGAAGGGTTGTAGTCGCGTATAACGATCAGGGAATGCCGATAACCGCTTCGGATTTAAATGCCGTAGGCGCTATGGCAGCGCTTCTCAAAGATGCCATGAAGCCGAATCTGGTTCAGACATTGGAGCATACACCGGTACTGGTGCATGGAGGACCTTTTGCCAATATTGCACATGGATGTAATTCCGTACGGGCTACAAAGGCGGCTCTGAAAATGGCTGATTATGTTGTAACAGAGGCCGGGTTTGGAGCGGATTTAGGTGCAGAGAAGTTTTTTGACATCAAATGCCGGATGGCTGGTATCAGACCGGATGCCGTGGTTTTGGTGGCAACGATTCGTGCACTGAAGTATAACGGCGGTATGAAAAAGGAAGAATTATCTGATGAAAATCTGGAGGCGCTTCAAAAAGGAATTGTAAATCTGGAAAAGCACATTGAAAATCTGCATAAATATGGAGTTCCCATTGTTGTCACGTTGAACAGTTTTGTGACGGATACGGAAGCAGAAGTTTCTTTTGTTGAGAAATTCTGTAAGGAGAAAGAGTGTGAATTTGCGCTTGCCCAGGTTTGGGAAAAGGGGGGCGAGGGTGGAATTGAGCTGGCCCAAAAGGTGTTAGATACGCTGACAGATAAGAAAAGTAATTTTAAACTTTTATACAAAGATGAAGCTGGTTTGAAAGAGAAGATCGAGACAGTAGCCAAGGAAATATATGGAGCAGATAAAGTAGTCTATGCGTCAGGAGCATCAAAACAGATCCAGCAGTTAGAAGAGCTTGGGTTTGGAAAACTGCCTGTCTGCATTGCAAAGACACAATATTCCCTTTCGGATGATCCGGCACTGTTAGGAAGACCTGAGAATTTTGATATCAGTGTCAGGGAAGTGTATGTCAGTGCGGGGGNAGNTTTTGTAGTGGTACTTACCGGTNNAGTTATGACCATNCNGGNNCTGCCCAAAAAGCNCGNAGNATATTCTATTGATGTAAGCGAAGATGGAGTGATTACCGGTTTGTTTTAGTATANGANTTGGAAAGGATAAGGNAANTATNGCAATNATTANTGACGGGAAGACAANTTCCGGACAGATAAAGGATGAATTAAAGGAAAAAGCGGCAAAGAAAAAAGAATCAGGTGTAAATATTACGCTTGCGGTCATACAGGTAGGGGATGATCCGGCATCAAGCGTCTATGTGAGAAATAAGAAAAAAGGCTGTGAGTATATCGGGATTGGTTCTGAGGCTTACGAGCTCCCGGAGCAGACAACGCAGGAGGAACTTCTTAAGCTGATTGATGAACTCAATCAGAAAGAAGAAATAAACGGGATATTGGTGCAGCTTCCGCTGCCTTCTCATATTGATGAAGATACAGTAATCAAGGCAATTGATCCTAAGAAGGATGTAGATGGTTTTCATCCACAGAGTGTGGGGGCACTCTGCATCGGGCAGCCGGGGTTTGTGTCATGTACGCCGGCAGGAATTATACAATTGTTGAAAAGAAGCGGAATCCCAATAGCAGGGAAGGAGTGTGTTGTTTTAGGAAGAAGCAATATTGTAGGAAAGCCTATGGCAATTTTACTTCTTCGTGAAAATGCCACAGTGACGATAGCTCATTCCAGAACACAGAATTTGAAAGAAGTGACAAAAAGAGCTGATATTTTAATCGTGGCAATAGGAAAACCCAGGATGATTACGGCTGACTACATAAAAGAAGGAGCAGTGGTTATCGATGTTGGAATCAACAGGGATAAAAACGGTAAGCTCTGCGGTGATGTTGATTTTGAATCTGCGGCGCCTGTCTGTAGTGCCATTACGCCGGTTCCCGGCGGAGTAGGACCCATGACAATCGCGATGCTTCTTAACAACTGCATGGAGTCTGTAGATCTTTAAGCAAAGAGACGGATCGGAACATCAGACAGATGCGGAGAGGAGGAAGCGATGGTATGTCCCAAGTGTGGATGTGAATGGAAAGATGGTCATTTGTATTGTGATTCTTGCGGAATGGAACTACAAATTGTACCTGACTTTGAACCGGAAATTGAAAACAGCATAACGGAAACCTTATCCACAGTTGCGGAAGAGATCGAAGGAAGTGATTCGGCCAAGCCTCAGGCAGAAGAAAGCAATTTACAGGGTAGGAATCTGGCGAAAAACGGCACCGAAAAAGAAAGAGCAGAGGATAGACTTTTTCGTGATGGCGCTGGCGGGGGACTGTTTCCGATTATGTTGATAACCTTTTGTGTGGTAGTGATTATTGTCATTTCTGCGGGAGTGATGTTGTATCACAGATATTCTCCAACTTATCAGATACAGCAGGCGCGAAAGCTTGCGGAGGCGGGAAACTATGAGCAGGCTNNAGTGTTTNTGGATGAGGCAAGAAAGCTGGATCCGGNAANCGCAGATACAGCGCTTCTTGAAGTGGGATATCTCATCANNCTGGGNGATCANGACCGGGCGCTCACAATTCTTCTTGAAGTGGTAGATCGGGCGCATTTGGAATATGTGGANAAGGAAAGAGTATTTGAAAATATTATAGAAATCTACAATGAGCGGGAAGAGTACGAAAAAATCAATAAACTGCTCGTATCGAGCGGAGATTTGGATATACAAAATCATTTTCAGCAATACATGGCTATGGCGCCGGAGTTTGGATATGAATCGGGAACCTATGAAGAAGTTCTGCTCCTTAGAATGAGTGCTAATACAAGTGGAACAATTTATTACACTACGGATGGAAGTATGCCGGATGAGCGCAGCAACATTTATACCGCGCCACTGATTCTGGAGGCCGGAGATTTTCAGATTTTTGCCATTTTTATCAATGATTATGGCATAAAGAGTGAATTGACAAGAGGTAGGTTTGTGATTAATCTGACGGTTCCGGATCCGCCGCAGATTTTACTTCCAAGTGGAGATTATCATCTGCCGACAATGATTGAGGTGGAAGTTCCGGAAGGCTGTACAGTTTATTATACCACAGATGGTCAGACACCGACGAAAGACAGCCTGCAATACACGGTACCGATTTCTATGCCTCTTGGAAGAACTAATTACAAATTTATTGCAGTATCAGAGGAAGGTGTTTCCAGCGAGATGGTTAGCAGAAGTTATATGTTTGCTCTGGAAACGGAAATAACGATTGATAAGGCAATACGAAATGTGGTCCAGGCACTATTTGACCGCAGGGTATTATTGGATCTTTATGGTCATTCAACGGAAATACAGGGAAAATATGTATTTGCTTATAATACTATTGTGGAAATTCCAAACTTGGGATATTATTATGTCTTGGATGAATATATTGAAGATGAAATTGGAAACCGGACGAAGACGGACAGATTGTATGCCGTGGAGGTTTATACCGGTGCTCCGAATCGTCTGATTTATGATGAAAATGGAGAAATGGGATTAATTTCTCTAACAGAGTAATTATTATGTTTCGTAAAGGGAAAGGAAAGAGCAATGTACAAAATTTTAGAAACAAAAGAGCTTGCTGCTAATATTTTTTATATGGTGGTAGAGGCAAAACGAGTAGCAAAATCATGTAAACCCGGTCAATTTGTAATTGTAAGAGCAGATGAGCAGGCTGAACGTATTCCGCTTACCATTTGTGATTATGACAGCGAAAAAGGAACTGTAACCATTGTTTTTCAAATTGTGGGAGCAGGTACACAGATGATGGCAGATTTGAAAGCAGGGGATACCTTCCATGATTTTGTAGGCCCTCTGGGCTGTCCTTCGGAATTTGTGGCAGAGGATATGGAAAACCTAAAAAAGAAAAAAATGTTGTTTGTTGCCGGCGGGGTTGGTACTGCACCGGTATATCCGCAAGTGAAATGGCTTCATGAGCATGGGATTGATGCGGATGTAATCGTAGGAGCAAAAAACAAAGATTTATTGATCCTGGAAGAGGAGATGAAGGCTGTTGCAGGAAATCTTTATGTGACCACAGATGATGGCTCCTATGGCAGAAGCGGCATGGTGACACAGACCATTACCGACCTTGTTAACGAAGGAAAGCATTATGATGTTTGTGTGGCAATCGGTCCTATGATCATGATGAAATTTGTCTGTAAGCTGACAAAAGAGCTGGAACTTCCAACGATTGTCAGTTTAAATCCAATCATGGTAGATGGTACAGGTATGTGTGGAGCGTGCCGTGTGACCGTTGGCGGTAAGGTGAAATTTGCCTGCGTGGATGGTCCGGAATTTGATGGACACCAGGTTGACTTTGATGAGGCAATGCGCCGTCAGCAGATATATAAGACAGAAGAAGGAAGAGCATTTCTGAAGGCAAAAGAAGGAGATACTCACCACGGCGGATGTGGAAACTGCAATTGAGCCGTACAGTTATCATAGATGAATCGGTTATGATAAAATTATCACGGATTGCGGACTGAGAAAGGAGCATAAAGAGGAATGGACGTATTAAAGAAGGTTCCAGTAAGGGAACAGGATGCGAAAGTAAGGGCGGCAAATTTTGAGGAGGTCTGCCTTGGCTATAATAAGGAAGAAGCGATGGAAGAGGCTGTCCGCTGTATTAACTGCAAAAATGCGCAGTGCATTAAGGGATGTCCGGTTTCTATTGATATTCCCGGATTTATTGAAAAAGTAAAGGATGGAGATATTGAAGCGGCTTATCAGGTAATCAGCGAGTCATCTGCGCTGCCAGCAGTGTGCGGCCGTGTGTGTCCTCAGGAAAGCCAGTGTGAGGGCAAATGTATCAGAGGCATTAAGGGTGAGCCGATTTCTATCGGTAAGTTAGAGCGGTTTGTTGCGGATTGGGCAGCCGAAAATGATATAAAACCTCAGGGAGCAAAGGAAAAGAATGGTAAAAAGGTTGCCGTAATTGGTTCTGGACCGGCAGGACTTACCTGTGCCGGGGATCTGGCAAAGATGGGATATGAAGTGACCATTTTTGAGGCACTTCATGAACCGGGCGGCGTTCTGGTGTATGGAATTCCTGAGTTCCGTCTTCCCAAAACAAAGGTGGTTGCAAAAGAAATTGAAAATGTAAAAGCCCTTGGCGTAAAAATTGAGACGAACGTGGTAATTGGAAAATCCGTTACCATTGATGAATTGATCAGTGAAGAAGGTTTTGATGCCGTATTTATCGGATCCGGTGCAGGACTTCCCAAGTTTATGGGTATTCCGGGAGAGCAGGCAAACGGAGTGTTCTCCGCCAATGAGTACCTTACCAGAAGCAATCTGATGAAGGCATTTGACGAAAACTCAAACACACCGATTACAAGAGGAAACAAGGTCGCTGTAGTTGGCGGCGGTAATGTTGCCATGGATGCGGCAAGAACTGCACTGCGTCTTGGAGCAGAGGTTCATATTGTGTACAGAAGAAGTGAAGAGGAACTTCCGGCCCGTGTGGAAGAGGTTCATCATGCGAAGGAAGAAGGAATCATTTTTGATCTTCTTACGAATCCCGTAGAAATTCTCCAGGATGAGAACGGATGGGTCAGCGGAATGAAGTGCATCAGAATGGAGCTTGGAGAGCCTGATGAATCAGGCAGAAGACGTCCGGTGGAGGTTCCCGGTTCCGAATTTGTGATTGAAGCAGACACAGTGATTATGTCGCTGGGAACGTCACCCAATCCGCTGATTTCTTCGACTACAGAGGGTCTTGAAATCAATAAGTGGAAATGTATTGTGGCGGATGAAGAGTTTGGAAAAACCAGCAAAGAAGGAGTTTATGCAGGCGGAGATGCGGTTACCGGTGCGGCAACGGTTATTCTGGCAATGGGTGCCGGACGTGCAGGTGCGAAAGGAATTGATGAGTATCTGTCAAACAGATAATAAAAGATTTTTTCATGCCGGAACTAGGTTCCGGCATGAATTTTGTGATTCTAAGAAAATATTAATAATTCTTTTGCCTCAAATTAAAATATCTATTGTAAAGTATAATAGAAGATTAAAAATGGCTTGATGGAAGAATTATAAGAGGATAAAGTGATGAAAAAGAATATTCATGATGATGATTTCGAATTTCAGGATGATAAATTTTTTAACCAGATGGACAAGGCAAAGATACTTGTCAGTGTGATTCCTGTAGTGCTTATTATCATTATTTTGGCGGTTACATTGGTAGTAAACGGAAAGAAGAAGGATAAGCCCGAAACAGAAGATTTGCAGCAGAGTATTATGGATTATGCAGATGAGTCCCGCCCGGTGAACAATACTTCGGTGAAGGTAGAGGAAGCAGCAGACGAGCTGACTGAAAAAGAGAAAGAACCTGCAGAGCTTGATAAAGAAGAAAGTCAGGAAAAAGAAGGTACCATCCCAAAGACAGAAGAAAACCAGACTGACATGGAACCTTCGCCAACGCCGTACCGTCAGGTCATGAATACGGATAAAGTGGATTACAGTAAGGTTTCTTACAATCGAGATGAGCAGTTAAAGGAAATGATGACTTATTGGGCGGATGGCAACCAGAAAGCACTGGATGATCTGGCCAATCTTGATCGGTTTATAGCAATGTCATGGGCGCTTAAAGATACCTCTGATTTTTATTATTACGGAGACCGGAATGCTTCTGGCCAGCCTGAGGGAAAAGGAATTGCGGTTTACGCAGATAATCAATATTATTACGGAGAATGGAAAGCCGGAGTAAGATGCGGGGGCGGCACATGGATTCATTATCATATTCACAATACCGTCAATAAGGAGGACCCGTATCTATATCATCAATATGCGGGTTCCTGGGCAGAAGATCTTCCGGATGGAGAAGGTTCTGAGCACTGTGATTACGATGCATCTCTTATAAAAGAAAATAAGATATACAATACCAATTTGATCGGAAGCTATTCCCAGGGACTTATACATGGTGATTTTTATCTGACAACCTTTTATGCGGAAGATGAGTACCGGGAATGGAATGCTCAGGCAGATCATGGCTCTTGGATTTATCAAAGTGAAAATAANGNTANGGNAGNCAGANGAACNGNTTATGTATCCACNNTANATCCCGATNNCTNTATCTGGATGCTGCCGAAAGAGAANAAANACATAGGGGTNCNNTGCCTGNTTTCNTCTAAAAGCAGTTCATCAAAAAATTAGTGGAAACCCATGCCGATCCGTAGTAAAATAGTAATTGGGTTACAAAGGAGGGACGGGATATGGCATGGTGTCCGGAATGTAAGTGTGAGTATGTGGAGGGAATAACAGTCTGCGCAGACTGCGGTTGTGATTTGGTAGCGGAACTGCCGGTTGATAAAGCGGCCAGGGAGACTCTGACGGATATTTCTGAGGAAATGATTCTAGCGGCGGCCAGAACTATGGCAGAAAATGGGAATATTCCGGAAGGTTTTCTGCCAAAAGATTCTTTGGATTCGGAGGAATATGAGGATTTTGAGTTTGATGAGGAGGATGTAAAACCTGCTTATCAACACAGATATATGAACAATGCAGAAAAAGCAGAAGACAGCAGAACCTCGGCTTATGCTCTTTTGGGAGTGGGCAGTCTGGGANTTGTGATAGTTGTTCTGTTTTTTTTNGATATTGTGGAGATGAATATGTCACTTACCGGAAAATATATGATCACCGGTGTAATGGGTGTGTTGTTTGTGCTGTTTATTGTTATGGGGATCGTATCACTCAAAAATTCCCGGGTGCTGACGAAGAAGGCATATAAAGAAAACAATCTTACTATTGAAATCAAAAAATGGTGCGTCACCTATATGGATAGGGAATGGATAGACCGGGAGCTGGAAATTACCGATCAGCAGGAAGAATTAAAGTATTTTCAACGGATTGATCATATGAAGCAGATGATCAGCAGGCAGTTTATGAATCTTGACGATGCATATCTGGACAGGCTGATTGAGGAAGTTTATCCGGAAATATTTGAAAATGGAGTATAGGAACGGCGTGAAAATCACGATTATCTGCGTAGGAAAAATAAAAGAAGATTTTTACAGAAAAGCAGTTTCCGAGTATGAAAAGCGGTTGTCTAAATATTGCAGGCTGGAGATTATAGAGGTACCGGATGAAAAAACTCCAGATCGTGCCAGTGCGGCGGAAGAAGAGCAGATTAAAGAAAAGGAAGCAGCCAGAATATTAAAATATGTAAGAGAGGATGCCTGTGTTTATACGCTGGAGATTGAAGGGCAAAAACCGGATTCGGTTTCTTTTGCGAAAGAGATCAATCAGCTTGGCATTCAGGGAAAAAGTCATATACAGTTTATCATAGGAGGATCACTGGGGCTGCATCAAAGTGTTTCAAAGGTAGCTGACCGGTCGCTTAGTTTTTCCAATATGACGTTTCCCCACCAGCTTATGCGGGTGATTCTGCTGGAGCAGATTTACAGGAGTTATCGAATCATCATGGGAGAACCATACCATAAATAGGACTCCTATTTTCAATAGGGCTAAGATGTTGGTCTAGCGAAGGTTCTTTTCTCATATAGTATGGTATGATGAAAAGAAAAAATAAA
>WFLX010385305.1_pt1 | contig 23433 bp, 17 predicted proteins | sample 4967041 | NCBI WGS metagenome assembly WFLX01 (sample SAMN12857096, study PRJNA449069) | gut metagenome | isolation source: stool from male and female vole | host: Microtus ochrogaster | place: USA:Florida | collected 2017
TGACGCGCGGGGACGCACCGGGACGGTGCTTGCTACCCTGGGGGACGTGCGGGGACGCACCGGGACGGTGCTTGCTACTCTGGGGGACGCGCGTTCGGAACTATATAATAGTATAAACTTATAAAAAAGATTGCCGCATGAATCACATAACTCTTTCTTCCTTTTATGACCCTATGCAACCTATATGTTTCTATAGGAAAAAACTTCCACATATGGAGCAAATGGGGAAGGTTGAATTTGTGACGTTTCGACTCTCAGATTCAATGCCCTACCAAGTCATGCTGCAATATAAATATATGAAGGAAGACTTCATTCGGCGCCATCCTTACCCATGGAATCAAGAGACGCTCCGTCAGTATTCACAGCTTATTGAAGATCCATTGGAAAAATATGTTGATGCTGGATATGGAAGTTGTGTTTTAAAGGATCCTACAGTCAGACAATATCTGGTAGAAGCCATTAACCATTATGACGAAGATAGGTATTGTCAATGGGGATATGTCATAATGCCAAACCATGTCCATATGTTGGTGACGCCAACACCAGGTTTTGATTTGGAGCCGACAATTAAGTCTGTCATGTCGTTTTCGGCACGAAAAATAAACGGTTGTTTAGGGAGGAAAGGAAGATTGTGGCAGGGAGAACCTTTTGATACCCTCATTCGAAGTGAAAGGCAGTATTCTTTTACATTGGAATATATTAAGCAGAATCCACGGGGACTTCCAGCTGGATCTTATGAATTCGGTGGAATTGAATTTCGAAGTTTGGGGAGGGACGCGCGTTAACGCACCGGGACGGTGCTTGCTACCCTGAGGGGCGTGCGGGTAGAGATGTCGGTGTCGATGGGGTGGATTGGGTAGTAAGCAGCGTATAGGTACGTCTACGCGCGTCTATAAGGTAGTAAGCACCGTCCCGGTGCGTTAGCGCGCGTGTTAGGTAACTAAGGGTGGACTTTGCGTTGTCGGTATCTAAAAAGTTTGGGGAAGGACGCGCGTTAACGCACCGGGACGGTGCTTGCTACCCTGAAGGACGCGCGTTAACGCACCGGGACGGTGCTTGCTACCCTAAAGGACGCTTGGGGGAGGAGATGTAACAAAAAATTTATATTGTTTGGCGAACAATATTAGGTAGGGGTTGTTATAATCGTGAAAGTGGAAAATTTTTTCATATTTTTTGTGAAATTTGAAAAAATTATATTAATTTTGCAGTCGTTTATGTAGAATGTCTAATATAAAGATATTCAGGCTTGCATACTATGGGTTTGCTCAGGTACGCGTCATAGATTCCACTAAGAAAAGAAAAAGAAACATAAATTAACAATTATCAATAACTTAATGTTACCAGACATGATGAATAAATTACTCTATGGAGTTGCTTTGACCCTCTTTGCAGGTGTTTCTGTTGGTTCTCTCCAGTCTTGTAAAGACGACGTGAACGACATCGCAACTCAAACTTCGTATGATCTTACCAAACTCCGTTCTCAGCTTAATGCCGAGTCTTCAAGACTCGAAGGCCTTATCAGCGCTGAGGCAGCTGCACGTCAGGCTGATATCGCAGAAGCTAACCGTCTTATCGGCAACTTGCAGCAAGCAGATGTAGAGCTTGCCCGCAGACTTGATGGTGTTGACTCCCGTCTTGACAACATCGACCAGCTTCTCAGAGACTCTTACGCTACTAAATAATATGTAGACGGAGTTAAGACTGCTCTTGAGGCTGAGCTCGAGGCTCTCCAAAATTATGTAAATGATGGCGATGCAGGTCTTGAAGCATTGATCCGTGAGACTCAGGAGACAATGTTCCAACTCAACAACGCACTCAAAGAAGAACTTGGCGAACAAATTAATGAGGCAGCTCAGCAACTTCTCCAGCAGGTTCAGACTCCTGTAGACGCAATTATCAATCAGCTCGACAAGCAGGTTACTGGTATCCTTATCCAGGGTGTTAATAGCCCGGTATTCGGTGACTTCCGCACTCCACTTGGCGTGAAGAGCAACATCCTCTTCAACTGGTATGGCTACAACGAGCGCAACAAAGCAATCGAGTTCCCTTCTAACGACGCTGGCCTGAGCGCAACTGGAGCTCCTGCAATTCCTGCTACTCTTGAAGCAAACAGCACTTACACTGCTCCTATTGGTTACTATGGCGACTCCTACCAGACTGACGTCACTCTCGGTAAGGTATATGTAACTCTTAACCCGGTTGGTGCTAACTTCGACGACCTCGTGCTTTCACTTGAAAAGTCAAATGGTGAGCGTCTTCCTTACACTATCACNCTNAAGTCAAGCGACTACGAGCTCATGCATGGTTACAGCCGCGCANAAGCTAACAACGTGAATGGNTTCTANGAAGGTGAAGTTAAGATGGNTCTTAACGACGATAACGTAGGTCAGATTGAGGTTAAGATGGAAGAAGATCTTAAGGCAGCCCTCAAGGATGCAGTTAAGGATCCATCAAAGGTTACTGCTAAGGCACTCGTAAACGCCGTCTTCCAGCAGCTCCAGGGCAAGATTCCAGCATACGCACTCCGTTACGACTGGACAACAGGCGAAGTTCCTTCTCTCACAGAAGGTGGTATGGACCCAGGTTTCTCTGCTAAGTCTTGGTCTGTATTGAGCCAGTATGACCTCGCAGTTGCAACTGCCCTCCCGCTCAGCTACAACACATTCGCAGGTGTTCACGGTTCTACTCAGCTCCCGACCTTCGGTCACATCGAAAACCTTATCAACAAGATTAAGGAAGCTGGCAATATCACTCTTGACTTCGGCGATCCATTTGTGATTAATGGTATCGAGATTGACCTTGGTACAATCAGCTTTGAAAGTGTTGGCACAGATCTCAAGATTACTATACCTTCTTTGAAAGTAGACGATAAATTGTCTACAGAATCTAAGACTATTATTGTTAAAGGTGACGAGTCTGGCATGAATACGATGCTTAATGACATTAAGGAAGCTATCAATTCTACTCTTCTCAATGCTAACTCTGAGCTCGAGAAGGAAATTGACAAGATGACTGCTCAAATTGAGAAGCAGGTTAATGACATGATGACTAGCATCAACGATCAAATCAGCGGTAAGATCGACGGTCTCCTTGGCCACCTCGACAAGCTCGAACCTTACTATGGCAAGATCAACGCTGCTATCGATCTCTACAACAAGATTGCTAACAAGGTTAACAACTTCATCGCTGACCCGAATGCTTACCTCCAGGTAGCTGCATTCTACAACCAGGGTGGTGCTAACTATGGTATCGTTTCAGGTAAGCTCAGCGATCCTACTCCATTCGTTGGCAACGGCGAAGCATTCGACCTCTACCTCTCAAGCTACACTGGCGAACTCATCGTTCCGGCTTGCAAGAAGTATGTGGCTATCACAGGTGTTTACAAGAATGGTGCAGCTGTAACAACTGACCTCAACGCCCTCAACAACTCACTCAACACTGATGAGGTAGCTGACTTCAACTCAGCAATCGACGGCAACAAGATCAAAGTTGCAGTTCCTGCAGCAGCTCTTGACAAGGGTAACGTCTACGAGTTCACATATCAGGCTCTTGACTACCGTGGCTACACCTCAACTAAGAAATTCTACATCGAGGTTAAATAAGTTTTGATTGATTTCGTGTCCGGAGCCGGCTCCGGTTCCGGACCGATACCTGAAAACTAATCTGAAACCCAAATAATAAAGAATTCAATTATGAAATTAAATAAGATTCTGCTCGCTGGTGCTGCGCTTTTCGCTGGAGCTTCTGCTATGGCACAGGAAACCATCACCGAGTATTCATACGTCCCCAACTGGTACATCCAGGGACAGTTCGGTGGTCAGGAAACCCTTGGTGAATCCTCATTCGGCCATCTCTTCAGCCCCAATGCACAGGTAGCAGGCGGCTATAACTTCAACCCTTACATCGGCGCTCGTCTCGCTGTTAACTTCTGGCAGTCTCGTGGAGCTCAGAACTTCTCCATCCTCAACGATGCAGGCGTTGAAACTCCTTACAACCAGCTTTGGAAATGGAACTATGTAGCTCCTACAGTAGACGCTGTTGTCAACCTTACCAACCTCATCGGTGGCTACGATCCATATCGTCTCGTTGACGTTGACCTCATCGCAGGTATCGGTGCAAACGTAGCATGGCACAACGACGGCGCTCAGCAGGCTAACAAGAATATCCTGAACTCTTATCCTAACCCTGCTGATCCTAACAACAAGGGTCTCGAACTCCTCTGGGACGGTACAAAGGCTCGTTTCCTTGGCCAGATGGGTCTCGACATCAACTTCAACGTTTCTGAAAACGTTGCTATTGGTCTCGAATTCATGGCAAATGTACTTCCTGACGGCTACAACTCAAAGAGAGGTGGCGACGCTGACTGGTATTTCAATGGCCTCGCTGGCGTGAAGTATACATTCGGTCCGAAGTATATCAAGACTACCCGCACAGTTGATCTCCCTGTTCAGCAGCCACAGATCATCGAGCGCATCATCGAGAAGGTAGTTGAGCCCGCTCCTGTCACCAACGTAATCGAAGAAGTTAAGCCTGAGATGCTTCGTCGCGACATCTTCTTCCGCATCAACACTGCTACTATCACCAACCAGGAAATGTATAAGGTGACTGAAGTTGCTGAGTTCCTCAAGGATCACCCCAACGCAAAGGTTGTCATCACTGGTTATGCTGACAAGGGTACTGGTACACTCGCCATCAACCTCCGTCTGAGCAAGCAGCGTGCTGAAATCGTAGCAAAGACTCTTAAGACTAAATACAACATCGCAGCAGACCGCATCATCGTGAAGAGCATGGGTGAGGCTGAAGAGCAGCCATACGCTGATCCAGTCGACAACCGCGTTGCAATCTGCGTTTGCGAATAATTATTGAAAACATCGCTTAGGATACAATATCAGATGCATCCATAGCGTTACCTTNAAANCACATCCGNCNTGTCAAACCTCACGNCGGATGTANTTTTTAGAGTCAAATCTTCAACAACCNCNTATGANTAANCTTCTACTCCTTTCCTTATCAGCACNCATCTCCCTTCCCGCATTAGCTGCGATAGAAGGGGATGGCTACTATCGTGTGCAGAATGCATACACCAAGCGCTATGCATATCTGATGGACGACAAAGGCTCCTACAGCGTATCGACATCTACTGCAGATGTCGGTGCCCTTCATTTATACTATGATAAGGAGCGTGTGCTGTCAGATCCGGCTTCTGTATTCTATGTCGAGGAAGCTCCACAAGGGAATTATTATTATGACATATGCGGCCAGGGCACCAGCATCCATACCTTCATGGATGAATATCTATCTGTCTATCCCGACAGAACGCCCTATGATGGCCAGCCTACCTATGCAATTTATGCTTCCAAGAGTGGCGTAGTAAAATATCTTGGCGACATCTGGGATCATCCTGGAGAGGATGAGGGTCTTGCCTCGGTAGATGCCACCGGAGATGCCACAAGATGGTATTTCGATCCGATAGAAGCATCTTCCGACCAATATTTTGGAGTGCTTCCTACGGTGGAAGCTGAAGGAAAATATTATGCTCCGATGTATGCAGCTTTCCCTTTCAGCGCATACTCAGAAGGTGTGAAGTTTTACACCATAAGTGAAATAGACGCACGCGGAGCTGCCATAATCAACGAAGTGGACGGAACTGTTCCCGGCGCGACACCAGTCGTAGTCGAATGCAGCTCGGATCTCCCGACCGACAACCGACTGAATGTAGGGGGCACTGCAGGGAAAGTAGGAGGAAATATGCTCAAGGGTGTATATTTTGATAATCCTCTTAACAATAAGCACTACAACCGCACTGCTTTCGACAAGGAGACAATGCGTGTGCTTGGCGTAGCGCAAGATGGACGCGTAGCCTTCGTCAGAGGCAACTATGAATTCATCCCCCGCAATCAGGCCTACCTTCAGCTCACTGACCCTGCTCAATATGGAACAGATGAATTCATTCTTATGACTTCTGAGCAGCGCGATGCAGAGTTTGCTGCTGTAGCCGTGCTTCCGGTTTCAGCCTCTGTAGACGTATATAGTCTTGACGGCCGACTCTTGAAATCGGGGGTGGCAAAATCTGAAGTTTCGTCGCTTGGCAAAGGTCTTTACATACTCAAAAGTGGCAATAGCTCTGAGAAGATGATAGTGCGCTGATCCCAAATCTCAAACATTCTATCCTTTTATATGTTATATAGAGTGGTAGCAAGGTAGTAAGCACCGTCCCGGTGCGTTAGCGCGCGACTCACAGTAACTAAAGTAGTAAGAATGGTCTCCANTCGTAACGCGCGNCAAACAGTTAGTGGANGACGNGCGCNAACGNATGGAGACCATGCTTCCTACCCTAAGAGACGCTCCCAAGTAGTGCGCCAGTTTACTACCTAAGAGCATTCCACAAATCCAAAACCAATATACAAACCATGGAAATGAAAACATTTGAAGACTTAGGCGTTGATCCTCGTCTTCTCAAAGCGATAGAAGAACTTGGCTTCGAACATCCGATGCCAATACAAGAAATGGTGATACCCCATCTTATCTCCAAGGAAGGAGATGTAGTGGGACTTGCGCAGACCGGAACCGGCAAGACAGCCGCCTTCGGTCTACCGTTGCTTCAGCGTATAGATCCGAACAGTGACTCAACCCAGGCCCTCGTGATCGCCCCTACGCGTGAACTTTGCCTTCAGATAGCCGGCGACCTTGCCGACTTTGCAAAATATCTTGACGGAGTGAAGATTATCCCCGTCTATGGCGGCAGCAGCATCGACTCTCAGATAAAGGCTATCCGCAAGGGTGCGCAAGTGATTGTGGCAACCCCTGGACGTCTTATCGACCTTATCAAGAGGGGAGTCGTGAAGCTCGACCATGTCAACACCGTCATCCTCGATGAGGCCGACGAGATGCTCAACATGGGCTTCATCGACGACATCAACGAGATTCTATCACACGTGCCGGAAGATCGAAAGATGCTGATGTTCTCAGCCACAATGCCAAAAGAAATTGCAGCCATTGCCCGCAACTTCATGAAAGACCCTGTGGAATTCGTAGCCGGCAACAAGAACGAGGGTTCGAAAAATGTGAAGCACGTCTACTATATGGTGAAGGCTCACGACAAGTATCTCGCCCTCAAGCGCATTGCCGACAACAATCCTGATATCTACGGCATCATTTTCTGCCGCACCAAGCGCGAGACCCAGGAGATAGCCGACAAACTTATTGCCGACGGATATAATGCCGACTGCCTGCACGGCGACCTCTCGCAGGCACAGCGTGACCTGGCGATGAAGAAATTTCGCGACCACGTCACCCAGCTTCTCGTGGCTACCGACGTGGCAGCCCGCGGTCTTGACGTAGACGACCTTACTCATGTGATCAACTACGGATTGCCCGACGACGTGGCTGTCTACACCCACCGCTCTGGACGTACCGGACGTGCCAACAAGACAGGAGTATCTGTCGCCATCATCCACTCACGAGAGCGTGGCAAACTGCGCGAGATAGAAAAGAGAATCGGAAAGACTTTCGAATATAAGAAAGTGCCGACCCCAGACCATATCATCGAAAAGCAGATATATCATCTTGCCGACCGCATAGAGCGAGTGGAAGTAGACGATGCCCAGATAGAGCGTTTCCTGCCGGGAGTGCGCAAGAAATTGGAATGGCTCTCTGAAGAAGACCTCCTGAAGCGTGTGCTCTCATTGGAATTCAACCGTCTGCTCGAATACTACCGCGATATGCCCGACATCGACCTCAATGCCGACGACAAGAAGGAGCGTAGCGACAGGAAGGGAGACCGCAAGGAGCGCGGCGAGCGCCGCCAGCGAGGCGAACGCGGCGATAAGGACCGCCGCACAGCAGAAGATGGTTTTGAGCGCCTGATGGTCAACATCGGCAAGGCCCAAGGTTTCTTCCCCGGCAACTTGATGGAGCTCATCAACCGCTCCGTAGTAGGTTCGAAGCCTGAAATCGGTCGCATCGACCTTCTGCCAGAATATACACTCTTCGACGTGCGCAAGAAAGATGCCCGCAAGGTAGTGGATGCACTCCGCAATGCCGACTTCTTCGGCACCAAGGTGAAGGCTGAGTTTGCCACCGACCGCGACTATTCTCGCGATGCCAAAGACCGCGCAAAGAGGTCGGAGGCAAAGAAGAAAAAGGCTGAGAAGACAGCCCGCACCGACTATGAGATGTCGCTTGGAGCTCCAACTTCAAAGAAGAAGGAAAAGAAGGAGAAAAAGAGCAAGAAAGCAGCCGCTCCAAAGTCGAAATATAACGGAAACTACGATATATTCAAGAAAAAATGATAGTATCGCATATTCGTACAACAGCAAAAAAAATGCTTGTGCTGACACTTTGCCTCGTAGCTTTTGCTGCGGGGCATGCCAGCGTTAATGCATCTGATACTCTTACGGCCTCCAAAGTGTTTGCCGACATCCCTCTTGAAGTGCTCGATCTCATTCGCCCTTCGGCGCGCCTTGACATGATCGACTACTACTCTCAGGCCGACAGCATGGTGACAGTGCAGAATGCCTTGGGCGATGAGAGCCGTCTTGAGCAAGTGGCACCTGACTATCTGAAAGTCAACGTCTCGCCGGTCAGCACACTCGAGATAAAACTCTTGCCAGCCGGCAAGGGGAAAATCATCATGACCCTCTACACGGTTTGGAACTCCGGGTCGAACTTTGGATCGAACTCCGGCTCCATAGCTGGAGACACCGAAGTACGNTTCTTTGACTCCAACTTAAAANNCTTGGCAGCAGAAAAATATCTGAAAGCCCCGGCTATGAAAGACTTCTTNGACCTGAAAGGGTCAGGATTGACTGAAAAAGAACTCGAAGAGAAGCTCCCCTTCTCGACAATAAAATACTCCATAGGGCCAGGCGATGAGCTCCTCACCGCCACTTTCACTACCCTCGAGACTCTCTCTCAAGAAGACCGCGACCTCCTCATCCCCCTCCTCAGAAATCCTCTCAAATCCTTCTGGAAATCAAAATTCCAATTCAAATAAGCAGAATTGGCTACGCCCAAGCTAAAGCAAGTCTAAATTCTCCTTTATTGAATGAATTCAAAATTCAAAATTCAAAATTATAGATGAAAACTCGAGTTAGATTCGCTCCCTCTCCTACAGGACCTCTCCACATCGGAGGTGTCCGCACAGCACTTTTCAACTATCTCTTCACTCGCCAGCATGGTGGCGACATGATCCTCCGCATAGAAGACACCGACAGCCGCCGCTTCGTGCCGGGTGCTGAGGACTACATCTGCGAGAGCCTCGACTGGCTCGGCATAAAGTTTGACGAAGGCGTACGCGAAGGTGGTCCTCACGGCCCCTACAAGCAGAGCCAGCGCCGCGACATCTATCGCAAATATGCCGACCAACTTTTGGCTGCTGACAAGGCATACATAGCCTTCGACACCCCCGAAGAGCTCGAAGCTGCCCGCGCAGAGCATCCCAACTTCCAATATGATGCCCACACCCGTGGAAAAATGCGCAACTCCCTCACTATGCCTGCTGAGGAAGTGAAGCGTCTTATCGACGAGGGTCATCAATACGTGATCCGCTTCAAGACGGAGCCGAATGTGGATGTCACTGTCAACGACCTTATCCGTGGAGAAGTAGTGATCAACTCCAATATCATCGACGACAAGGTGCTCTACAAGAGCGCAGATGATCTTCCCACTTATCACCTTGCCAACATCGTCGACGACCATCTGATGGAGATTACCCACGTAATCCGCGGCGAGGAATGGCTTCCGTCCGCTCCGCTGCATGTGCTCCTCTACAAGGCTTTCGGTTGGGAAGACACAATGCCGCAGTTTGTGCATCTCCCATTGCTTCTGAAGCCTGTAGGCAACGGAAAACTCTCGAAGCGCGACGGCGACAAGCTTGGCTTCCCCGTATTCCCGCTCGAGTGGCACGACCCGAAGAGTGGCGAGATCTCATCAGGCTACCGCGAGAAGGGGTATCTCCCGGAAGCAGTAGTCAACTTCCTTGCTCTTCTTGGATGGAATCCAGGAGACGACACTGAGATCATGAGCATGGATGAGCTTATCAAGAAATTCTCTTTTGACCACTGCTCGAAGGCAGGCGCAAAGTTTGACTATAAGAAGGGTATTTGGTTCAACCATGAATATCTGATGCGNATGGACGACATGGCACTTGCAGAGCTATTCATGCCAGTCTTGAAAGAGCGTCTGGCAGAGCGGGGCAAGAGTGCCGACGANTTCGGCATNGACTATGTGGCTANGGCCGTAGGCATGGNGAAAGGTNGNATCGAATTTGTGCAGGATCTCTGGGACCAGGGTGATTTCTTCTTCGTCGCTCCCGAATCGTATGCAGAGAAAGATGTCAAGAAGCGTTGGCAGGAAGACACACCTCGCATCATGGAGGAACTTTGCGGCGTGCTTGAAGGAATCGACGACATGAGCAGTGCAAATGCAGAGAAGATCGTGCTTGACTGGATTGCTGAGAAGGGTTATCATCTCGGCAACGTCATGAATGCATTCCGCCTCGCCGTGGTAGGAGCATGCCGCGGCCCGCATATGTTCGACATCACCGAACTAATGCCCAAATCAGAAGTGCTCAACCGCATCCGCACCGCAATCAATAAAATTTAACTATTATAAAATGAAAAAATTATTGCTTTCCATTTCCGCCATAGCTCTCGCCTCATCGGCATTTGCTATCGGCAACCCAGCATCTCAGCTGCAGAAGACACGCAGCTTTGATTACTTCGTAGGTCCAAAGGCCTCTGCCATTGCCACTCCGGCGCACACCCGTGCAGAAGGAGCGATGGAGTCTTTCAACTTCACATATGCCGACGAGCCCTACACTGCACTGAATCTCAAATCAGGAGGTAGCACCCGCGTATATATGGGTTTCCAGATGCTTGCCGAAGACATCAAGGCTTTTGCCGGATGCCAAGTGACTGGATTTACTATGTATAGCCCGACCGACTATGATGGCAACAAAAACACCATCACAGAGGGAAGATTCTTCTACACTACTGATCTCTCGAAGGAAGACTACACACAGAACTTCAATATCACCAAGACTCCATTTGGCGATAACGTAGTCACTTTAGACACTCCTTACACCATCACTGGAGAAGAAGAATCCCTTTATTTCGGCTATAGCCTCGTGACTCCCAAGAATGATGATATGTATTATATCGTCATCGACTATCTGGAGAATTTCCCCAACGCATGCATCATTGGCGTTTCTGAGGATGGAAACTCAATGCCAAAAACATATGAACCTATTGGAGACTATTATGGAGCTCTCTGCATGTCGCTCAAGATAGAAGGTGAGCATCTTCCCAAGTATGTAGCATTCAATAAATTCCCGGCACAAGTTTGCCTCCCTCTCAATCAGGCTTCGGCACTTCCTGTAGCATTGACTGCTACTTCAGGATCAGATATTGAGACAGTCGACTTGGAATATACTATTGGCGGCAACACCTACAACTCCACATTTGAGTTTGCTCCTGCCATCCCTGCCGGCGTAGCACGCCAATTTGAAGTCAACATCGAATTCCCTGCATTCAGTGAGAAATATAATGAGCCAGTAGAGTTCAAGCNCACTAAGATCAATGGATTGGATAATGNGGGNGACGNCATGACTGCACNAGNNACAGTAGTTGTGGNGGNTNAAGTGCNTGTACANCAGNCTCTTTATGAGGAATACACCGGCACTTGGTGTGGCTACTGCACACGTGGCTATGCAGCTTTGGAGTATATCCGTGAAAACTATCCTGAGTTTGTAGTGGCAGCTTTCCACAGTGGCTCTCAAAACTCTGCTGATCCTATGCAGATCACCAACGATTTCCCGACAGCAGTAGGTGGTTTCCCATCTGCAGTGCTCAATCGCTCTACAGTGGTGGATCCATATTATGGCACACAAAAATATGATACTGAGCTTCCAATCGTAGGCGACATCCTTGCTCTTAACGCAGTTCCATCTGCATGGAGCATCAAGGTGGATCATGCATGGGAATCAGACGATGTGCTCGTGGCTAAGGCTGAATTTGCAAATATGGCTGGTTTTGACAACAAAAATTACAGAATTGCCTATCTTCTTGTTGCCGATGGTCTTACAGGAAAATCACGCAACTGGTATCAGACTAATTATTACAACACAGAGAAGCCTCAATTCATTCCACAGCTCAATGAGTTCTGCAAGGGTGGAGCGTATGGAAAGAGCTCTGTAGGAGGACTGACCTTCAACGACGTAGTGATTTCCACTACCGGCATTTACGGCGAAGAGAACAGTGTCCCCAAGACTCTTGAGCCAGAGCAAGTNGCAGAGCACACCATCAGTTTTGACCTCACAGCTATTCAGGCTACCCTTCTTCCTGACAAGAACAAGCTCCGTGTCATAGCAGCAGTGGTAGATCCGATGGGCAATGTGCTCAACTGTGCAAAAAATGAAGTCAACGACTACGAGGGAGCCGGCGTAGGCGCCATCTCGACAACCGACGCACCAGCAGAATACTTCAACCTTAATGGCCAGAAGGTGGCAGATCCGTCAAATGGCATCTTCATCCGTCGCCAAGGCGGAAAAGCCGAAAAGGTAATCATCCGCTAATCCNCTCATCACGCAGAGAGCGCAGANGAGCAAAGGGCGCAAGNAATTATTATTNTCTTTGCCACCCTTTGCTGCCCTGCNNTCNCTGCNTGATGCAAAGCAGGATTTTTTCTTCAAAAANTTGCAAANCACAAAAAAAAATACTATTTTTGCATCGCAATTGCACCAATTTAGCAACAACCTTCAAAAGCAACATTAAAATCAACGGCGACACAGTAAATGGCAGCGATGTCATGCGCCAACCTTAAACGTAAAATAATGGAAGAGAAGAAACCCAAGAGACCAAGAATCGGGGCACTGCCTACCACCTCTGAAAACACGGAAAACAAGGACCAGTATTTCCAGTCAAGACCTTATAAAGGTACNGAAAGACCCGAATTCCCNCAGCGTGGNTTCCANCCNAGACCNCGCCANNNTTANCANAANAGNTATTCNAACNCTTACCANAACNGGGAAGAGTCNGGATACAACCGTCAGNCNCGTCCGGCNTANCANCNNCGNCANAATTCTTANAACCGTNNCTANCAGAACNNNAANTCTTCTGAAGACGGATACAAGAGATATTCCACTGACTCCGAATCTAACGCAAGCTCTTCGGAAAATTCATACCAGCAGACCCAGCAGGGCGGCTACCAGAACCGCCAGGGTGGCTACAACCGCCAAGGCAACCAGCAGGGCGGCTATCAGAAACGCCAGAACAACTATAATCGCCAATCCGGAGGATATGGCAACCGCCAAGGCAATCAGCAGGGGGGCTACCAGAACCGTCAGGGGGGCTACAACCGCCAAGGCAATCAGCAGGGGGGCTACCAGAACCGCCAGGGTGGCTACAACCGCCAGGGCAATCAGCAGGGGGGCTACCAGAAACGCCAGGGAGGATTCCAGAAGAATCAGAAGCCGGGCATGAAGTTTATCCCACGTCCACGCCAGATCGACTATGTGATCGACGACATCGATCCGAACGAACCGATCCGCCTCAACAAATTCATGGCAAACTCCGGAATCTGCTCACGCCGCGAGGCTGACGAGAAGATTGCAGCCGGACTCGTCACTGTCAACGACGTAGTGGTGACTGAACTTGGCACTAAGATCAACCGCGACGACGTAGTGAAATGCGAAGACAAGGTTGTGACTCCAGAGCGCAAGTGCTACGTGCTTCTCAACAAACCAAAGGATTGTGTGACTACAAGCGACGATCCCAATGGCCGCATGACAGTGCTCGACGTAGTGAAGGGTGCTTGCCGCGAGAGAATCTATCCAGTAGGACGCCTTGACCGCAACACTACCGGCGTGCTTCTGCTGACCAACGACGGCGAACTCGCATCAAAGCTGACACACCCGAAATTCGTCAAGAAGAAAATATATCATGTGTGGACTGACAAAGACATCTCAGAGGAAGACATGCAGCGCATAGCCGACGGCATCGAACTCGAGGATGGCGAAATCCATGCTGATGCTATCTCATATGCCAACGACACCGACCGCAATCAAGCCGGAATCGAGATCCACAGCGGCAGAAACCGTATCGTGCGTCGCATATTCGAACACCTCGGCTATAGAGTGACGAAGCTCGACCGCGTATACTTCGCCGGACTGACGAAGAAAAACCTCCCCCGTGGACGTTGGAGATACCTCACACAGGAAGAAGTCAACTTCCTCCGTATGGGCTCATTNGAATAACTNAAACCAAACCNAAAATGCAAGATATCAAACGTACTACCGTCAAGGCTCTTCTTGCTGATCCNGATAAGTANATCGGCAAGGAAGTNGACGTCAAAGGNTGGGTTCGCACCCGCCGTGGCAACAAAAACGTGGCTTTCATCGCCCTCAACGANGGATCTTCNATCAAGAANGTGCAGATNGTNGTNGANTTTGCCAANATNCCNGANGANNCTCTCAANGANGTGACNACNGGNGCTTCTATCCANGTGCAGGGNCAGGCAGTNGCNTCNCAGGGCAAAGGNCAGGCCATNGAGGTGCANGCNGANGANATNGANATCTANGGCACNGCAAGNGTGGCAGACTATCCTCTGCAGAAGAANGGNCACTCTCTTGAATTNCTNCGCGAGATAGCNCATNTNCGTCCNCGCACCAATACNTTTGGNGCNGTGCTTCGCATCCGCCATGCATTGGCCTATGCCATTCATAAATTTTTCAACGACAAGGGATTCTACTATTTCCACACTCCCCTTATCACAGCCTCTGACTGCGAAGGAGCAGGTGCACAGTTCCAGGTGACCACCCTTCCGCTCGATGAGCTCCCGAAAGACAAGGAGGGAAAAGTGGACTATTCTCAGGATTTCTTCGGAAAGATGGCTTCGCTGACCGTGAGCGGCCAGCTCGAAGGTGAACTTGGTGCCACCGCACTGGGCTGCATCTATACTTTTGGCCCTACTTTCCGCGCTGAAAACTCCAACACTCCGCGCCATCTCTCAGAGTTCTGGATGATTGAGCCTGAAATGGCATTCTATGAGATTGAGGAGAATATGGATCTCGCTGAGGAGTTTGTGAAATACTGCATCTCCTATGCTCTCGAGCATTGCCGCGATGATATCCAATTCCTTAACGACCACTTCGACAATGAACTCATCGACCGCCTCAACTTCGTGCTCGAAAACGACTTCGTGCGTCTTCCCTACACTGAGGGGGTGAAGATTCTTGAAGAGAGTGGCAAGAAATTTGAATTCCCCGTATATTGGGGCGTAGACCTTGCATCGGAGCATGAACGCTACCTCGTAGAGCAGCACTTCAAGAAGCCCGTGATCCTCACTGACTATCCGAAAGAAATCAAGGCTTTCTATATGAAGCTCAACGACGACGGCAAGACAGTGCGCGCTATGGATGTGCTCTTCCCGAAGATCGGCGAAATCATCGGCGGAAGCCAGCGTGAAGAAAACTACGANAAGCTGAAGCAGCGCATGGCCGACCAGGGTCTTGAAGGCATGGACTGGTATCTTGATACCCGCAAGTTTGGCACCGTGCCTCATTCAGGTTTTGGCCTTGGCTTCGAGCGTCTGATCCTCTTCGTGACCGGCATGCAAAACATCCGCGACGTAATTCCTTTCCCCAGATATCCGAACAACTGCGAGTTTTAATGAACCGCTTTATACAGATATTATTAGTGATTATTTGCCTCTCCTGCAGTGTGAAAGCTCAGGAGAGGACCGATTCAGTCTTCCCCGCCACCGGCGAGGAAGACCTTACTGTTAGTATACTGACGTGCGATCCAGGCCCGGACGTATACGAACTTTGCGGTCATGCCGCAATACGCATCAGGAGCGAGAAGATGGATTCAGTATGGAACTATGGGATTTTTGACTTTACTTCCCCTAATTTCATCTATCGCTTCTGCAAGGGAGAGACTGACTACATGGTGTATGGCTATCGCTTCGAGCGCTTCATGCCGGCGTATGTGCGGCGTGGGTCGCGTGTCACGGAGCAGGTGCTCAATCTCACTCAAGAAGAAGCCCGCAGTCTCAGAAAACTTCTTCAAGTGGAGTCGCTCCCTGCCAACAGGGTGTATAGATACAACTATGTGCGCGACAATTGCGCCACCCGCCCCTGGAAACGAGTGACACAGGCCACGGAGAGAGAGATTTCACTGCCCGACACCCTCTATTTCCCTACTTTCAGAGAGGAAATGAGGCATTTCCATCGCAACTACCCGTGGTATCAATTTGGCATCGACCTTGTCTTGGGCAGTGGTCTTGACTATCCTCTTGCAAAAGATGAGGACACATTTGCGCCACCGGTGCTTCAAGCCAAGTTGGCAGCCGGCTCCATTGGCAAGGATCCCCTCGTCAGCCAGACCAATATCCTCTTTCCCGGATATGTCGACCCGACACTTCCACCTACGCCATGGTATCTCACTCCTATGGCGGCTGGAATAGTGATGCTTCTGCTCAGTATTGGCACATTATTTGCTTATTTTTATAAGCATAAGCTATGGAGATGGTGGATATGCATCTATTTCTGTGTCGCTGGCATAGCAGGATGCGTGGTGACATTCCTTGTATTCTGCTCAGAACATGAGGCCACGTCGCCCAATCTGATGCTGATGTGGCTCAATCCTTTGCAATTCATCATCGGAATAGGGATATGGGTCAAGTCGTTGAGGCTGCCCGTAAAGGCTATTGCATTCTATAATGTAGTGGCGGTATTGCTTCTGACACTTCTATTGGCCACACCTCTCTCTCGCCAAGTAGCCAACCCGGCTGTCTGGCCAATGCTATGGAGCGCAATACCATTAGCAATAACTATCCTAAAAACCCACCAACCCACCAACAACCTAAAAACCCAACAACCTAAAAGCCCAACAACCTAAAAACCCAACAACCTAAAAACCAATGAACAAACTGCTGACATCCGTACTTTGCGGCCTCGTCGGTATCTCGACGGTAGCGATGGCTGATCCTACCCGACCAAAACTTGTGGTCGGAATCATGGTGGATCAGTTGCGCACCGACTATATAGATTTCCTAAGCACCCGCTTTGGAAAGGAGGGATTCAACCTTCTGAAAAACCGTGGGCTATATCTGAAGAATATCGACTACAATGTCAAAGACCTTGACATCGTCAGTTCCACAGCCATAGTCTATACCGGCAACTATGCTTCGGCGTCAGGAATTCCGGCTGAAAAGGTGTTTGATCCGGCTTCCAAGTATCCTATGCCGGTTCTTCACGATGCGGCAACTCTCGGCAACTTCACCAACGAGACCTACAGCCCCAATGCCCTGCGTATCTCTACTATCAGCGATGAGCTGGCAGTAGATGGAGTAGGACTTGGCGCAATATATAGCATCGCCCCGGATCCTATGCAGGCCATCATAATGGCAGGGCATGGGGGAAGCAGTGCTTTCTGGATTTCTGACGAAAACGGGAAATGGGCAACTACGACTTACTATAAGGAATTGCCCAACGTAGTGACACAACGCAACTATCAATCTCCGCTTGCAGAGCGACTGGACACTATGGTGTGGACTCCCAGCAAACCACTTTCAAGCTACGACGGAGTTCCAGCCCAGAAGAAATACTTCCCTTTCAGACATACATTCCCCAAGAAAAACAGTGACCGATATTCCAACTATAAGGAGTCGGCACTCGTCAATACCGAAGTCACAGATCTGGCTATCGACTATCTCAAGAGCCTGCAGCTTGGGCAGCGTGGCGACGTGATCGATATGCTTAATATCGGCTACACCGTGGCTCCCTACAAGCATGGAGTAGACAGCGACATGCGCCTTGAGATGCAAGACAGCTATATACGCCTTGACGGGCAACTTGAGCGTCTGCTTAAGGCCGTAAACGAAAGCGTAGGACTTGAAAATGCATTGATTTTCCTCGTATCCACGGGATATTTCGACGAGTCGGCAGAAGATGAAGCCCGCTACAGGATTCCTACGGGCACATTCTCTACCAAGNGAGCCGTCTCGCTTCTGAATTCATATCTAAGTGCCAAGCATGGCAATGACCAATATGTCGACGGCAGCTACCGCAATATGATCTATCTNGACCATGCCACCATAGANCGNCATGGGCTNGACTTGACAGAAGTGTGCAGGGATGCCCGCGACTTTGTGGTGATGATGAGNGGTGTGGCAGATGTGAAGTCGCTGACCGACATAGTAGGGGAGACCACCCCCGACTTGCGGAGGATAGGGCGAGGCATCGACCCCAAGACAGCGGGCGACCTCAGACTTGAATTTGCACCCGGATGGACAGTCAACGATGATGTGCGGCTGCCGCTGCTGAAATGGCAGGTGAGGGAAGGGAATCCTGCCACGCCGGCTTTCATAATGGGTCCCGGAGTGCCTGTAAAGGTGGAGAATGGCGAAGTGAATGCCACCTCCCTTGCGCCGACCATAAGCTCGGCGATGCGCATCAGGAGCCCTAACGGAGCCTTCGACAAGCCCATCACTTGGTAATTCCAAATTATTTTACTATCTTTGCACTTTAATACGAATATAAATTTAATTCTCATTAGAAATGGGATTCAGCAACATACTAAAATCAATTTTCGGCGACCAGAGCGAGCGCGCAGTGCGTCCTCTCTGGAATCGCCTTCAGAAGGAAATCAACCCGATTTCTGAGCAGATCCGCGACATCTCAAACGATGAACTCCGCGATAGAATCAACGTGATCCGCGATGATATACGCGGAGAAGCACAGACTTACAAAGACAAGATGGCAGACATCCGCGCCCANATCGAAACTATGGAGTTTGACAAGCGCGAACCGTATTGGAAAGAGATCGACAGCCTGAAGGAAGACATGTATAAGATGTATGCCCACAAGCTTGACGCAGCTCTTCCGGAAGTGTTTGCCGTGATTAAGGAGACAGCCCGCAGATTTGCCAACAACGACACTATAGAAGTGACTGCAAGCGACTTTGACCGCACCCTTGCTGCCGAAGGAAAAGACTTCGTAAGCATCGACGGCGACAAGGCTATCTATAAGACATCTTGGATTGCCGGCGGCAATGAGATGAAGTGGGATATGGTGCACTATGATGTGCAGCTCATCGGCGGCATGGTGCTTCATGGTGTGCTCCAAGGCGACAAGACTTCAAATAATATTGCAGAGATGGCTACTGGTGAAGGTAAGACCCTCGTGGCTACCCTTCCGGTATTCCTCAATGCACTGACAGGCGAAGGCGTGCATGTAGTGACCGTCAACGACTACCTCGCCAAGCGTGACTCAGAGTGGATGGGCCCGCTCTATGAATTCCATGGTCTTTCAGTGGCTTGTATCGACAAGACTGAGCCTAACTCTCCCGAACGCCGAAAGGCATATCGCAGCGACATCACATTCGGCACCAACAATGAGTTTGGTTTCGACTATCTGCGCGACAATATGGCGACTCAGATCACCGACCTCGTGCAGCGTGACGATCATTATTATGCAATCGTCGACGAGACCGACTCCGTGCTTATCGACGATGCACGTACTCCACTTATCATTTCAGGCCCGATCCCGAAGGGAGACGACCAGATGTTTAATGAGTTCAAGCCCAATGTAGAGAAAGTGGTCAATGCCCAGCGTAAGCAGGCTCAGGCCCTCCTTTTGGATGCCAAAGATAAGATTGCAGCTGCAATGAGCGGCGATCCTGAGAAAATCAAAAAATATGACAAGGGTGACGGCAAAAAGCCACTCACAGCCCAGGAACTCCTCGAAGACGGCGGTCTTTCACTCTTCCGCGTCTACAAGAGTCTTCCGAAGCATGGTCCGCTGATCCGCTATCTCAGCGAGGAAGGAATCAAGCCTATCCTTCTGAAGACAGAGGAAAAATATATGCAGGACAACAACCGCGAGATGCCTATCGCTGTAGAGCCCCTCTACTTCGTGGTAGATGAGAAAAACCACAGCATCGAGCTCACCGACAAGGGTATCCAGGTGCTGACTGACACTACTCAGGACCCGCACTTCTTCGTGCTCCCCGACATTACTTCGCAGCTTGCTGAAGTGGAGAATATGGAGGGCACGGACGAAGAGAAGAAGCAGCGTAAAGACGACCTTCTGCAGGAATACAGCGTCAAGTCGGAACGCGTGCATACTGTCAACCAGCTTCTTAAGGCCTACACTCTCTTCGATAAGGATATCGAATATGTGATCGACGACAATAAGATCAAGATCGTCGACGAGCAGACCGGTCGTATCATGGAAGGTCGCCGCTATTCTGATGGTCTGCATCAGGCTATCGAGGCTAAGGAGGGAGTGAAAGTGGAGGCTGCCACTCAGACATATGCCACCATCACGCTGCAGAACTACTTCCGTATGTATCGCAAGCTTGCGGGCATGACCGGTACGGCAATGACTGAGGCAGGCGAATTCTACGATATCTACAAGATGGAGGTAGTGGAAATCCCGACCAACCGTCCGGTGATCCGCAACGACCAGAAAGACCGCGTCTATCGTACGAAAAAAGACAAATATAATGCAGTGATCAAGGAGGTAGAGGATATGGTGGCACAAGGTCGCCCGGTGCTCGTCGGCACCACTTCTGTAGAAATCTCTGAGCTCCTCTCACGCATGCTTCAACTCCGCAAGATTCCTCATCAGGTGCTCAATGCGAAGCTCCACCAAAAGGAAGCCGACATTGTGGCTCAGGCAGGTAAGACTGGCACAGTGACAATTGCTACCAACATGGCGGGTCGTGGTACGGACATCAAGCTTCCGCCCGAAGTGAAAGAGGCAGGTGGCCTTGCCATCATCGGCACCGAACGCCATGAGTCGCGCCGCGTCGACCGTCAGCTCCGCGGACGTGCCGGACGTCAGGGCGACCCGGGAAGCTCTGTATTCTTCGTGTCGTTTGAAGACAACCTTATGCGTCTCTTCGCCGGCGAACGAATCTTCAAGATGCTCGACAAGATGGGCTTTNAAGAGGGAGAAATGCTCGAATCAAAGATGCTCACCACCTCTATCGAGAAGGCTCAGAAGAGGGTAGAGGAGAATAACTTCGGTATCCGTAAGCGCCTCGTGGAATATGACGACGTGATGAACGCCCAGCGTACTGCAATCTACGGCAAGCGTCAGAATGCACTCAAGGGTGAACGTATCGGCACCGACATCGCCAATATGATCTACGACACAGCCCAGACCATTGCAGACATGGGCTATGACTATAACGACTTCACAATGGAGGTGCGCAAGACCCTTGCCATCGACTCCCCATTCACTGAAGATGACTATCGCAAGGCTGACAAGAATGAAATAGCAAATCGCCTCGCTGATGAAGCTCTTTCTACATACTACCGCAACCGCGATAAGATCGCAGCAGCCGCAATGCCTTACATCAAGGAATTCTATGAGGAACGTGGTGTGAAGGGGGTAGTAGGTGTGCCAGTGACCGATGGTCGCCGCTTCTTCAACATCCGTTGCGACCTTAAGGAAGCTTACGAAAATGAATGCCGTCNGATNGTGAAGGGGTGGGAGAAGGCTGTGCTTCTCCAGGCTATCGACAGCGCTTGGCAGGAACACTNGCGCGATATGGACGAACTCCGCAAGTCGGTGCAGAACGCAAGCTATGAGCAGAAGGATCCGCTCGTGATCTATAAGCTTGAGGCTTACGGACTCTGGAAAAACATGCTTGAGGAGATGAACTCAAAGGCAGTGGCTACCTTGATGCGCGGCAAGCTTGCAGCTCCCGACTATGAGGAAGCCAAGGCTATGCGCGAAGCTCAGCTTGCCGAGCAGCAGGCTAAGGCGCAGGCTCAAGCAGAGGCTCAGCTTGCCCAGCAGGCACACGCAAAGGCTATGCAGGCTCATCGCAACGCCCAGGCAGCCACATATACCCGCACACAAGAAATCCGCCAGGAATATGGTGCTCCTACAGGCTCCAACCCATATGCAAATTACTCTACTACTCACGAGACATATGAGGGAGAAAATGCACAGCGTCAGGCAGCTCAGAACGTAAATCGCCAGCAGCCGCCACGCCAGCCGATGAAAGCGCAGCCAAAGGTGGGACGCAACGATCTTTGCCCTTGCGGAAGCGGAAAGAAATANNAGAANTGTCANGGCAAAAATATGTGATATGGAGAAAGAATATTATATCGTGGTCGACGACAATCGTGTAGGCCNGCTCACATTGGCACAACTCTNAGAGAGAGGCATCGAGCCATCCACTTTGGTATGGACAGCCGGTATGCCCGACTGGTCGAGAGCCGACACAATGCCTGAGCTCGCGCTGCTCTTTGCCAACCGCACCCGTATCGATGAAAACGAATCTGCGTTCGGAGGATATGCCAACACGGCAAATCAATATCCAAAAGATTTTGCCAATCAGCAAAATGCCGGATATGGCAATCCTAATCAGCAGTATGGCGGCTACGGCAATCCAAATCAGCAATATGGCGCCTATGGCAATCCCAATCAGGGACAAGAATACNATAATCCTTCAGTGAATTGGAAGGTTCTTTCAATAGTAGCCACTGTGGTTGGTTTTCTCTTCTCCTGTGTAGGAGGTATAGTAGGAGCCTTTGCCATTGCCCAGGCTTCTAAAGCACAGAATGCGTTGAGATATGGCGACACTCTTACAGCGCAGAATGCTTCGTCGACATGTAAGACCCTTTGCATAGTATCGTTTGTGCTCTCAGGACTTGGACTTATCGTCAATATCTTGAGTTTACTTGGAATGTTCTCCTTTGGGGGATTGATGAACATTAATTGATGAAATATTTCGCAATGATCGACGGGCATCAGTATGGCCCGATGGAGCTTGACGAGATGGTCAAAGAGGGAGTCCGCCCCGACACCTACGTATGGTGTAAGGGTATGGATGATTGGACCCTCGCTTCGGATGTGCCTGACATATGCCGCTATTTCCGGCAGCGTCTTTCCGGCACGCTTCCTTCTCAAAAGCAATATGGCCCTACTGACCCTATGCAACTCAAGGCATCTGACGAAGAGGAACAAGAAAGGCTTCTCAATCAGTTGCCTCCCATTGCAAGAGGAATGGTCAGAAAATCCGGGATAAAGCTGACAAAGGAAAATTTCCCTGATCCCAACCAGCAGAATTTCCCGAAAGCTCTTCCGATTATTCTCTACGTCTTATGCTTGATATTGATATTAATCGGATTCCTACTGCTCTAATGATGCATAATTCATAATGCATAATTCATAATGCATAATCAAGATGCTTCTTGATTATGCATTTTTTTTCGACACAAAAACAGCTTTAGAATTTGGTACACATGGAGAAGGCTCGGTTAATTATGCATTATGCATTATGAATTATGCATTAAAAAAAGGAGAGCCGCTAACTCAGCGACTCTCCCTCACGATTCCACTATAAACTATATCTAACTAAACTTAAAACCGCATTCTCACTTTCTCCCGAAACCGGAATGCTTCGCCATATT
>WFLX010058254.1_pt1 | contig 23406 bp, 24 predicted proteins | sample 4967041 | NCBI WGS metagenome assembly WFLX01 (sample SAMN12857096, study PRJNA449069) | gut metagenome | isolation source: stool from male and female vole | host: Microtus ochrogaster | place: USA:Florida | collected 2017
GCAGCAATGCGTTAAGCTGATGCCCACTAATAGGCCGAGGGCTTGACCGGCTGGCTGGTCATGGTTTGGAGGTTTCGGTGTTCGGTTTTGAAGGTACAAAAACTTATATAGTATCTGTAATATGGCCCAGTGGCTCAGTTGGTTAGAGCGTCGCCCTGTCACGGCGAAGGTCGTCGGTTCGAGTCCGATCTGGGTCGTTTATGGGGTCTTAGCTCAGCTGGGAGAGCATCTGCCTTACAAGCAGAGGGTCATAGGTTCGAGCCCTATAGGCCCCATTATTCTTTTATATGTAGAGCAGGCTGATTACAAATCAGCTGCTCAATATAGATATGCCGATGTGGCTCAATTGGCAGAGCAGCTGATTTGTAATCAGCAGGTTATCGGTTCGAGTCCGATCATCGGCTTTTAAATATTATATACGGATGGATTCCCGAGTGGCCAAAGGGGACAGACTGTAAATCTGCTGCAAATTGCTTCGGTGGTTCGAATCCACCTCCATCCATTTTTCTTTTTTGGATGATTTTCAGAAGTGGTTTGAGCAATTTTGGAATGATTTTCAAGAAAGAGGATATAATGTAATAATTAAATATCGCGGGGTGGAGCAGTCTGGAAGCTCGTCGGGCTCATAACCCGAAGGTCATAGGTTCAAATCCTGTCCCCGCTACTCAAGGTTTTTAAACCTTAATGCCCAGATAGCTCAGCTGGTAGTAGCAGAGGACTGAAAATCCTCGTGTCGCTGGTTCGATTCCGGCTCTGGGCATTCAGTGAGAGAATCATTATAAAGCAATGATTCTCTTTTTATTTGCATATAAGGCATTTATTATTTTATAAAAATATAGAAAAAGAGATGTGTATACGATATAATAAGGAAACAGATTTTATGGAGGTATTAGGAGAATGGTGATTTTACCAGAAATTAATACACTAGAAGATTATGAAAAAATGGAAGAGCAAACCAGCCAATTAGATAAGGCTGCCTCAGATATTCAGTGTCTTGAAGAGGCTGTTTCGCTGGATGAGAAGGAACAGGGCAAATTTATAGGTATAAAATGTTTTTATAACGGTCATGGTATGGAAATAAGATTGGTGGATGGCAGGACAATTTATAAACCTTTTTCCAAATATCAATATCTGTATGCTTATACAAATGCAGTACATAAAGATTGGATAAAAGTAGAGAACATAGGTATTTTTGCATTTCATAATGAGAAGGATCAAAAGAATTTTCAGGATTTTATTTATAGCTATAATGCACTGATAAAGAAGATTTTTAATGTGGCAATCGAAAAAATGATTTATATGGTTAATGAGATGATAGTCAATTCCCTTGATTATTTGCAGGCAACTAGACCGCATGTTGAGAAATTGTTGGATTTGATGTGCAATGATAGTCGTTTTACAGAAGAAGACCTATATTTTTCCCTGGCCCATCAGTTTACTATATGGGATGATTTAGGCAATGAATTTATTCAATTTAATGACGAGGATTGCAAACGAAGCAATCAGTTAATGACGGATAAAGAATTTAAAAAGATTATAGACTCTCTTTGGTTTCAAGTGGTACAAATGCAAAATACATTGGGGGATTTTAAGCGCACGGAGCCGGATGCCTACTTAAATCCGTTCATTTATTTAATTATAAGAAAAGAGTTTATTGAAAGATACGCCTCTATTTGGGAAAAGGAGTATCACTGCTCATGCGGAACTGAAAAGCTGGGGCAATATATTAGGAAATGCCTATCTGAGGGAGTGTTATCGAAAGAAGACCAGAGAGGAATTACGGCATTAGCTTGTTGGGCTGTGAAACGACAAAGGAATGATAGAATTGATCTCAGAAGTATGTTCCAAAATGTCAAAAGAGTGATGAATGATACAAATTCCAATGTATTGGACAACTTCGCTCTCGATAACCCAAATAAGAGTCCCCAGACAAAGAAGGTAACTTATAATCTTAGGGGGGATAATAAGCAAAGTGGGAATGTCCAGATAGATGACAGCCAGGAAAGTCTGGAGGAGTTGTTGGAAAAGCTCAATTCTCTGGTTGGATTGGAAAGTGTGAAAAATGATGTTTCATCACTTATTAATTTGTTGCAAATCAGCAAACTCAGAGAAGAGAGAGGCATGAAACAGATACCCATGTCTTTACATCTGGTGTTTTCCGGGAATCCGGGTACAGGAAAAACAACCGTGGCACGCTTGCTGTCAAAGATATATCATAAGCTGGGAGTATTATCTAAGGGGCATCTGATAGAAGTAGACCGTTCAGGGCTGGTGGCAGGCTATGTAGGACAAACTGCCATCAAAGTCCAGGAAGTGGTTCAAAGTGCCTTAGGAGGAATTTTATTTATTGATGAGGCGTATTCCCTGACTGCGAATCGGAGCGCAAGTGATTTTGGATTTGAAGCAGTGGACACGCTGCTCAAAGGGATGGAAGACCACAGAGATGATTTAATTGTTATTGTGGCGGGTTATCCTGAGCCCATGGATAAATTTTTAGATTCTAATCCGGGACTGCGCTCAAGGTTTAACAGATTTTTAACCTTTGAAGATTATACGCCACAGGAATTGACAGCTATGTTTGAGATATCATGCCGTTCTATGGGATATACAGCAAGCGAAGAATGTATTAACTGCGTCAAAGAATATTTTACACAGAGATATGAGACAAGGGATAAAAATTTTGCAAACGGCAGGGAGGTTCGCAATTATTTTGAGATGGCGGTGGTCAATCAAGCTAACAGACTATCCAAGGCAAATGACATTGATGATGAGACATTAACAAGGTTTGAATTGGAGGATGTCCGAAATATAGCGCTATAAAAATTGGTAAATTATGGTTATTAAAGCTGCTTTTGATGTAAAATATGGATTGGGCTAAAATATGCTATGTTTTTGCCCCAGATAGTGATATAATGAAAGCGAAAGTGAAATTTTACAAAAGCTTGCCTTGAATGGGATTTGTATTCGGGAGNATAGCATANAGNNTANANGGNTANNGNAACNGAGANGGATNGGNTATGNCAGAAAAACAAGCGGTAAAGTGGAGGAAAAGATTTGAGGAGCACAGAGCGCTTCGCAGACAGATCAGGCAGGATGCCATAGATATTTTGACATCGCCTACTTTTTGCTCTACCAGAAGGCACATCCAACATGGCAATGTGACAGTGAAAGAGCATTGCATCAATGTGGCAATTGTCAGCCTGATGATTAGCAGGAAACTTCCTATTTCCTGCAGCCGCANAGAGTTGATTCGGGGGGCACTGCTTCACGATTATTTCTTATATGATTGGCATGACAAGGATTATATCAGTCCCCACAAGCTCCATGGATTTTATCATCCGGGAAAGGCTTTGCAGAATGCATCTAAAGAATATGAACTTACCCCCAGAGAAAGAGAAATCATTATAAAGCATATGTGGCCGCTGACGGTGGTTCCACCCACCTGCAGAGAGGCATGGATTGTGACCACGGCGGATAAATGGTGTTCCCTGATGGAGACATTTCATCTATACAAAGGGCATGGTAAGGTTTTGGAAAGTGCAGACCAGCCCTCATAAGAGAGGAAGCAAACAGTTTGGAGTCATTATGGAATCAACTGAAAACTTATGGGCAGACAGACTATTACCCCTACCATATGCCCGGTCATAAGAGAAAGGCGCTGGGAGAACTTTCCAAAGATATTGTGCAAATAGACATTACCGAAATAGAAGGTTTTGACAATCTTCACCAGCCGGAAGGGATTTTGCTAAAGCTTCAAGAGAAAGCCNCNGAATTATATCATGCNGAGCAAAGCTTTTATTTGGTAANCNGAAGCACCGGAGGAATTTTGAGCGCAATGAGTGCGGCAGTGCCTGAGGGAGGGCGTATCCTGATGGCGAGAAACAGCCATAAGTCGGCATATCATGCGGCATACCTCAGGAATTTAAACATATCTTATTTATATCCGCCTCTGTTGGAAAACTATGATATTTGTGACTCCATTACATCCTTACAGGTAGAGGAAGCGTTAAAGAGAGAATCGGATATTCAAGCGGTTTTTTTAACATCTCCCACCTATGAAGGCAGGATTGCTAATGTGGCAGAGATTGTCAGGGTAGTGCATAAAGCGGGTCTGCCCTTGATTGTAGACGAGGCCCATGGAGCCCATCTGGGGATGGCGGAAGGATTTGCGAAAAACAGCTGTCAGGCTGGGGCAGACATTGTCATTCACAGTGTACATAAAACATTGCCGGCCATGACACAGGCAGCGATTCTTCATGTAAACGGAGACAGAGTTTCAAGGGAAAATTTACAGAGATTTTTACATATTTACCAGAGCAGCAGTCCATCCTATGTACTAATGGCAAGCATTGATAATGCCCTGCGGATTGTGGAGAAACAAGGGACAAGGCTGTTTGCGGAATTTAAGTCCAACTTTGAAAATATGCTGAAAGAATTATCTGGGTGTCGGTATCTTCAATTTTTGCCTGCAGAAGGACAGTGCGGACAAAATCAAAGAAGCCAAGAAGGAACTCACGATATCGGAAAGCTAGTTATCTCCACAAAAAATGCCGGGATTTCCGGTCAGGAACTTTATAGTATTTTATTGGAAAAATACCATTTGCAGTTGGAGATGGCATCTGCAAGTTATTGCCTTGCCATGTTTACCANAGGGGNCAGCNAAGAGGCGTATCTGCGCATGACAAAGGCGCTCCTNGCAATAGAAAAAGAACTTGCATCCAAAACNCAAAACGAAAATCCNCTNCAAACTCCTGTCACGGCTCTTTTTGAGAGAAATGATTATTCAGCTCTGCCCTTTGCCAAAGCCTGGGATGGGGAAAAGATACTCGTGCCGCTAGAGCAGGCGGCAGGATGCTATGCAGGAGAATTTATTAATCTGTATCCGCCGGGAATCCCCTTGTTAGTACCGGGAGAACAGATTACAGAAAAGCATTGCAGCTATCTTGCAGAATATTTACAGCAGGGACTGAATGTACAAGGAATAGAACTAAGACAGGCACAGTATTATGTAAGTGTTGTAAAAAAATAAAAGCAATGTGAAAATGAGGGTATCTTATGAGAAAGACAAAGATTATTTGTACCATCGGTCCTGCAAGCGAGAGCGAGGAAAAGTTAAAAGAGTTGATGGAGGCAGGCATGAATGTAGCTCGATTCAACTTTTCCCACGGCACCCATGAGGAGCAGAAAGTAAAATTTGACAGAGTGCTGAAGGTAAGCAGAGAGCTGGGCTTGCCGGTGGCTACTATGTTGGACACCAAGGGACCTGAAATCAGGCTGCGCGATTTTGAAGGCGGTAAAGCGGAGTTAAAATCCGGTCAGACTTTTACTCTGACCACGGAAGAAATCATGGGAACTTCCGAAAAAGCTGCAATATCTTATAAGAATTTAAAAAATGACATATCTGTCGGAACGACCATTTTGATTGATGACGGTCTGATTGAGATGCAGGTGGAAGAGATGAAGGGTGAGGAGATTATCTGCCGCGTCATCAACGGAGGATTTGTCTCCAACCACAAGGGTGTAAATGTGCCGGGAGCAATCCTTTCCATGCCTTACATCAGTGATGTGGACCGGGCGGATATTTTGTTTGGAATCGAGATGGGATATGACTTTCTGGCAGCATCTTTTGCAAGGTGCAAGGAGGATATTCTGGAAGTCAAGCAGATTTTAAAGGAACATGGCAGCCCCATGAAAATCATTGCCAAAATTGAAAATATGCAGGGTATCCAGAATTTGAAGGAAATCCTGAGCGTATCAGACGGCATTATGGTGGCAAGAGGAGATATGGGAGTGGAGATTCCCTTAGAGGAAGTTCCCATATTGCAAAAGAAAATGATCAGTCTTGCCAATGAACAGGGCAAATCCGTTATCACGGCAACCCAGATGCTGGAATCCATGATTAAGAATCCAAGACCTACCAGAGCAGAGACTACGGATATTGCCAATGCCATTTATGACGGAACCACGGCTATCATGCTTTCCGGGGAGAGCGCTGCCGGACAGTATCCGGTGGAGGCGGTGGCTACCATGGCGAAGATTGCAGAGTGTGCGGAAAAGAGCATTGATTACCGCCGCCGCATGACTAATTTGACATCCTNTGACAAGANTGATATTACTATAGCCATAGCCTATGCTACCTGTTCCACTGCCATGGATTTAGGCGCGNCAGCCATNATCACTGTAACTTTGTCGGGATATACTGCAGAGTCTATTTCCCGTTTTAAGCCCGGCTGTCCTATTATAAGCTGCACCATGGATGAGAAAGTTTCCAGACAGCTCAATTTATTGTGGGGGTTAACTCCCTTGGTTATTAAAAAAGAGGACACTACAGAGGAGCTTTTTGCAAATGCGGTAAAAGAGGCTAAAAAGACCGGATACGTAAAGACCGGGGATATTGTGGTTATCACTGCGGGAGTGCNTTTNGGCATTNCAGGCAAGACNAATATGATACGAGTAGTNGAGGTAGAATAATTTCATGGGCAAGATTGTATACCTTATGGGAAAAAGTTCCAGTGGCAAAGACACTCTTTATAAGGAGCTGTTAAAAGAGCAAAGGGTGCAGCTGCATACCATTATTCCTTATACCACCCGTCCCATCAGAGAAGGGGAAACAGAAGGCGTAGAGTATTTTTTTACGGACGAGGAAGGCTACAGGCACATGGCGGCACAGGGCAAAATCGTGGAAGAAAGAGCTTATCATACATTCCATGGATTGTGGCGTTACTTTACGGTAGATGACGGTCAGGTACAGCTTGCGGAAAAAAACTATATTGCTATTGGCACCTTGGAATCCTATCAAAAAATGAAGGAATATTTTGGGGCGGACAAAATGCTGCCTGTTATGGTAGAATTAGATGACGGAATCCGCTTACAGCGCGCTCTTGACAGGGAAAGGCTGCAGGAACAGCCCAAATATGAGGAATTATGCCGGAGATTTTTAGCGGACAGCGAGGATTTTAGTTCGGAAAAGATGAGAGAAGCAGGCATTACCAGAACCTTCTGCAATGATGACCTGAAAAAATGCCTGGAAGAGATTGTGGAGTACATAAAGACAGGCAAAGCTGCTCAAGGAGAGAGGTACAATGGACATCAAAGGAAATCAAGTGACTCAGAGCGCACCGGTGGCACAGACAAAGCAGGTGCAGCCCGCTGACGGCACTTTCAAATTTATGCTGGCAAGCAATATCGGGGAAACGGAGCTGCAGGAAAGACTGAGTACCTTGATGGAGGAAATCACCCACGAGGGCGAGAAACTTGCAAAGCGCCGGGATGTAAAAGACATGAAACATTACCGGGGCTTGGTCAAAACTTTTCTGAATGAGGTTGTCACCCATTCTCATGCTTTTTCCAGAGAGAATTTTCTGGACAGGCGGGGAAGGCACAGGGTGTATGGCATCATTCGATTAGTGGATGAAAATTTAGACCAGCTGGCGCAGGAATTAATGAAGGACGAGAAGGATAATCTGGCGATTCTGGGCAAAATAGGGGAAATCAGGGGACTGCTTTTGGATATCTTTACATAAATGATGGAAGAGAGTTTCACTTAACGTACAAAGGAGGTGGGCAGATGGCTGATTTTAAGGATATTATCGGGCAGGAGCAGATTAAGGAACATTTGCAGAATGCAATACATACCAAGAAAATTTCACATGCATATATTATAAACGGAGAAAAGTCTTCCGGCAAAGAATTTATTGCAAAGGTGTTTTCCATGGCATTGCAGTGTGAAAAAGACGGAGACAATCCTTGTCAGGAGTGTCATTCCTGCAAGCAGGCATTGTCCGGCAATCATCCGGATATTATCAGAGTTATTCATGAGAAACCCGGGACCATCAGCGTGGAAGACATTCGGGCGCAAGTGAATAATGATGTGGTCATCAAGCCCTACAGCAGCCCTTACAAAATTTATTTGATAAATGAAGCCGAGAAAATGACTGTTCAGGCTCAGAATGCTATTTTAAAGACTCTGGAGGAACCGCCGGAGTATGTTGTGATATTGCTTTTGACTACTAATGTGGATGTTCTGCTGCCTACCATTTTAAGTCGCTGTGTAGTGTTAAACATGAAGCCGGTGGCAGATGAACAGATTAAAAAATATCTGATGGAGCAGATGCAGGTGCCGGATTACAAGGCGGAGGTCTGCGTGGCATTTGCAANGGGAAATGTAGGAAAGGCAAGNNNTTTGGCGGCCAGCGNGGATTTTGAGAATGTGAAAACGGAGGCTATTTCCCTGCTGNAATATATTCAGGATATGGNACTGCATGAAATCGTGGCGGCCATCAAGAAAATCAATGAATATAAGCTGGAGGTAGGGGATTATCTGGATATTATTGCTATCTGGTATCGCGATGTGCTGTTGTTTAAAGCAACAAGAGATGTGAATCATATGATTTTCCGGGAGGAGATTACGACAATCCGCAAAGTGGCACACCGCAGCAGTTATGAGGGAATCGAGGAGATTATTGGGGCTTTGGCCACGGCAAAGCGCAGATTAGATGCNAATGTAAGCTTTGAACTGANCATGGAGCTGCTTCTGCTTACNATTAAGGAAAACGGGTAGGAAAAACTTTCCGGGAAAACATCCCTTTGCAGACAGGCAGATATATGGTACAATAAGCACATATTACAGGAACCGCTTCGCGAACCCTGTAATCAAGTATTCATGGCATATTTGGATATGTTTTGAGAAACAAGTGAGGTAGATAGATGACAAAAGTAATAGGCGTAAGATTTCGGACTGCGGGTAAAATTTATTTTTTTGACCCCAAGAATTTTGAGATAAAGCGGGGAGACAATGTAATTGTGGAAACCGCAAGAGGAATTGAATTCGGAACGGTAGTGTCGGGTGCTAAGGAAGTGGAAGATGAAAAGGTGGTACAGCCCTTGAAGCCGGTTATCCGTGTGGCAAATGAACGGGACAGGGAGCAGGCTGCCAATAATCGGGAAAAAGAAAAGGAAGCTTATCAAATCTGTCTGGAAAAAATTAAGAAGCATAGTCTGGACATGAAGCTGATTGATGCAGAATATACCTTTGACAACAATAAAGTATTGTTCTATTTTACTGCTGATGGCAGAATTGACTTCCGTGAGCTGGTGAAAGATTTGGCTAGTGTGTTTAAGACCCGAATCGAGCTGCGTCAGATAGGAGTCCGGGATGAGACCAAGATTATGGGGGGCATTGGCATCTGTGGGCGCCCTCTGTGCTGCCATAGTTATCTGTCGGACTTTATTCCCGTGTCTATAAAAATGGCGAAGGAGCAGAATCTTTCTTTAAATCCTACAAAGATTNCCNGTGTGNGCGGCAGATTGATGTGCTGCCTGAAAAANGAAGAGGAAACANACGAGGAATTAAACCGGAGGCTGCCNAATATCGGTGACTATGTGACTACGGAGGACGGCTTTAAGGGTGAGGTGCAAAGCGTCAATGTGCTGNGCCAGCTGGTAAAGGTTGTGATTGAAGTCAATGATGAAAGGGAAATCAGGGAGTACGAGGTAGGCAAACTGAATTTCAAGAGAAAACACGGCAGAAAGAATAAGGTTGATCTTTCCAAAGAGGAAATGAAAGAATTGGAGCGTCTGGAAAAGGACGAGAAGAACGAAAGGAAATCGAAGCTGGATGACAATTAATCTGAAAGAAAATGAGCGTTTGGATGAATTGCAGAGAAACGGCTATCGAATCATACAAAATCCCGACAAATTTTGTTTTGGCATGGATGCAGTGTTATTGTCAGGCTTTGCCGCTTCCCATGTGAAAAAAGGGGATGTCCTTTTAGACTTGGGTACAGGCACCGGAATTATCCCCCTTCTGTTGGAGGCTAAGACCGAGTGCGCACACCTGACAGGTTTGGAGATTCAGGAAGAAAGCGCAGATATGGCAGGGAGAAGCGTGGCGCTCAACGGACTGTCGGATAAAATCCATATCATTACCGGAGATATCAAGGAAGCAGGCAGTCTTTTCAAGGCTGCTTCTTTTGACTGTATTACTTGTAATCCGCCCTATATGATTGAAAAGCATGGATTGACCAATCCGGAGGGGCCTAAGGCCATTGCCAGACATGAAATTCTCTGTACCTTGGAAGACGTGGTCAGGGAGACGTCAAAGCTCTTAAAGCCGGGAGGTCGCTTTTTTCTNNTGCACAGANCCTTTCGCTTGGCGGAAATTATGACAACAATGTCACAATACAGATTAGAGCCTAANANNANGCAGCTTGTNTACCCTTATGTAAATCAGGAGCCCAATATGGTGCTTTTGGAGGCGGTAAGAGGCGGAAAACCCCGGATGACGGTGGAAAAGCCCCTCATTGTTTATCAGTCGCCGGGAGTTTATATGCAGGAGATTTATGATATCTATGGATACTAGCGTGCAGACAATCGCCTATAGTATTCTGGAAGAAAGGATAACTGAAAAGATATGGCAGGGACTCTATATTTGTGCGCAACCCCCATTGGAAATCTAAAGGATATGACCCCCAGAGTCATAGAAACTTTACGGGCCGTGGATTTGATTGCCGCGGAAGATACCCGCAATAGTATTAAGCTGTTAAACCACTTTGACATCCATACTCCCATGACTAGTTATCACGAATACAATAAAGTGGATAAGGCAAAACAGTTGACGGCGCAGCTCCTTGCCGGGCAAAATATTGCACTCATTACGGATGCCGGAACTCCGGCAATCTCAGACCCCGGTGAAGTGTTGGTAGCTATGTGCCATGAAAACGACATACCTGTCACATCTCTGCCCGGAGCGGCAGCCTGNATTACGGCNTTAACNNTGTCNGGNTTAAGNACCAGANGNTTTTGTTTNGANGGATTTCTGCCANNCGATAANAANGAGAAAGNCGGAAGTGCTGCGGGAACTTACGGAGGAAAGCCGCACGATTATTCTCTATGAGGCGCCCCATCATTTGGTGAGAACTTTGCAGGAACTATACGAGGAGCTGGGGAACAGACGGATTACTCTGTGCCGGGAGCTGACCAAGAAATTTGAGACTGTGATGCCAACGACTTTGGAAGCAGCGCTTCGCATCTACGAAACACAGGAGCCCAAGGGCGAATATGTGTTGGTGCTGGAAGGCAAGAGCCGTGCGGAAAAAAGACAGGAGGAGATAGCTTCCTGGGAGAGCATGAGTATAGAGGAACACATGGCGTATTATGAGAGCAGGGGACTAGAACATAAAGAGGCAATGAAGCAGGTGGCAAAGGACAGGGGCGTAGGTAAGAGGGAAATTTATCAAAAGCTTGAAGAGCGAAAGCTTTCGCAAGATATATAAACAAGGAGATGGTACAATGGCAGTCAGTAATTGTGACATGTGTGTCAATTATGTATATGATGAAGATGATGAATGCTATNTCTGCATGGTGAATCTGGATGAGGATGAGATGTACCNTTTTCTCACGGGCAGCCAGAAGGAATGCNCTTANTTTCGACTANATGACGAGTATGGNGNTGTGAGGCACCAGATTTAAAAGTGAAGGAGAGGAGAATTTTATGGTAAGAACATCGGTTATTATAGCAATGGTGGTGACATTGTTCATCAGTCTTTTTCTGCCAATTATTATTTATATTACATATGGCGTAAAAAATAAAGGGAAAGGTGTCTGGCTGGCTTGGCTTTTGGGGGCAGCGGGGTTTTTTGTCCCGCAGATATTGATACGGCTGCCTATTTTAAGTGTACTCTCATTGAGTCAGGGATTTGTCGCCTTTGCGGAAGGACATTATGTGCTGTATTGTCTGNCGCTGGCATTTACGGCGGGGCTGTTTGAAGTGGCTGGCAGATATGCCGTGGCAAAGATAATGNCAAAGAATCTTAGCTTTGAAAANAGCGTGGCAGCAGGTCTGNNACNTGGCGGCATAGAAGCCATGTTGATTGTGGGAATCACCTATATCTTTAATCTGATATATGTCTGGATGATTAATTCGGGAATCTTTCGTATGGTTTCGGGAATTAATGGTTGGGTTGCGATACCGCCGGAAGATATGGCGGTGTACCAAGAGAGCATGCTGGCGGTGCAAGAGATTCTGACGGGCTCTGGTCCTGTTATTTATTATCTGGCAGGCTATGAGAGGATTCTCACCATGATATTTCATGTGGCAATGAGTCTTTTGGTATGTTATTTTGTGTGGAAAGGAAAAGGCATAAAAGGTATCCTTATCTGTTTAGCGCTGCATACAGCGGCGGATTTTGTGACGCCCCTCTTGAACGGATTGGCAACGTCGTATTTGGGAAGTGTGGTTTCGCAGAATACTGCCTATGTGCTGGTATATCTTTATTTGACTGCCATTGCAGTGGGTTCCGTAGTGTTTATTATTAAAATGAGAAAAAGGTGGAATTAAGAACCCCATTTTTCGACGGATTGTGACAGGGCTGTCATGCCTTGCCAATCTTGGCATTTTTATGATTGAGCTTGGACAAGATTTTTTTCTTTAGAAAATAAAATCATGCATATAATGTTTGCTGTAAGCCAATAATAACCTCGTAGAAAATTTAGGAGGTGGAAATATGAGCAACATTTCTGAACTTGACTTACAGAACCTGCGCCACTTAATCGGAGGATTCGACACCACGCACTGCAAGATGAAGGAGTATGCCGGAGAGGCAACTGACCCTCAAATCAAGCAGTTTTTTNAAAAAGGTGNCAAATCCGCAATGGAAAACAAGCAGCAGCTGATGCAGTTTTTAAACTAGATTCCNGAATGNGAGGTAAATGAAATGCAGGAAAAAACAATGGTAGCAGATACACTGGCGAGCATTAACAGCGAGCTGACCCGTTATGCAGGCATGATAGCCCAATCAGAAAATAAGGAGTTAAAGCAGACCTTAAAACAGTTTCGCAATGCCTGTGAGCAGTCACAGGAAGAACTGTACCAGATTGCCCGGGCAAAATCCTATTACGTGCCTGCCAGCAAGGCGACAGAGGAAGAAGTAAAACATGTAAAGAACCTGTTTACCCAGGGAACCTTGTAAGTATACGGGCAGTTTTGCAAAAGCGCCTTTCCGAAACGGAGAGGCGTTTTTTGCAGTACTCATATATGAAATATCCGCATATATTGATAGAAAGGCAAAAAATAAGGAGCAATATGTTAAATTACATATGGGCATTTATGATATTGCTGGGAGTGATTTATGCGGCATGCACCGGCAATATGAGTACGGTGACAAATGCGGCCCTTGACAGCGCAGGGGAAGCAATTTCCCTGTGTATTACCATGGCAGGAGTCGTGGCTCTGTGGATGGGGCTTATGGAAATTGCAAAGGAGGCAGGGGTGATTGCCAAAATGACCAGAGCAATCAATCCATTTTTGAAATTCATGTTTCCCCGAATTCCCGAGGGGCATCCGGCCAAAGAATATATCGCCACAAACATGATTGCCAATGTGCTGGGGCTGGGCTGGGCATGCACTCCGGCAGGATTAAAAGCCATGGAGGAATTGGCAAAGCTGGAGGCGGAGCGTGGGAACCCGGAGTATGCTTCAAAGGAGGGTATCGTGCGGCGCGCCAGCAATGAAATGTGTACCTTTTTGATACTGAATATTTCTTCCCTGCAGTTGATTCCGGTCAATATGATTGCTTACCGAAGCCAATACGGCAGTGCGAATCCTGCGGTTATCATTGCGCCGGCGATTTTGGCGACCTTCATCAGCACTATGGCGGCAATACTTTTTTGTAAGTTCAAAGATAGATAGGTCTCAGAATGACAATGTGTTCCCTTATGCCCGCAATTTGTACCCCCCAAGGCATTTAGGGCTTGTGATATAGAAGCAATCATGGTATAATTACTATATTCAGAGCAAAAATGTCTCAATAGACATTGTGTTAAACCCCTGTTTGCTAAGTAAGGAAGGACATGTTCATGAATACAGAAACAAGGGCTTCGGGAGAATTAAAACTTCAGGATTTTACGCCTGATCAAATACAGGAAATCAAGGAAGGGCTTACGGCAAAGGTAAATGTAGCTATTTATGCCAAATTAGACTTTTCTGCTATTCAGATGCGTCAAATTCGGCTTGGCTTGGAGAACGGGGTGGATGTCTCCCTCTATGCCATTACTGATTATGATTGGCTGCAGATGATGGAGATTCGTAAAGGTCTGGAGCGGAAAGTGGATGTCAGCTCCTATGCTACACCGTCTATTCCCTATGACAAAATGCGCCAATTGCGTAAGGGTCTGGAACAAAAGATAGATCTCATGCCCTATTTGGATATGGAAGCAGGCATTATCAGGGAAATCCTCAAGGCAAAACTTGCGGGTTTTGATATTATGCCCTACATAGAGCAGGGCTATGATTTTGCACAGTTAGAGCAGATTCGCATGGCATACCAGCACGGGGAAGATATGGAGCCTTTCCTGAATGTAGAGTACAGAGCGGCAGCTTTAGAAGAAATCCGCATCGGAATGGAGCACGGAGTGGATGTGTCTTCCTATGCCAGAGCCTGCTATACATGGAGACAGATGAGAGAAATCCGTTTCGGCTTGGAAAAACAGCTGAATACGGTGCTGTATCATAATCCTCTTTATACATGGAGGCAGATGAGAGAAATCCGCCTCGGTCTGGAAAACCGTATTCCCGTGGAAAGCTATCTTCCATTGCGTTATTCCGTTACGGACATGAGGGAGAGACGCCTTGCACTGCAGAAGGAGATGAATGCTGTAGAGCAAAATCTGCAGGTGGCGAATACCAATATTAAGGAAATGCTGGAAGAGGTTGCTAAGGAAGAAAAGGCATTCCGCATTGTGGTCACCCCGGATGATATGGAAGTTTATCTTATGATTCGGGATAAGGATAGAGACTTTACGGAGGAGGATGTCCTGAGTGCTTTATGGAACAACAAGGTAAGAAAAGGAATCCTTCGCAGGGAGATTACTAAGGCTGTGAACGGCACCTATAAGGAGCGCAGTGTTCTGGTGGCTTGCGGACAGGCGCCCCGTTCCGGCAAAGACGGATATTACGAGTTTTTCTTTAAAACCGATGTGAGCAGAAAGCCTAAGGTTTTGGAAGACGGCTCTGTGGACTATCAGAATATTGAATGGTTTGAAACTGTCAAACAAGGTGATAAATTAGCTTATTATCATCCTGCCGAAGAGGGAAGCAACGGCTATAATGTCAAAGGTGATGTGCTTCCTGCCATGAAGGGAAATGAGCAGGGAGTTTTAGTGGGTTCCGGTTTCCAGCTGGAGTCGGATAGGCGTACCTATATTGCTTCAATGGACGGATATGTGGAACAAAAGGACAATAAATTGGAAGTTTCCAATGTGCTGGTGGTGGAGGAAGTCAGCATGGCTACCGGCAATATTGTGTTCAGCGGCAGTGTCTATGTAAAGGGAAATGTCAGCAGTCGTGCCAAAATTCAGGCAGCGGGCGATGTGATGATTGACGGCTTCGTGGAATCCGCGATTATTGAGAGTGGCGGCGATGTGATTTTAAAGCAGGGCATGAATGCTTCTGGTTATGGAAGCGTTACGGCTGGCAAAGATGTAAAGGGCAAGTTTTTGGAGGGCGTGAATGTGAACGCACAAGGCAACATTCAAGTCAACTATTGCCTGAATTGTAATTTGATGGCAGGAGATACCATTGAGGTTTCCGGATATAACGGCTCGCTGGTAGGCGGAACGGCATGCTCCATGAAGGGAATTACCGTTCAGAATGCCGGTAACCGCGCAGGAGTAAAGACTTTCATGAAGGCGGGAATCAACGAAGAGCTTTTGCGGCAGTACAAGGATATTAAGGATCGACTTCGCAAAAACGGTGAGGAGCTCAATGTGTTGGAGAACGCCAAGGCGGAGATTGAAAAGAAATATCCGCCGGAACTGTGCAGCACGCTGGAAATTTACGGAAAGCTTGAGAATGCTATTTTTACAGAGAACAAGCAGAGAGAAGACCTTGTCGAGGAAAAAGCAGCGATGGAAGAAGAACTGAGGCTCATTGATACGGCTACGATAGTGGTCAGGGGAAGGCTGTATGAGGGAGTTGAGGTAGAACTTAACGGCAAACGCTGGAGTTCGGGATATATGATGAATGTAACTATTCGCAAATCACCCAATGAGATGGTTGCGGTTTATAGAAACTGATAGGATGAGAGCAGTATCCGGAAAGGACATTCAATTATGCGGAATAAGGTATTGATTGTAGACGGAGTGGAAGCGGAGCGCCTGTCTTTTATGCAGATGCTGATGGAAGATTATCAGGCTTTGGAGGCAAATAACGGGGAAACGGCCGTGCAGATGATAGAGAAACATTTGGATGAATTGGCTGTCATTCTCTTAAAGCTCATGATACCCAAGATGGATGGATTTAGAGTTTTGGAAATCATGAACGAAAAGAAATGGATTGAAAAGGTGCCCGTGCTGATTATTGATGGGGCAGGTTCTGCGGGAATGCAGAATAAATGTTTCGAGCTGGGCGCTGTGGATTTTCTGAGTAAGCCTTTCGAGGAAGGGCTGGTAAGACATAGGGTGAGCAATTCCGCCAATGCTTTTATTCATCAGGCGCAGCTTGAAGAAAGCGTCCGGCAGAAGAATAAGACTATGGAGCGACAGTACAAACTGTTAAAGCAGCAGGCGGAGGAGCTTAAGCAAAGCAAGCAGGCTGTCATTGATATTCTGGGCTCTGTGGTGGAGTACCGTAATCTGAACAATGCCAGCCATACCAAGCGGGTGAAAGAGATTACCCATATTCTGGCAGAGGCAACCAGAGAGGCTTATCCGGAATATGAATTGACGCCGGAAAAAGTTCAGGTGATTACTTTGGCAAGCACTCTGCACGATATTGGAAAGATANCAATTCCTGATACGATTCTGCGCAAGCCCACCAAAAAGACGGAGGAGGAGATTGAATTAGAAAAATCTCATACTACCAAGGGCTGCGAGATTATAAAAAGCATTCAGGGAGCATGGGATCAGGAGTATGCGGAGACCTGCATGGACATTTGCAGATATCATCACGAGCGTTATGACGGGAACGGATATCCGGACGGATTGGCGGGAGATGATATCCCTTTGTCCGCACAGATAGTGGCATTGGCAGACCTCTATGATATTCTGGTAAGCGAGAATATCAACAAAAAAGCTTATTCCAAGGAGCAGGCATATCAGATGATTACCTCTGGTGAATGCGGGGTCTTTAATCCCAAGCTGATAAGTGCTTTTAGAAATGCCAAAGAAAAGATAGAGGCATTGGTAGAAAAAGAAACTCCAACAGAAGAATAATATGCTTTTTTGAGTATACTAAGGATTAAACAGATGGCAGAAAAACTGAAGGNCATGGGCACAAAGCNTGAAANGGCNNCTGCAGGAATATTATTGTTNTTATGTATTTGTATTTTTTGTGGATTTACCTATTATAGCGCAAGATTTACGGTGTTGGACAATGATGGGATTCCATTGGATACACACGACAATGCAGGATGGAATTTACTTGTGTTGACAGTAGTTACAGCAGTAGCTATTCTGTTCCATAGGATTTTGCAGGGTGGGCGTTTGCAAGTTATCAAGCAGCGCATTCAGGCATGGAAGCCTTATATAATAGGTATTGTAACGGTTTATGTATATATCATTAGTGTTATATGGATTTCTAATTGCCATGTTATACCCAGCGGAGACGGTGAGGCGCTTTGCAATGCTGCATACCGAATGATGCTGGGTAATTATATTGACATGAAAGATGCAGGCTATATGGTTATTTTTCCCCATCAGTTTAGTCTGTTAGCCGTGCTTCATCTCATCTTTACCTTGTCTGGAGGATGGAATTATGTAGTATTTCAACACATAAACGCCATATGTATGCCAATACTTTTTTATAGTGGTTATAAATTCTTACAGCTGGTCTGTGAAGATCTGGAAATTGTGCTTTACTATATTCTTTTTTTCCTGGGATGCGTTCCATTATTTTTATATGTGCCTTTGGTATACGGGGAGATTATCTCTATTGCCTTTACAATGCTGTTAATGTGGCAGACCCTTCGATATTGCAAGACAGGTAAAAAAAGCTGCTTTTTATGGGGGACGACAGCGATTGTTCTGGCATGCATGGTGCGTAAGAATTCTTTGATTGTATTGATTGCAGCAGGAATTATTCTGGTAATTCACTCAATAAAAGAAGCCAATGCGCAGGGCGTGGTTTGGCTTCTTGTGATGATTTTGGCGGTTTCCGGGTCTGATAAAGTGATACATATGTACTACGAAAAGCAATCAGGAATTGAAGTGGCAGGCGGGGTTCCCTACATTTCTTGGATTCGTATGGGGCTACAGGATACGGAGATGGGACCCGGTTGGTTTGATAACAGCAGTGTAGAAGTCTTTACGGAGCATGGTTACGATACCGAACAGACGATTTTGGCAGAAAAAATATTGCTCGCAGAAAAATTGAAAGATATGTGGGAGAATAAGACTTACAGCATTGACTTTTTCCGTCGGAAAATATTGACCCAGTGGAATGCCCCGGGATACTATTATACATATGAAGCGAAAAATTTTGATTGCGGTCCGGAAGGGTTTCCAAAGTTTGTAAGACGGATATATTATGATGATGAAATAGCTGTGCAAGCTTTTATGAACAGATATCAGTTTGTACTTTATTTCTATACTGTAGTGTCAGCTATTGTACTATTTGCAGATAGAAAAAAGAAGTATTGTCTGGCGGAGAATTTACTGTATGTGGCTGTAATCGGCGGCTTTTTGTTCAGTATATTGTGGGAAGCCAGCAGTCGTTATGTGCTGCCATATGTGGTGTATATGATTCCATTAGCGGCCATGGGAATATATAGATTGGTGAAAATATCAGACAGACGCAAGGCACTTGAAGAGGAGAACAGTGCTGTAGAAGATAATATGCATTTTAAGAGAAAAACTGCATAAATTTATAAGGACAGATAGGCAGTGGAGTATCCTTTTATGCAAGTATTGACACATGTGTCAGATATTATTATTCCATCAGTGATTTTCTTTGTGGTGGGTTATGGTTTGGTTTCCCGAATCAAGGTTTATGAAGTGTTTTTAAAAGGAGCAAAGGATGGCCTGCGGATTGTTGTGGATATCATTCCTACTCTGGTAGGTCTGATGATGGCAGTGGGTGTTTTGCGGGCATCCGGCTTTTTTGAATTATTGGGCACGGTATTGTCTCCTCTGGCGGAGGCGGTCAAGCTGCCTGCGCAATTGATTCCTTTGTTAATCGTAAAAATGTTTTCGTCTTCGGCGGCAACAGGATTGGTGCTTGATATTTTCAAGAACAATGGACCGGACTCCTATGCGGGCATGATTACCTCCATTCTGATGAGCTGTACCGAGACGATTTTTTATACCATGAGCGTATATTTTCTGGCAGCAAAAGTGACCAAGACAAGACACACTTTGACCGGGGCACTGCTTGCCACTCTGGCGGGAACTATTGCAAGCGTGGTGCTGGCGGCGGGGCTGGTGTAGCGAGAGAAGTTCTGCATTTGATTTGTTTGCCTTTATATCAGCCCTATACTACGCAAAAGAAAGAGATAGGCGGTCAGAGTGACAGAGCTTAAAAAGGTGGTAGCTACTACCACGCTGGAAGTCAGGGTGCCTTCATGTCCCATATTTTTTGCCATGATATAACAGCTCACCGTGGTAGGGGAGCCCAGCATAATCAAAATTGCCACCAGCTTTTCTCCGGTAAAACCCATATGGATGGCAAGGGGAAGAAAAACTGCGGGCAGCACTGCCAGCTTTATAAAAGAAGACACGGTAGTGGGAACCAATTGTTTTAACGCCTTTTTTCCCTCAAATCCGGCGCCAAGACCAAGAAGTGCCAGAGGGGTTGCAAGGCTTGAGATGTTGCTGACGGTTTTGCTGATAATCACCGGAAAGGTGATACGGCATGCAGAAACCACCATGCCCAAAAGAATGCCTAAAATAATGGGATTGGTCAAAATGTTTAAGATAGATTTTTTTAGGGCTGCCTTATTAAGCCCTGCTGCATTGGGGCCGGTAAAGGACAAAACCAGCACAGCGGCTATATTATACAAAGGTACGGTGCCGATAATCATCAGAGGAGCCATGCCTGAGGTCCCATAAATATTTTGAATAAAGGCAATGCCCAGCACAGCAGCGCTGCTTCGGTAGGAAGCCTGAACAAATTCTCCCAACTGCGCCTTATTGCGGTAGGCAAACCCCGCCCCCAGCCAGATGAGCAAGATGGAGGTCAGGGTTACCAGAAAACAGTATAATACATATCGGCTATCCCATACGCTGTAAAAATCTGATTCCGCAATGTCCCGAAAGAGCAGTACCGGAAGAGTCACCTTATAATTAAAGGTGTTAAGAGTCTTAACAAAGGACTCATCCATCATATGTATTTCTTTTAAGACGTAACCTATAACCATCACCAGAAAAACCGGAATGGTGGCATTTAAACTGAAAAGTAACTGTTCCATAGTGCATCCCCATGTAAAATCTCTTCACGCTGATCATTAGCAGACCGCAGCATATTTTAATCCATAAAGAGTATAGGACCGGGAATATTTTTTGTCAACCGGATTTCTTGTTTTTGTCGCCGTTTCCGAAAGTCGTTTTTGCAGCGAAGTAAAGTCCGAGGGACCGCATTCCAGATAAAAGGTGTGAAAACGAAGGTCACTGTAATCTGCTCNCCAAAGGCTCTTGGCGGACTCTTTTAACTATAAAATCTCCAGATATCCCAGATAATATTTTAAATAATTACAGGGCTCCTCTGTAATATAAGTATAGATGGCCTTTACGGAAGCAGAATTGGAAATACCAAATTTTTCCAGAGTCTCTGCCACCTGATTATAAGAAGCATTTTCATAATGAATCATAATGTCCAACAAAGAATACAGGCATAACTGCAAGCTGCGGCTGTGAGATTCCAGACCGGCTAAAATGGCCTCTTTTCCAAGTCCCTGCTCTCTGTAAATATCAACAGCATAATCATAGGAAATAAATTCTACATACAGTGCCCAGCCTTCTAAATATCCGCCATAGGAAAAGAGCTGCCTGACAAGGTTGTCATTTCCAGACATAAGGCATCTGTTGTGATATACCGTTTGATACAGATGCCCCGGATAACCTTCGTGGGCAAGGGTAGTATATAGCTCGAGTCCCTCAGGAGAATTGCGCTGATTAATATAGATGGTATTTGTATTCGTATCATCCACAGGTGCAGTCAGATAAAAAGCGGGAGCACAATAATCCTCCAGATTCGGAGACACTGACTTTACGGTTACTTCTACTTTGGAAGTTCCCATGAGGTCCGCAGGCAGGGACGGAAAATCCTTTGCCATCCTGCTTTGTAAATCCGTTAACATCACATCCGCATTTTCATAAGGAAAAGTAGAAATNANAGCNGNAGANTGTTCTTTTTCCATNNCGGACTGTTCGGAAAGCAGCTTGCGGNTAGCCGCATATNCTNNGGAAAATTGGCGTAATAACAGCTCTTTAATCTCAGAAATATCTCGATAAGAGCCAGTCTCGGAGGCAAGCAGCAGTCGGTAATAGTCTGCGCCATGAGGCTTGGCGGCGAGTCCTCTTAAGGGAATATTTTCATCCATTAGCACATAGAGTCCATCCGCCAAATTTTCATAGGCGGGCAGTAAAACGGTCCGAAGAAGCCGATTGTTTTGTGCCTGATAAGCCGCAGCATCCTCCTTGGTAATTATGCCGGCGTCCATAAGAAGCTGCAGCCGTTCCATAAAGGTAGTTTGAAGAAAATGTGTTTCCTGCTCTAATTCCTCGGATGTGACAATAGTGTCACATTGTTTGATTACTTTTTTTAGTGAGGAAGGAGCCATTAATAATCCTGCCGCTGCTTTTTCCTGCTCATAGACCAAAAGAGAGGCAAAATATTCATCGGTCTGGTCTAAAAGAGCCAGATAATCCGTTACATCCTGCTTTCCCCGAAAGGTATATTCTGCAAGCAGGATGGGCAGATTGGACTGCATGCCGGAGGAGGGAGAAAGGGGTTCGTTGTAATAAGAATAATAACTCAGCTTCAAAGAATTTTCCAAAGAGCGCTTTAACAGCTGATAGGCATAGTTGTCTTTGGAGGGTAGTTTGGAAGCATCAATGCGCTCTAAAGAAGCTAATATGTTTTCTGTGGCGGCTTGACTAGACAAGGTACTTTCCAAACTATAACAGGGAAGAACCGGCTCGTAGGAATGAACTCCAAAATTTTCAGGATAGGCAAGAGTATAGTGCATATTTAAAGTGTTTCCCCTCATCTCGTCCAAAAAGAGCTGTGTGCTGATATGGGAAAATTTTTTTTCATCACTTCTGTATTTAAATAAAAAGAGAGTAGAACAGGAGAAAAGCAGAAATAAGATGCAGACTGCTGTCAGCTGCTTGACGTTTAAAGCATTTCTACNCNTCAANGCAATNACCACCATTNTGTTANATTAGNANAGAATANNCCGCAAAACAGANAAAGATTCTGCCAAAAGGCGCACTTGTTCTCAATATGGAAGTTATGGCAGGTGCTTTAACGCATCCTGCCATAGTTACCATAAATCAGATGATTCATTTCAACGGTCTGACTTTGCCTGCCTGCCGTTAAGGTATAAGTTTGTCCCTGTGCGATTTCAGGGCAGCTTACAACCACACAGTTATAAGGCTTTTCNGGAGTATAAGANAGAAGTTCNTTTCCTNCAGAATCCGTANGNATNACAGTATCTCCGCGAGGATGNNGGTGCAGAGAGNNTCACCAGCATGGAGNCTTGCGTNGAATNTNCNNCAAAATTCTGCGCCATAGAGCCGGAACCTGCTGCTATTACCATGCCGCCGGTAATCAATGCAGTTCCGTCATAATCCAAGGCGCTGTTACCATCATTGGCAGGACCGGAGACATAGACCTCACCGCCTGTTACTGCCAGATTGCCGTTGGAATCAATACCATCGCCGTTTGCAGTAATGTGGAGAATACCGCCGTTTATCAGGATGAGGCAGTTATTATTTGCCATAAAGGGGCTGCCGCCCTGAGCCCTGCCGCCGCCATTTCTTTTGTCAAAACCGCCAAACTCTTCAGGGTCAAAAGGCATTTCTCTGCCGTCAAAATTTTTAGGATTAGTGCCATCTTTCTTTTTAAAGTTGTCAAATCCCTCAGGGTCAGAAGGCATCTCCCTGCCGTTAAAATCCTTAGGAGAAACAGCGCCCTTTTTCTCAAAACCGCCCCAATTTTCAGAAGAGGAGCCGTCAGCAGCATTAATGCCATCGTCTTGGGCATCCAGCGTAATGTTTCCGCCGTTTATGGTGATTGTCTGTCCTTCTAATCCTTCATAGCACTTGTCAATTATGACATTTCCGTCATTTATTATCAAATCGCCATCAGCATGAAAACCATCGTCTTCCACCAAAAGGNAAAAAGTACNANCNTCTATTTNAAGAGTGNAGGAAGNATCNAAGCCGTCANAATCACATNCTATGTTAATATGG
>WFLX010089038.1_pt1 | contig 23365 bp, 20 predicted proteins | sample 4967041 | NCBI WGS metagenome assembly WFLX01 (sample SAMN12857096, study PRJNA449069) | gut metagenome | isolation source: stool from male and female vole | host: Microtus ochrogaster | place: USA:Florida | collected 2017
CTTAAGTTCATTTCCATTTTCACTCATGTTGCAGACGCGGGCAGATGTGTGCTTCATCCCGCGAGCCATACCCACCGACAGCTGACCGACGAGCAACTGCGTGAGGCAGGAGTTGCCCCCGACCTTGTACGCCTTTCAGTGGGAAACGAAGATGTTGAAGACATCATCAACGACCTGGAACGAGCCTTGGAAAGTAATCAATGATTAATGAGTAACGATTAGCGATTACTTATCAATGAGCAATGGGTTAAAGGTTAAATAACCTCATAACCCAACAATCCAATACCCAATAAGCCATCATGAAACTAAACCTAAAGCAAACATTTATCGCTTTGACGGCTACTTGCCTCGCGGTATTCTCGGCTTATGCCGAAGATTACGGCAAATTCTACCGTAATCTACCGGTCAACCTCAAGCAGGTGGAGCCTGTGGTCATTCCGGACCGTTCGGTCAATATTAAGGACTTCGGTGCTGTCAACGACGGCATAACCCTCAACACTGAAGCTTTTGCAAAAGCTATCGCCAACCTATCTTCGCAGGGCGGTGGTCACCTTATTGTTCCGGAAGGAATCTGGTACACAGGACCAATTCAGTTTGAAGACAACATCGATCTACACCTCGATCGTGGCGCCCTCTTGCTTTTCAGCGAGAACCTTGCCGACTATCCGGTGATGAAATCCGATTGGGAGGGTCTGTCAACATATCGTGCCATGTCGCCTCTTTCTGCAAGGGGAAAGAAAAACATCTCTATCTCAGGAGAAGGCACAATCAACGGCAACGGACAGTGCTGGCGACCGGTTAAGAAATCAAAGTTAACTGAAGCACAGTGGAAAAAACTCACCCAAAGCGGAGTTGTAAATGAAAAGGGCGACATCTGGTTTGCTAACGAGAATATTCTCAAAGTATATGGAAGCAAGGAAATTCAGGAAAAGGTGCACTCCGGCGATCCTCAGGCTTTGGAATTAGCCCACGATTTCCTTCGCCCCGTGCTTGTTTCATTCATAGGTTGCACTAATGTGCTTCTTCAGGGAGTGACATTTGAGAATTCACCTGCTTGGAACGTGCATCCACTTCTCTGCGAGAATCTGATTGTAGACAATGTCAATATCCGCAACCCATGGTATGCACAGAATGGCGATGGCATCGACATTGAGTCGTGCACCAACGTATTGTTGGTAAACAGCAGTTTCGATGTGGGCGACGATGCAATATGCCTTAAGAGCGGCAAGGACAAGGATGGTCGCGACAGAGGTATCCCTTCGTCAAATGTCCTCATTGAAGGCTGCACAGTATATCACGGACATGGAGGTTTTGTAATCGGCAGCGAGATGTCGGGTGGCTGCAAGGACATAGTTGCAAGAAACTGTGTCTTTATCGGTACGGACGTAGGTCTCCGTTTCAAGTCTACACGCGGTCGTGGCGGAGTGGTCGAAAATATTTATGTCGACAACATCAAGATGACCGACATACCCGGAGAGGCTCTGATTTTCGACATGTACTATGGCATCAAGCCCGGTGCTCCTGTTCCTCCGGTTACAGTTGAGACCCCCTCATTCCGCAACATTTTCATCAAAGATGTTGTGTGCAGGTCAGCAGGACGTGCAGCTCTCTTCAATGGCCTTCCTGAAATGCCTATGAAGAATGTGGTGATCGAGGATTCACGGTTCCGTGCCGACAAAGGGTTCCTTCTCAACAATATCGATGGATTGACAATGAAAAATGTCACCGTAGATGTCCCCGGAGAGAAGATCACCTACGGCGAAGGAGTAAAAAATATTTCCATCAAGTAACTTGATGGAAATATTTTTAGGTGGATGACTTTCCATTGTAAGTCTCAGTTGTAAGTCTCAGTTGTAAGTCTTCCGTTGTAAGTCTTCCGTTGACCGTTGTAAGTCTTCCGTTGTCAGACTGGCCTTAAGGGCTTTAAGGGCCTTAAAGCCTTTAAGGGCTCTATAGATGCGTCCTCAGTCCCTGAAACCCGAAGCCCGAAGACTTAAGACTGAAGACTTAAGACTGAAGACTGAAGACTAAAAAAAACCGTCATCAAATTTCAGTCATTAAGAATCTGATTTGCAGCATCCTTAGTGTTGACTTTGGAAATAATCTTCTCTACAGTCCCATCCGGGCTTAGAAGGAAAGTGGTGCGGACGATACCCATGTATTCACGTCCCGCCATTTTCTTTTTCTGCCATACCCCGGCAAGCTGGCAAAGTTTCATATCTGTGTCTGCCACCAATGGGAACTTCAAGCCATATTTGTCAATAAACTTAGTGTGGCTCGCTGCTGAGTCCTTGCTCACGCCTATCACCTGATAACCGACTGCCGCAAGTTTATCAAGCCCGTCATTGAGGCTGCATGCTTCTGCCGTACAACCTGGAGTGTTGTCCTTTGGATAGAAATACAATACAAACTTCTTACCGGGATAATCACTCAGTTTAACTTCTTTTCCATTTGCATCCAGACCCAAAAGATCCGGGAATTTATCTCCAATTTCCATAATTATCAATTTTTATATCAAGTATTCAGTCAAATATTCTTGTGCAGAAAGAACAGGGATTTCCGAGAAACAAAAATCTTTTTTATTCCGTGTAATTATACATTCGCATTTTTCTTGTTTTGCACATTGATATTGCAAGGCATCTTCAAAATCATTAGCCTTTAAATATATTGCCTTTTCAAGTTGCTCTCTATTGTGACCTATGATTTGAAATGATTCGGATAAAATATTTAAGTATTTGTATAATTCTTCTTTCGGCAATTTCCGAGCTATATAAGCAAAATTAGCTACTGAAAGAAAACTAATAGAAAACGATCTTCCGTTAATATAACCTTCTGATAGGAATTTCTTACAAATAGCTTTATACTCATCCCTTAAAATAAGATCTATAATAAAATTTGTGTCTAAAAATATTTTTTTCATTTCGACATTATATATCTCGTTTTTTCATCAGAAAGATCAATTAATGAGGGATCTACACTATTGCTTAATTCGTTGATTTTTCGCATCCACTCTTCATGTTGATTATCATTCTGAATTCCTATCTCTTTCTTTATGGAAGCCTTAAGGACTCCCTTTATATTCTCGATTATGCTGCTTACAAGGTTGATATCAGCACCATTTTCAAGCGTAACTATAATTTCTGTATTCATATCTTTCCTTAGTAGTGTGTTTTATTCTTTCAACAAGCCAAACTTGTGTATATGCATAGAAGACACACGTATGGTTTTAAAGTAAATATTTTAAATTAGATAAAAACATTTATATAATAATAACAAATTCAACTTCTGAAAGGTCTGGAAGCGGTAATGAATTTTTCCATTCTTCTATTCTCTGCTTGATTACTCCGCATTTGCCTTCTTCACCTACTACCACATCAATTCCTCTCCATACTTCAAGGAGAGAATATGTGGCGTTGCTTAGCTCAATCTTGTCGTTGATATCCACATGGTGAAAGCGTACCCCATGCCGATATGCCATCCGGCGTCCTTCTTCTTCGTCAGAATCAAAGACGGCAACCCTGCATCCCTTCTGCCTGAACTCAAACACTGTTTCAAGAGCCGGCCCCGATAATCCACCTGCCACCAGAACCCTCCTGCTTCGGGGCTTGATTCCGGGAATTCCCCTTCTAACCGCAAGTTTCCCATTCCGGAAATCCTCCATCCTCCTTTCAAGATAATTATCCGCCATATTATGTCTTCATTGTCTTTCCACAAAATTAATATAACAGCTTCAATTATGCAAATCGAACATTGGTCTATTCTTGACTCCTAAAGTTACAAAATCGGACAAAAGTGTACGAAATCGGACACCTATAAAATCAAATAGCACTTAACAATCAACACATTACAAGTTTGGCACGCTTATTGCATGACAAATTTAGAATTAATATTGACCTTAAAGCCCCTAAAGGCTCTAAGGCCATTAAAGCACCTCTTAAAAACGGAAAACTTATAAAATATGGATAGAGAAATATCAAGTTCGGAACGCCTGAAGGCAAAGCGCAAGAAATGGATGCGCATTGGAGTGATAGTGGTCATAGTGGTGGCAGTCGTAGCAGGACTCGGATCAATGATGCGGGCATCAGTAGCTGCATCCGACCTTACAGTTGGCACTGCCGACACCGGAACGATAGATGTCACCGTAAGCGGCACAGGCACTGTAAGCCCGGCATTTGAAGAGATTATCACATCTCCCATCAACAGCCGCATCGTTGAACTCTATTGCCGCGCCGGCGACTCAGTGAAGGCAGGGACTCCCCTACTTCTTCTTGATCTTCAAAGCACAGAAAACGAGGTGAACCGCCTAAGCGACCAAATTGCGATGAAAAACCATGAACTCGACCAGCAACGTGTCAATTCAGACACCAAGCTGAGCGACCTTGCAATGCAGGTGAAAGTAAAAGAGATGACATTGAGCCGTCTCGAAGTGGAATTGCGCAATGAGAAATATCTCGACAGCATCGGATCCGGCACCGGCGACCGTGTGCGCCAGGCGGAACTTGCAGTGAGCACCGGAAGACTCGAACTTGAACAGATGAAGCAACAGCNTGCCNATGANGGACGAGNGGCACGGGCATCTGAANATGNGNAACACCTCGACATCNACATAGCCAACCGAAGTCTAAGCGAAATGAGCCGTACACTTAGCGATGCAAGAGTTTGCTCACCACGCGACGCCACTCTGACCTACATACAAGACCAGATAGGTGAGAAAGTCAGCGAAGGTCAGAAAATTGCCGTGATTGCCGATCTCGGGCACTTCCGGGTAGACGGTGAGATATCCGACAGCTATGCAAGCAAGGTTGGAGTCGGGAGCCAGGCAATCGTCAGAATCGGCAAGGAGCGGTTGAAAGGGGTTGTTTCCAATCTAACGCCTCAGTCGCAAAACGGTGTGATAAAATTTACAGTCCGACTTGAAGAAGACGCACATCCCCGTCTGCGATCAGGACTTAAGACCGACGTATATGTAGCATGCGATGTGGTTGACGAGGCAATACGTATCCCCAACGGATCGTATTATACCGGACCCGGCACCTACAACCTGTTCTTTATGAGCCAAGACGGAAAGAAACTCGAAAAGCATGAGGTAAAACTCGGAAACTCCAACTATGAATATGTGGAGGTTCAAAGCGGGATCAAACCCGGCGACCGGATAGTTCTTTCAGACATGAGCAATTTCAAAGACACCGGCACTCTCAGGGTCAGATAATGTAGAATTAAATTTAGAATTATTTTCCTGAAACAAGCCCCTTAATGCCCTTAAAGCCCTTAAAGCCCCTAAGGCCCCTAAGGCCCCTCTGAAAACGAAAAACAGAAAACGAACAACAAACAACAATGAAATTAATAGCAAAGACAATACGAGAGGCGCTGAAGACCCCCGGTTTCTCACTACTCTACGTAGTGGGCGTAGCCTTCACTATAGCCTTCACGATGATCTACGGCATACTGCTTTACGGGCAGTTGGGCCCCGTATATCCTGAATATGACAGGTCATCGACAGTATATATCGACACTTCGATGATGAAAAGTGAACGATCCTCATCGTCAAACGGACTCGGAATGTCATTTATCGACGAGTTTCTTCGCAACGACATCCCTTCTATTGATAAGATTACCGTAGCTCAGCGATTTAGCCCCGGATTTCCCATGGTCCAGACTGATGGACACGGACCGGAGTTCCACGTTGAGACACGCAGTGTTGAGCCATCCTTCTTCGACTTCTACAAATATGAGTTCAAGGCAGGGAAACCATTTACCCAGGCAGATTACGACTCTGGATTGAAAGTGGCAGTCATAAGCGATAACGTCGCGCGTCGCCTTTTCCCGTCACATGAGGAGGCTATAGGAAACTATATCAGCATCGACCATGTGAAATACCGCATAGCCGGCGTATTCCGCGAGGGAAGTGCCCTTTCGGTCGACTCTTACGGTGAGGTGTTCTTTCCTTTAACTTATACTAACTATTATGGTGATCAAATTCCACGCAAATATACAGGGTCTTTAAAAACCATAATAAAAGTCAAACCCGGTAAAGAAAATGAACTCCGTGCCGAGCTAAGCGATATATGCCGCCGCATAAATGCTGTGGACACAGCTGCTCCCCGATTCTACCTTCCCTTAGTCATGTCGCATGCCGAACATGTTCTCATCAATCCGGAGATAGACTGGGATTCAGATTTCAAGATTGGAGAGGCACCGACTTTCCTTGATCTTTGGAAGCCATTCCTAATAGCACTNCTGGTNCTTCTGATTATCCCCGCGCTCAACATANGCGGCCNGATCGNGGCGCGCATGGANCGCATGAGAGCCGAAATAGGAGTACGCCGCTGCTTTGGAGCAAAACGTCCGCGTCTGATGAGCATGGTGATCAGCGAAAACCTTATCCTGACGCTGGTGGGAGGTGTCGTGGGCCTTATAGCAGCATGGCTGATCGTCACATTCTCAGGGACATTCCTTCTTGAGCTGACGCCACTTGCCTACGACAAAGGAAGCAGCTTCAGCGACACGGCTTCATTTGTGACCGGAGAGATGGCTTTCGCCCCATTGCTTTTCGCTGGCACCCTTGCAATATGCCTCATCCTCAACATAATATCTGCGTGGATACCGGCACGTATCGCAATGCACAGACAGATTACAGAATCACTCAACACCAAACGATAAATCAGTCATGAAACAGATATTCAAATCACTCATCGCCCACCCCGGAAGATCAATAGGTCTTCTTATCGAAGTCGTCATCGTGACTATCATCGGATGGATCGTGATCGAGCCTGTCGCCGTGAAGACCACTTCGGCTCTTTTCCCTGCCGGATACGATTATGACCGACTGGTAAGTGTTACATTCTCATCACTTAGCAAGGCTTCTGAAAAATTTGACACACTGATTACAACAGATAGGGAACACTTGGATGCTGCTTATGACATACTGCTCCAGAAGCTTCGCGAACGCGATGGTGTAGAAAAGGCAACTTTCAGATACAATCAAAGTTTTGAGTCAGGCAGCTATGCGCGGAATGGCATAAATACCGATTCCGTATACTCCAATGGAAAAGATGATATCAGCGTAGGGATAGTGTCAATTTACTTCAAGCCGGGAACCGACTTCTTCACAACTTACGGAATAAAGGACGTGAATGGCAATCCTTTTATAGAGCCACAAAACGACGGTAAATCCTGCATTGTGAGCCAAACAGGAGCAAAGGCACTTTCTAAAAATGGTAGTGTAATTGGAAAAAAACTATTTGACTGGGGACAGGAAGATGAAAATGACATAAAGAAGATAATCGGAATCACGGCAGACTCACCCTACCGTAAAGGAGATAGCAGACAACCGGTATATTTCGAGCCTGCCGGTAACGGGTATTGGGATCAACCCGAAGGGATAACTCTCCGACTCAGGGAAGGGGTGAATGTAAGGAATTTCATCGACAAATTGACAGCAGAATTGTCTGATTATCGTTCCAGAAATATCTATATCACTCATCCGCAGGCCTTTTCCGATATACGCAACAAGATATTTTCTGACAAGCAAAGGGAACTCACCCAGAAATGGATAATAGTGATTTTCTTCCTCGTCAACATGCTGCTTGGAATTGCCGGCACGTTCTACGTGCAGTGCAAGTCCCGCATCCCTGATGCCGGAGTGATGCGCGCATTCGGAGCTACCAGACGACGCATTGAATGGAGCATTATCGGAGAGGCATGCATTGTTGCATTCATCGGGTGGCTCATTGGTAGTGCGTTCTATCTGATCTATCTTTACCATCAGGATTTCCCGATGGAGACAGATGTGCAAGACTACGTGATTCGGCAGATCCGTCCGCTTTGGCACGACACTAAACTTGGCCGCTATTCCATAATCGGAGGCTTTATCCTGCTTCTACTGCTCGCCACTGCCGCTATCGGTGCTTGGTTGCCGGCACGTAGGGTTGGCAGAGTGCAGATTGTAGACTCTCTACGCGATGAATAGTTCTTCAAATGCATAATGCATTATGAATTATGCATAATTATCAAAGAATACGAAAATTTAATTCACAAAACAATAACCAGGCATCTTTCAGATTGCATAGGACATCATCAGATTATGAATTATGCATTATGAATTATGCATTAAAGTAAGGAATATGATTACTCTAAAAGACATCAACAAAATCTATCGCACAGATGAAATCGAGACCCAGGCTCTCGAAAACGTAAATATCCATATCGACAAAGGTGAATTTGTCAGCGTGATGGGTTCTTCCGGCTGTGGAAAGTCTACACTTCTCAACATTGTAGGTCTTCTCGACACCCCCACTTCTGGAACCGTGACTATCGCCGGAACAAACGTGGAGGGTATGAACGACTCTCACCTCGCGGCTTTCCGAAACCAGAAGCTCGGTTTCGTGTTCCAGAGTTTCCACCTGATCGACTCTCTCAATGTGATCGACAACGTTATGCTCCCTCTGCTCTACCGCAAATCAAGTGCCTCTGAGCGTGAGAAACTCGCCAAGGAAGTGCTCGAGCGTGTAGGGCTCAGCCACCGTATGCGTCACCGTCCATCACAGCTCTCCGGCGGTCAGTGCCAGCGTGTTGCAATAGCAAGGGCAATTGTCGGAAACCCTGAGATAATACTCGCCGACGAACCTACAGGTAACCTCGACTCGAAGATGGGTGCCGAAGTAATGGATCTTCTCCACGCTCTCAATCGCGAGGACGGACGCACCATAATGATGGTTACCCACAACGAGGAGCAGGCTCACCAGACCGACCGCATCATCCGTTTCTTCGACGGCCGCCAAGTTTTCTGATAATTTTGAATAGGCCCTAAAGCCGGAGTTTATAAGTCGTCAGTCTTCAGTCTTCAGTTCGGACGACGGAAAACGGAAAACGGAAAACGGAAAACATAAAACGAAAAACAAACAACCATGATAAGATATTTCAAACAGGCGTGGGGATCGCTTAAGAAGCAACCGCTGCTGAGCATCATCAGCATAGCGGGCACAGCCCTTGCCATCTTCCTCATCATGATTATCGTGATGATAGATGAAGTAAAGGTAGTCCCCTTCTCGCCTGAAAGCAACAGAGACAGATGGCTCGTGCAGACTTCCGCCTCAATAGGCAACAAAGACTGGGGATCCACCCCGGAAAATAATTCATCGAATGGTGGAATGTCTTACGACCTGATCCGACGCACATTCTACGAGATGAAACTCCCCGAGGCAGTAGGTGCATTTACCTGGAGTAATACGGAAAGTCATCTTTCCGTACCCGGAAAAACATCTTTCGGCGCAAGCAGAAAAGACACCGACCACGGATTTTGGAAAGTGATGGACTTCAACTTTATCTCCGGACATCCTTTCACGGAAGCTGATGTGGAGTCAGGACTACAGGTAGCAGTGATCAACGAGACACTTGCCCGTAAACTATTCGACACAACAGATTGTGAAGGACGGGAATTCTCAATCGATCATGTGCCTTACCGAGTATGTGGCGTCGTGCGCGATGTCAGCAATATGACAAGCCATGCAGATGCAGACCTCTGGGTGCCACTTACATCCAACGGCACTGACAAATTCACATGGTGCACCTATATGGGCTCGCTCAGTGCAATCATTGTGGCTCCCAGCAAAGCCGACATCCCGGCTGTTCGTGAGGAGTACAACAAGGTGTGGGACAAATTTGAAGTTGAAGTAGCACAGGCAGGTTGGGAATTCTACCGCCGCCAGCGCCCTTATGACCAGTTTACTGCTGTCAATTCCCGTGGGGCTAATATGGAGCCTGACATTGACAGTGTGAAAAGACACAATTTCATTGTGTATGCAATCCTGCTCCTGATACCCGCAATCAACCTCAGCAGCATGACGCAGAGCCGTTTGCGCCATCGCCGTGAGGAAATCGGTGTGCGCAGGGCTTTCGGAGCCACAAGAATAGCCATAATGAGCGAGATATTCATAGAAAGCCTTATCATTACTATCGTAGCAGGACTCATCGGACTCATCATGAGCATTGCATTCATCTTCCTTGGTGGAAAGACAGTGCTGGCCGGCGGCGCAGATGTGACAGGACTTACATTGGGAATGGTGTTCAACGTCGGTGTATTCGGCATAGCACTTCTCTTCTGCTTCCTTATGAACCTTATCTCTGCCACTGTACCATCTTGGCAGGCTTCAAGAACAAACATTGTAAACTCCCTGACAGGGGACAAAAAGTAACTGCCGACATGAAACGTAAACTATTGACCCAAATGCGTGCTGAATGGCGCGCCAATATATGGATGGCGATAGAACTTCTGATCGTCTCGGTGGTGCTCTTTGTGCTTGCCGATAAGATCTACACTGTTGTTGCCACTCTCAACGAACCTCTCGGGTTCAACACCGAACATTGCTACGTAGTGAAGGTGAGGGAAGTGACGGAGGCTGCCCCCGACTTCGTGAATTATGAATCGCAAGAAGACCGCTATCACGATCTTCTTACCTNGAAGGAGCGTATCCTTGCCCGGCCTGAAGTCTCANGCGNCACAATGAGTTCGAATGCANATCCCTACAATCCAAACANCTCTNCGAACCAGCTTGACATNGACACATTCAGNATGGCGGATGCTCCTCTTCTCGTGAGGCGTGTGGATCCTGATTTCTTCAAGGTGTTCAAGATTGAGGGTGCCAACGGAGAGACAGCTGAGCAACTTGGAGAAATACTGCAGCGCGAAAGAATCATTCCGAGCGACAATGCCCTGCTGCGCAAAGCAGGCGTGCGATCTCTGGTTCCCCTCTATGGCAAGCAGATGATATTGAGCGGGCGAGACACGATGACGCTCCGTGCCTCCTTCAAACCAATGAAATATAATGAATATGGAACTGTCCACGGTTGGGCAGGGGCATCAATGTTCGAACGCTTTCATCCTGCAATGATGGGGTTCTTTGAAGGTTTCTCTGTAAGAGTCAAAGACAATATGGACAAAGACTTCGAGGATAAACTTATGGCCGATGCCGACAAGGAATTACGCGTAGGAAACTGGTATGTCGCTTCGGCTGAGTCTTTCGACTTCATCAAGGAAGACTTCAACCGCAATTCGGTGACCGAGACCCGCAACGTGATCATCTGCGCGCTGTTCCTGCTCGTGAATATTTTCTTGGGAATATTAGGCACATTCTGGTTCCGCACCCAGCAGCGCAATAGGGAGATCGCCCTCCGAATGGTGAGTGGTGCTAAAAAAACCGATATCTTCCGCCGAATTTTAGGAGAAGGAGAAGTGTTGCTCCTGATTATCACCCCTCTTGCTATTATCATCGATTATCTGCTGACTCACTTTGAATTTACCTCATGGTATGACGGATATTTCGAGCCTATGCATTTCTGGGTTAGCGTAGTCGCCGCTTGGGCACTGATGTCGCTGATGATTGCGGTGGGCATCTACTTCCCGGCCCGACGCGCTATGAGAATCTCTCCTGCGGCCGCGATGAAAACCGATTAGAAAGTACTATTCAAGTTATCGTTAATCATTTATCATTAGTGAACGTGTTATTAATTAAAAAGTATATTGGTAGAGCCATGGCAGCCTGCGCCGCATTAATGGCGGCAGGGCTGCCTGCAATGGCGAGGGAAATCACTCTTGACGAGACTGTGTTGATGGCTCGTTCTAAAAGTGTGGACGCGGCGGTGGCGCTCAATCAGCTCCGCACAAGCTACTGGAGCTACCGCACATACCGCGCCTACCTCCTGCCTGAAGTGGCTTTCAAAGCCACCATCCCATCCTACCGGAAAAGCTACAGCACCTATCAGCTTGAAGACGGATCCTATACGTTTGTCCGCAACAATGTGATGCAGATGAACGGAGAAGTATCCGTGAAGCAGAATATATGGTTCTCGGGCGGAAGCCTGTCGCTCAACACTTCGCTCGACTGGCTGAGGCAACTCGACAGCGGAGCTTCAAACCGCTTCATGTCTGTTCCTATTGCCCTGACACTCAATCAGCCGATATTCGGTGTGAACCATGTGAAATGGAACCGTCGCATCGAACCGATACGATATGAGGAGGCGAAAGCTGAATTTTTCAGCGCATCCGAGCAAGTGGCCTTGAACGCCGTGGGATATTTTTTCGATCTTCTGATGGCAAAAGAAAATCTCGGCATTGCTCGTCAGAACTACGACAACTCTAAGAAACTTCATGAAGTGGCGATTGCAAAAAGGGAGATGGGGCAGATAAGCCGCAACGACCTGCTGCAGCTCGAACTTAACCTGCTGAACGCCGAATCTTCGCTTACAAACATGGAGAGCAACTACAGGGCTGCTATGTTCGCTCTGAAATCATTTCTCGACATTGAGGATGATGAGGATCTGGAACCTGCTGTGCCGGATGAAGTGCCTACAGGAGAACTGGCCTANTCTAAAGTGCTCGAGAAGGCTCTCTCAAACAATNCTTTCNCNAGGGAGATCAGACGNCGCCAGCTCGAGGNAGACTANAATGTGGCAAAGGCGAAAGGCAACATGCGCCAGATCGATCTTTTTGCTCAGGTGGGNTACACCGGCACTGCAAACAATACCGCCGATGCCTATAGCCGCCTGAAAGACAACCAAGTTGTTGAAATCGGGTTTTCAATCCCAATCCTCGACTGGGGCAAAAGAAAAGGACAGGTGAAAGTGGCGGAAAACAACAGGAAAGTTGTGGAAAGCCGTATACGCAAGGAGCAGATGGAATTCAACCAGGATATATTCATCCTTGTGGAACGATACAACAATCAGCGCCGTCAGCTCGAGATATCACAGCGCGCCGACACGATAGCCGCTGCCCGCTATCACACAAATCTTGAGACATTCATGGTGGGAAAAATCTCGACACTCGACCTCAACGACTCGCAGCTGAGCAAAGACGAAAGTCGCCAGGCCATGATCAACCAGATGTATCTTTACTGGAGATACTACTACCAGATCAGGAGCCTTACCCTATGGGATTTCTCCACAAACACCGGCATCGAGTCGGATATTCAGAAAATTCTTTAGTTTTTTTAACAATGACTGTCACATCCCGGGGTATTCAATCGTCTTTATAGAAAAGATAAACAAAAAGTGAATATGAGTATCAGACAACATGCAACCTTCGCGGTAATGCTGGCAACAGCATTCTTAAGCGCACAAGCGCGTACTATCCAAGGCACCATAATGAATACTGCCGACTCCACAGCCTTAGAGGGAGTGGACTGCCGGTTGATAGTGGATGGGAAGAATATTGCCTCCACAGTGTCGGGAGCTAAAGGAGATTTCATCATCGAGATAAGCGGAAAAGAATCTGCAAACCTTGAAATCGAGAAAACCGGATTCTATCCGGCGTACATCACTATAGCGCAAGGATCATCCAATCAGAATCTGGGAACCATATTCCTTGACAAGAGCGTGGAGCTCAACGAACTGACTGTGACAGCAGATGCCGTGGTAAACAACAACGGCAAGACTATCGTGTATCCCTCAATAGCTGATGTGAAGTCTTCAGCGACTGCACTCAGCCTATTCCAGAAGCTTCCTCTCGCCGGTCTGCAGGCTAATCCTGTCAACAGGACAATGAGTGTGGACGGAGGAAGCCCGGTTATCCTCATAAACGGCGTTCCATCTACAATGGACGATGTCAATGCCTTGCAACCTAAGGATATTGCAAAAGTGGAGTTCTCTCGCATTACTCCGGCACGTTATGCCGACAAGGGCAACAACGGCCTGCTGAGCATCACCCTTAAGAAACGCAACGACGGCGGACAAGTCTATGCTTGGGGACGGAGCGCCGTAAACACCACTTTCATGGATGCCAACATTAAGGCTTCATACCATCAGGGACCTTCGCAGTTCNCTTTGATGTACAATCCATCCTGGAGAAACTATCAGAGTGTATTCGACAATACCACTGAAAGCTTTATCGGCAACGGATTCCGAGTTGACCTTGAGGAGCATGACAGGGCACCTTTCTACTACCACATGCATCCGGTGAAACTGAAATATGACTTCAGTCCAAGCAGCAAGACCCTCTTCTCTGCCACTTTCAATATTTCACCATACCGGAATGCCTCTCGCGCATACTCGCATAATATCGACTCAACTACAGGGGAATACGACAACCGAAACGAAAGCAAGGGTAAGGAGCTGTCTCCATCTCTCGANCTTTTCCTACGTCAGGACTTCAACGATAAGAACTCTTNGNAGGCTCAGTTGGTGGGCACACTCAGTTCAAACGACTACCGACGCGACAACACTTATTTCTATCCCGATAAAGACGATGAATCATATATCATGAATGTTGACAGCCGAAGAAGATCTTTGATCAGTGAAATCAGCTATATACACACATTCAGTGATAAGACTCAACTTTCGGGAGGTTTCCAGAACACTGTGTCGCACAGCACAAACTCGTATCTGACAACCGACTACAAACCAATCCTGACTGAAAACAACAACTACCTGTATGCCCGGCTTGGACAACGGATGGGAAAGGTCTACCTTAGCATTGCCTCCGGAGCAAAGATGTTCTGGATCAAAAACGACATGAACAAACGCCATTTCATCAGGAATCTTACTACTCTGCAGGCATCTTGGACTATCAACCGGCAATGGAGCCTACAGGGTTCGTTCCAGTACTCTCCTTCAATCCCGTCGCTGAGCGCGCTCACCGACTATGCCCAACAGACTACTCCCTATCTCATCTCGAACGGAAATCCTGATCTAAAGGTGGCGGAGAATTTGAGATATAGGATAAGTGCCTCCTACAACCACAAGCTGTTTTCAGTTTGGTTCCAATCAGCATATATTGATATCAAGAACAGCGTTATACGCGACATAACCTATCTCGGCAACGGTAAATTCCTCTCTCAATCAGTGAATGCAAAGAAGCAAGACGTATTTTCAAACGACCTTTCAATACGCCTGAATGAAATACATGGTTTTGGCGCAAACCTGTATCTGAACCTCTCACACTACAACAGTGCGGGTGCAGCCTGGGAACACTCCCTGACCTCTTTCAGCGGAAGCATAAGCCTTTGGTGGAACAAGGGTCCTTTCACAGTATCATACTGGCGTAGCCTCCCCGGAAAATACCTTAACGGCCACATAATAGGAAAGGAAGAGAACGGCGACGCCCTGCAGCTCGATTTCACTCCAAACAAGCATTGGACTTTCGGAGCGAGCTGGATGTATATGTTCGACAAGAAAGGCACCAAATATCCAACATGGAACTACTCTGAAGTGAATCCTTACTATAGGGAGCGCTACATTAAGGATAACGGCAACATGATCGTGCTGTCGGTTAGCTATTCAGCAGATTTCGGCTCGATCTTCAAGACTGCAAAAAGAAATCTCAATAATGCCGACAATGGGTCTTCTCTGCTGAAGATGTGATCTCAAAGTGGGGCCGGACTTAGAGCCGGCCTCATTAATACCCCGGCCTTAGGAAAGCCGTGGACGAAAACTGTCATCCTGCAACTTGCAAAAGTTGAAAATTTCTATTAATTTTGCACGTATGATTCTGATTGTTGATGACGACAATTCCGTTAGGGTCTCACTTAAGCTATTGCTGAAGCGCAACGGCTATGAGGTGGCCACTGCCGGATCACCAACCGAGGCGATTGCTTTTGTAAGAGGCACTCGTCCCGATTTGGTGATTATGGACATGAACTATACAAGGGCTACTTCCGGTGAGGAAGGTATCACTTTGCTTAAACAGATTCAAGTGTTTCACCCTGACGTGCCTGTGATCCTTATTACTGCATGGGGCAACATACCTCTTGCCGTTGAGGGGATACGGGCCGGTGCCTTCGACTTCATAACCAAGCCGTGGGATAACCTGACGCTTCTCGGGAGGGTAGCAACCGCCCTTACCCTTTCAGGGAATAAAAAAACCGAGTCACAAGGTTCTTTCGACAGATCCAAGATCATCGGTCGGGATCCGGCCCTTCTGTCGGTGCTCGATACAATAGAACGTGTGGCGCCAACCAATGCTCCCGTGCTGATTCTTGGGGAAAACGGAACCGGCAAGGAACTGATTGCAGAGGCACTCCACATAAATTCACTGCGCCGCAACGGCCCGATGGTGAAAGTGAATCTCGGTGGGCTATCGCAATCTCTTTTCGAAAGCGAAATGTTTGGCTATCGAAAGGGGGCATTCACAGGCGCCGTGACTGACAGGGAAGGTCGTTTCGCCACCGCCGAAGGGGGAACAATATTCCTTGATGAAATCGGTGACCTCGACATAAACTCCCAGGTCAAGCTGCTCAGAGTGCTTCAGGAACATACTTATGAACCGCTTGGCGACACTCGTCCTCGCCGGGCTGATGTCAGGGTGGTCTGCGCCACAAACGCTGACCTCAACACCATGCTGAGGGAAGGTACATTCCGTGAAGACCTTTTCTATCGCATCAACCTGATAACCGTAACGCTTCCTCCCCTGAGTGAACGACGCGATGACATTCCCCTGCTTGTGGAGCATCTTTTAAGGAAAGCAGCCAAGGCATCCAACAGGGAGGTGCCGGAGGTGACTGAAGCTGCCATGGACTTGCTGAAGCAGCAACCGTGGCCCGGGAACATACGTCAGCTTGCCAACGTTGTGGAGCGCACTCTGCTCGTGACTGCTGAAAACCGCCTTGACGCCCGGCATTTTCAGGCGCAAGGTCTACAGCCGGGCGAAGAACCGGCAGATAGCCCGGGAAGACTGAAATCGGCAGAAAAAACTGCAATTGAGAATGCCCTGACTGAAAGCGGAGGAAACCTGACGCGTGCCGCTGCCCTCCTCGGCATAACGCGCCAGACACTCTACCGCCGCATGTCAAAATATGACATCAACAACTGAAGACTGAAGACTAAAGACTGAAGACTGAAGACTGAAGACTGAAAACTTAAAAACTGAAGACTTAAAAACAAAACCATCATGCGTGTCAGCTGGATATTCTCTCTGATCATTCTTCTGCTAACCGGAGCAATCGTAGCACTAATGCTGGTTGACTCTGGTAGTTTTGCTTATAAGATAGTGTGCGGAGTTGCTGTGGTCAGTGTCTTGCTGATGGTTGTTTTCTACCGTAACGTGATGCGCCCTCTACGGAGCATTGCAAACGGCATCGACCTTCTTCGGGCACAAGACTTTACAAGTCGTCTGTCACCCGTTGGGCAAAGAGAGGCTGACAAGATTGTTGATATGTTCAACGGCATGATGGCATCCCTGAAACAGGAAAGGCTAAAACTGCGTGAGCAGAATCACTTCCTCGATCTTCTGATCGATGTGTCGCCGATGGGTATTGTTCTTATCGGAGCTGACGGAAAGATCTCTGGCGGCAACCGTGCTGCCGCACGGTTTCTCGATATGGATTCCGTGAAAGAGATGACAGGGGTTGCCCCGAAGGATATTCCATCCACATTGGCTNAGGTTCTAAATTCTCTNCAAGAAAGGGAGATGAAAGTGGTCAGGCNCNACGACTCCATGGTCTACCGCNGCTCNCGTCTTTCATNTATGGNAAGNGGAATTAGCNACCCTTTCTACCTTATCGAGAAACTTACCGATGAAGTAATGAAGGCGGAAAGGAAATCTTACGAGAAAGTTATCCGAATGATGGCGCATGAAGTGAACAATTCATTGGCAGGGATTATATCGGTTATGGAGACCGCGGAAGAGGAAATTGAAGATCCGGATCTTTCAGAAGCTATTTCAGCATGTGAGAACAGATGCCGCGATATGGGTGCTTTCATAACAAAATTCGCCTCTGCGGTTAAGATTCCTGAGCCTACAAGACGAAATGTTGACCTAATTGCCCTTCTGAGAAGATGCACACCCTTATTTGAAAGTATATGCACCGCCACCGGATCGAGACTGACAATTGACCTGCCCGATGAGGAGATATCTGTATTTATCGATCCCGTCTTGATTGAGCAGGTGGTGACAAACATTGTGAAGAACTCTGCAGAAAGTGCCGGAGAGGGAGGTAATGTAAAGATCAGTGTCGAGAGACACGGTACATGGCTCGTTGTGACAGATGACGGTCCGGGCATAAGCAGTGAGGCAGCTGAAATGCTCTTCACCCCTTTCTTCACAACCAAGGAAACCGGACACGGATTAGGATTGCTCCTTGTAAGCGAAGTGCTCAACTCCCACGGATGCCGCTTCTCGCTTGAGACAGGAGAAGACGCCCTGACACGTTTCAAAATCCGTTTCTAAATCACAAAACCTGAAACCTGAAACCTGAAGACTTAAGACTTAAGACTTAAGACTTAAGACTGAATCACCCCGACCGCATCCACCACAACGGTTACTAATATTTATGCATTGCTTTTTTCACAGTAATCTTTGGAATATTCGGAGAACTCACATATCCTCTCGATAAAAAACTATAGTTTTATAATGCATATTTGATAAATATGCATTATCTTTGCATTTTCAAAAAATGCCCCGGGGTCTGATAAACTCAATTTTCCGATGCAGGACTGCGGGACTAATCAACACAACCTAATAACTAAAAAAGTATGCAAAGATTCCACTCACTCTGCTCTTGCGCTCAAGCTCTGAAGGGCTCTTCATTGGCATTGCTCATCTCCGCGACCTCCTTGTGCGCAAACGCAGAAGGATATCAGGTGAATACCCTTTCTGCCCGTCAGCTTGGCATGGCTCACACAGGCACAGCTCTACATCTTGATTCCGAAAGCATGTTTTTCAATCCTGCAGGTCTTGGGTTCATGGACAAGACAATGGATATATCGGGCTCTTTCACGGCTATCATGGCAACCGCTAAATGCGACTATGAGGGCAAGACATATAAGACCGACAATACTCCTTCTACTCCTATAATGGCAGGTGCCGCTTTCAAAATCTACGACAACCTGAAAGCCGGTGTTTCGTTCTATACCCCATACGGGTCCGGAATCAACTGGACCGACAACTGGCCGGGTGCCGTGCTCAACCAAAGCGTCAGCCTGAAGGTCTTTACTCTTCAGCCCACTGTAGCATGGCAGANTCTTCCGAATCTTTCCGTNGGNGCCGGACTGATGATTTCCTGGGGCAGCGTTGATCTCAACNNNGGNCTCGTGAGTGCCTCAACTCTCGACAAGGTGCTCGCATTGACCCAGCAACAGGTCCCCCCTTTCGGCGACACATCGCCTGCCTCAATCAATCTTAAAGGAAAAGCAGGGGTGCGGTGCGGTGTAAATATCGGTGCTATGTGGGATATCACGCCGGCTGTCACCGTAGGAGCTTCGTTCCGATCTGAGGTCAAGATGCAGGTTGATGCAGGTGATGCATCGCTCACCTACGCCAATGAAATAGCCAAACAAATCCTTGTCAACGACCTTGATCTTCTTAACAGCGCCCAGTTCTCTGCATCTATGCCGGCTCCTTATGTGCTGTCGTTGGGCGGGTCTTGGAAACCTATTGAGAAACTGACTCTTGCTCTTGATGCTCGTCTCACCGGTTGGAAATCCTACAAAAGCCTCGATATCGAGTTTCTGAGCGAGCAGCTTGCTGCCTACAACCAGCATCTCACCAAAGACTACAGCAATGCATGGGCATTCTCGCTGGGTGCACAGTATGCCGTGACCAACCGACTGGACCTGCGCGCCGGAGTGATGCTCGACACCACTCCTTGCAATGACTCGCATTATAACCCCGAGACTCCGGGAATGACAAAAATCGAGCCTACTGTCGGACTTACTTTCCGTCCGCTTCCAAATCTCGGCATTGACTTTGGATTTATGTATGTGGCAGGACTTGGGAAAAAAGATGCATCGGTGACTTATACCGACCTGCTTGCAGCGAAACTGAATCAGCAGATGGGACAGGCTGTGCTTCCCGCAACCCCTACCTTCACCGCTGACTATCACACCACTGCCATTATCCCTTCAATAGGGCTCCACTATTCTTTCTGAATCATCCCCTTCTTTTTCCCCTGTTTCACTATCTTCTTGTCAAGTGAAGCAGGGGAATATTCCCAATATGGCTTCATTTTGTCTCTGAGCTGCGACTGTCCGCATAGCCTTTGCTCAAGCACAGATGATGTGCCTTTTAAAAGATTAAGGAAAGTTTCTTCCTGTTCTCTGACAGTTAACTCATGTCCTGAATTGAATTCAGCAAAGATCGACGGCCGTGCCAGAAGCCCACGACCTACCATTACTCCGGCATAATCGGAAGATAACGCATGAATATCTGCCGGAGTCATAATACCGCCATTGAATATTACGCTGTGCTTCAGCTTGGAAGCGAAATCACGCATCTCATCAAGAAGAAGATCCCCCTTATACTGTTGTGCGGCAGTGCGGGGATGCACCGTCACATGACGCAAAGGCATGGCATTTAACGTATCTGCAAGGCATTGTGATTCCCCGGGGTCTTTGACTCCGAGACGCATCTTGATAGAGAATTTTAAATCTCCCGCATATTGGATCATGGCGTCTGCAATCTTGGCAACCATTTCGGGATGGGCCAGCATACCGGAGCCTCTTCCTTTCCTTACTTGCGGAACGAAGGGACAGCCCAAGTTCATGTCTATGCGTTCAGCTCCTGCTTCTGCAAGAGTCTCCACAAGAAGTCTCCACTCATCTACATCTCTGAAAATGATTTGAGGTGTCAGGGTAATCCCTCTGTTAAGGTCTGAAGTATAGTCGCGCAAATCACGCTTCCTGACTTCTCCATTTTCAACTCGGATAAAAGGGGTGAAATATTCCACATCCCCCTGCTGCTCACCGAACATCGCAAAATGAACGCTGCGCCATGCAGCTTCTGTAAGTCCCTGGAGTGGAGCAGCCATAAGTTGGAATATTTTCGCCATAATTCTTATGAGTTAAAAATTTCAAGCAAGGAGCAAATGGATCGGGCGTCTAACCTTCTTTCCTGGGATAAATGAACCGCGCAAGTCCATAAATGTAGCGCCGGAAACCGGGACGGTAATTCAACAGACGGTCGAACCAACCGAGATGCGGATTGACAAGTTTCACCACATAACCTACATAAAACATAGCAAAAAGCGTTCCCGGGCCAACCACTGTCCAAGGCCACGAACCGAAGAAACAATATCCTGAAATTACAGCCAATATGACGAGTGTCGTATCCACCATCATTTTCACTACAGGAAACGGCCGGCCGGTGACGCGGGCTATTGCCACTTGTATTCCCTCACCCGGCATGGTGACTGATCCACACCTTATCTCAGTAGCCACAGCACATCCAAGAATGGTAGCGCCCGAAAATTGCGCAATGATCTGGGAATACAGAGCCTCGTAAGATGAGAAAAAGGAGGTTATCCACATGTTTATATCCAGCAAAGCACCAAAAACGAATCCCACCAAAAGTTGAAAAAGCTGGATGAGCTCAAACTTCTTCCTCAGAATCAGAATCTGAGCCATCACGAGGATAATATTCATCACATTGGTATATCCACCAATTGTCCAACCTGGGGCAAGACCCACCTCACCGGCAAGTGTGAACGACATCGGGATTGAGGATATGACACCGCTTCCAAGATTCGACCTCACACACAGCGCCACCCCAAATGTCATGAAAAACATCGACAAAATCAGTAGGATATGCTGCCAAACAAATCCGATCACCTTATCCTTTTTCATAGAACTCTTCATGCTTACCAATAAAAAACACTACAAAATTACAAAAAAATATCGACCCCACCAAAGCCACCACCATCCCACCCTCATTGGTAATCCCACCAAAGCAACCCCCCAACAAAATCCCCACCAAAGCAAGATAAGTAGAAAGCAACCTCCGGGTGCGTCCCCCAAAATCCCTAAATTCCCAACCAAAGCAAGATAGGTAGAAAGCAACCTCCGGGTGCGCTCCCCAAAAGCAACAAAAGAATCCCCACCAAAGCAAGATAAGTAGAAAGCAACCTCCGGGTGCGCTCCCCAAAAGCAACAAAAGAATCCCCACCAAAGCAAGATAAGTAGAAAGCAACCTCCGGGTGCGTCCCCAAAAATCCCCAAAGAATCCCAACCAAAGCAAGATAGGTAGAAAGCAACCTCCGGGTGCGTCCCCAAAAATCCCCAAAGAATCCCCACCAAAGCAAGATAGGTAGAAAGCAACCTCCGGGTGCGTCCCCAAAAATCCCCAAAAAATCCCCCCCTGTGCTGAGGGCCTAAGCCCGAAGTCCCCGTCCAGTCACAAAACAGCCCCCTCCCCTTACACAGCACTCTGCACCCCAAATTTCCAACATAACCATAGCGATAATCCCAGAAAAAATCATTATATTTGCGACCTAAACCCAACATCTTATGAAAGGATATTTTGGATCATCAGGTCTCTGGGCTTTTCTCTTATTCTTATGGGATCAGCGTAAAAAGAAACGTAAAAAACATCTCCCACCAATCCCCGATGACTATTCATACTTGGATATCATCGAATCGGACCATGCTGCTGAAATGGAAAAGAACATTCGAAATGTTTCAAAGATAGTAGACCAATATAAGGACTATTCCGCCGAAGTCATTTCCATAAGCATTTTCGGCAGGAAAAAAGTCGAAACATTCAGGTTAGTGCATCCCGGAGACATCGTTGATCTTCGCTATATTGATGATGAAATCAAAGTTTACTCATTTGAAAGATTTATCGCCGACCTTATCCCGGATCCGAATTCTCATCTTAGAGAAGTTATGTCTAATGATATTCCCTACCATGCTTATCTTGGGGGAAGAAAGATATCATTAACCAATCTTGATGATTATGATTCCTGTTCCATTATAGTCTTTTACAAATTAGACGGAGTTCCTCCGACTAAAGTCATACTCAAATAAGACCCCAAAAATCCCAAAAATCCCAACCAAAGCAAGATAGGTAGAAAGCAACCTCCGGGTGCGTCCCACCCCTGCCCCCCACTGTGCTGAGGGCCTAAGCCCGAAGCCACCGTTCAGTCACAAAACAGCCCCTCCCCTTACACAGCACTCTGCACCCAAATTTTCCTATTAAACCATAGCAATAATCCCAGAAAAAATTATTATCTTTGCAATTAAGTAACGCATATCTGAAAATGGCCAGTCAGTAAACAGAAAAAGACATACGGTGAGAGCCGAAAAAACTTAGGGAACATCCTTGTAGTCGGTACAGGCTGTGGTCGGCCTTGAGATGCTACTTGGGTATTCTGCATTTATTATCCATGCTGACAAGTTGCAGGTAGAAACAAGAACTATTCAAGGCTATATATACTTGTATAGTGGAGCACGAAAACAAACTACGCGCAGAAATCAGCTTAATTATCAAAAAACTCCAGGAGGAAACGAGATGAATAATAAATTAACAAGAAAAGCAAAAACCACCTTTGAAAGTATTAAGCATATTGATGAGGATGGCAACGAATTCTGGATGTCCCGAGATCTGGCTTTAGCATTGGGTTATTCTGACTATAGAAATTTTAGGAATGTAGGTAGAAAAGCATTT
>WFLX010087863.1_pt1 | contig 23359 bp, 11 predicted proteins | sample 4967041 | NCBI WGS metagenome assembly WFLX01 (sample SAMN12857096, study PRJNA449069) | gut metagenome | isolation source: stool from male and female vole | host: Microtus ochrogaster | place: USA:Florida | collected 2017
GAACTCACAGTCACAGTGGCTGTGCCCGAAGGCTGGGACGGCTTCATCGGCATGAGCGACGTTGATGCCAACGATCAGGCAGCTCCTGCAAAGGTTGCTCCAGTAGAATGGGTATCAGTTGAGGAAATGGAAGCATACGGCATGAAGAAAGGCAACACCATGACATTCCCTGTTGACGGTGCTGAGCACAGCGGCCAGTACTACCTCTACAAGGGTAACGTTCTTGACCTTGCCAACCAGATCGCAATCGAGTTCAACGTTGAGAGCCCGCTCACAGCAGCCAACAAGGCAGCATATGACGAGGTAATTGCCAAGATCGACGGCCTCCAGAAGGAATATGACGAGGCACTCGCAGCATTGACAGAGAAATATCCTGACTACGACTTCTCAGAATGGAAGGAGATCATCGGCAACGCACTTGAAGAGGCAAAGACAGGCGCCAACCAGGCTCTCAAGGCAGCAAACGAGGATGGTGCTGAATACGCATTCGCATTCAACGGCGAGGAAATCGAGGCAATGATCGCCGAGATGAACGCCAAGGTTCCTGTATATGTTGGCAACCAGGCAGCATACGACGCAGTCATCGCGAAGATTGACGAGCTCCAGAAGGAATATGAGGAGGCACTCGCAGCAGTGACAGCTAAATATCCTGACACAGACTTCTCAGAATGGGAGGAGATCATCACCAAGGCTCTTGACGAGGCAAAATCAGGCGCAGCACAGGCTCTCGCATCAGCCAACGAAGACGGTGTTGAGTTCAACTTCGCATTCGACGGCGAGGACATCAAGGGCATGATTGCCGAGATGTATGCAAGCGCTGCATTGACAGAGGCAAACCAGGCAGCCTACGACGCAGTCATCGCCAAGATCGACGAGCTCCAGAAGGAATATGACGAGGCAGTTGCCGAGATCAAGGAGAACAATCCTGACTTCGACTTCACAGAGTGGGATGAAATGATCGCCAAGGCTCTCGAAGAGACCACGACAGGCGCTGAGCAGGCACTCAAGGCCGCTAACGAAGATGGCGAAGAGTTCAACTTCGCATTCGACGGTGAGGATATCAAGAATATCATCGAGGAGATGAAGAAATCTGCAACCGGCAGCGGCGTATCAGGCGTTGCTATCGATGAAAATGCAAGCTACTACGATCTCAACGGTCACAAGATCAATCGTCCTCAGGCTGGCATGTATATCAAGGTTGTTGATGGCAAGTCTTCAAAGGTTGTTATCAAGTAAAATCAAACTAAAGTAATATCGGAAATCCTCGGGACGCATCGTCTCGAGGATTTTTATTATCAAATTTTTGCATAACTAATATATTTTTAGTAATTTTGAATGTGAAGTTGTTGAAACTTCATAGAATATTTTTAAACCATAAATAATTAACTGAATGAAAAAAGTATTACTTTCATGTATTGCGCTTGCAGTTGGAACTGCAATGAGCTTGGCTCAAGAAGTGAATAATCCGGATCTACCAACATATCCCAGCACCCTCAACTTCACACTTAATGGAGAGAAAGAACTTCCGGGAGTGTCAGTAAGCCAGACAATGGTCCCTTACGATGGCTCGGAATGTCTTACCATTGATATAACAGGAGAATATGATGCCAATGTGATCACAATGGATTTCCAGACACCCGACGGATGGGATTATGCATTGATCGATTCACAAATTGATGGTGCAGACTCTCCATTTTCAACAAGAAGTAAAGAATCAGACTCTTGGGTAGCCGTTAAAGACGTAATGGGTTATAAGGAAGGGAATTATTTTAAATTCCCTGTAAATGGAAAACAATGCTATGCTACAATCTACTTAGTGAAAGGAGATAATGTATGGGCATACCCTATCGACATTACTGCAAAATTTACAAAAATTGAAGGGACAGAAAAAGATCCTAATGCTCTTACATTGCCAGAGGCTCTTGAATATACACTCAACGGAGAGAAAGAGCTAACGGGTATCAAAGTCAAACAGCAAATTGATGACACATACCATCTGATCAATATCACCGGCGAATGTGACTCTGACAAGATCACCGTTTCATTCGCCACTCCAAAAGGATGGGACGGCTTGATGATTGCTGACTTCTATGGATATGGTGAAATAACTACTGTCGAAACAAGGAGTGAACTGAGCTTGATCCCAATTGAAAACATCTTAGGCATGGGATTCAAAGAAGGCAACACCATTACCTTTGAAACTGATGGAGAAGCAAATATTGGCTATATAGCATTGGTAAAGGGAGACATGGTATGCTCAACATTTATCGACTTTGATATTACTGTAGGTAATACAAATGGTTCCGACGATCCCATCGTAGTTGATGCTCCGGAATTCCCGACATCGGTTGGAATCACAACATATGCCAACGGTCTTGAAGTATGGCAAGGAGAAGAATATGACATTCTGACCATCAGACTGACAGGAGAGATAGAAGAAGAAACATTTGATGTAGTTCTTGATGTTCCTGAAGGATGGGATGGCTTCGTCAGTCTGCCATCTGATGAAAGCATTGTAATTGGTGAAAGCGGAATAGGTCCAAGAAAGACAAGAGCTGAAGAACCATACTGGATTGAAATTGATGAAGTAATCGATTGGGGAGCTGAAAAAGGCAATAAATTCACCTTTACCCCCAATGGAGAAAAACAGGACGTAATGATTTATCTCTATAAGGATGGTATGGTCGACGTAGCCAATTGGATTTCACTTGAAAATAATGAGGTCAAATNTTCATCAGATCCATCAGCGGTAGAGGGAATTAATGTCAATGATGTCAACTCTGCATACTTTGACATGAACGGCAGAAAGATAGCCAATCCTGCAAAGGGAGTATATGTTAAAGTTGCAGATGGGAAAGCTAAAAAAATAGTTGTAAAATAAATTTTATATTGATATGACAATGCCCGGGACCTATTGGTTTCGGGTATTTTTATTATCAAAGGCTTGCATAGTCTAAATAATTTTAGTAATTTTGAAATATCGAACAACACATGGAATAAATATAACAACACATGAAATAAACTATGATGAAAAGATTAATTGCAGGAGGAATAGCAATAGCAATGCTAACAGCAGCAAATGCCAGTGTCCCTCTAATGAAAAAAATCACAGAGGATGTATTATTTGGAGAAAAATCAACCAAAAATATTGTATATAGCAATTCCACTCTCAAAGCCGGTATGCCAGTAGACAAATGTGTACGTAAGGAAGTAGCCGGCGATTCTCAAAAGAAAGGATATGTGCTATATGAAAACTTCAGCGGATGGAATGGAGTTAGCAAAAAATGGGTTCCGGAAGGATGGAGTGTAGAACATAAAGGGAAATGCAGCTCAAGTTATACATGGCAGCCGCTAAAGCCTACTCCATATATCTATCCTACTATAGCTGATGGAGAATATTGCTACTATATAAATTATGCTGACAAAGAGCAAGACGAGTGGATGATATCTCCGGAATTTACTCCTGAAAATAATATGGAGCTCTCATATTATATCACTATGAATCTCGTATATCTATATAGCACAAAGAATCTTGATTGGTTCCATCAGACTTATGACGGAGATAAAATAACTGTCTATACAGTTCAAGTCTTAATACAAGAAGAAGGTGGCGATTGGGAGATTCTTTACGACTATGCCGAAGCGTACAAAGACTACAGCTTCAGAGAACTGATCGACGCATCAAATATTTCAGCACTTCAAAAGCAAACGATAGATCTTTCAGAATATGGAGGCAAAAATGTCAAGATAGCTTTTCGATATTTAGGCGTAGATGGCGATGCAATATTGNTTGATGCCATTGGAGTTGGATACCCAACTTTGGACAATGTATGGTATATGGAACCGACTAACTCTCTATACTGGGGATTCAGTAGGAATTCAGAATTTTGGGAGATGCCGGTCGACATTGCTTTCTATCCAGCAAACACACCAATCACATGGCAAAATATGTCGGATGAAGATGCCACTTATTCATGGCAATATCCTGAGCAAAATGCAACTGATTATGCAACTTCAGACGATCCGTATGAACTTAGCGTCAGCTACAAAGCTGAGGAGCAGGGGTTGACTCCAAAGCTTTACGACACTCCAATCCTGACAGCAGTAGCTCCTGAAAGAATAGATGCCATATATCGTTCGCCGGTACCATATTTCCAGATAGGTGGGAAACCCTCTTATACTGAAGAAGGTGACCAGATTGACTTTACACTTTTCCAATTCCCGATCAATCATCTTGATGCCGGATTTATCGACGTCATGGACCCTAAACAGGGAGCTTTGAGCGTTCCGGTATTTGGCTACAACGAATTCTCAGATAAATATTGGCTTGATTACTCTCTAAATGGAGAAGAACCGATGGAAGGGAATTTTTCTCACCTTATAGGGATAGGAAATGTATATTTCGCTTCCGAAGAAGCACCTTTAATTGTGAATGGCATGAGTGTGTATGGCTGGGGCCGAATCTGGGACGATGCAGAATTAACTGCCACCATTTATGCCCTTGATTCAGAATTGCATACCGACTATGATACTTTTACCGTAATTGCACGGACAAGCATTACCGGGAAAGAGGTTCAAGCGCTCGACAAAAAAGAAGCAAAAGACTATATCTACCTTCCGTTCCATTTTGATGAGCCCGCTATAGTGCAAGCATCTGAAGAGCATCCTGCTTTCCTCTTCATGCTTGAAGGGTTCAATTCAGAAAAAGTGGATTATTTTGCTCCTCTGAATTCTCATCGCCCAAATGTAATAGGATATCCTGCAGGATATATGCTCCATGAGATAAATCTGCAAGGCCATATTGAAAATGGCACTTATAAATCTTTGAAGACTATGCAATATATGGAGGAGGGAGAATATTATTCTCATNCCGGCACGTTTGCAATCGGATTAGACGCGGAGTATACGTCAGACAACACTATTCCCGGGGCTGTTTCCTCTATAGAATCACAAAAAAGAGTGGAAGCGATTTATGATCTTAATGGTCAAAAAGTATCATCCACAAATTCACCGGGCATATATATCGTCAGGTATTCAGATGGAACTGTAAATAAGGTTGCAAAATAGTGACCGTATAATTATTTGATATCCAAATACCCAATTTCATAAAATTCAGGACCAATGTGCATTGAATTTTTCTGAAATGGGGTCTAATTTTTTAAAATATACAATATGCAGATTAGAAAAGCTGAAGATAATGATATAAGAGAGATTATAGGCCTCCTCAGGCAGGTCAACGACATCCATGCGGAAGGCCGTCCAGATATTTTCATCAAAGGGCTCACAAAGTATGATGAGAAAGGGCTGATTAAAATAATTTCGAATCCTGAGACTCCTGTCTTTGTAGCTATCGACCAAGAAGGAAAACTTGCCGGATACTGTTTCTGCATCGTAGAGGATCATTCCGCATATGTCAATCTTCGTCCTAACAAGACACTGTATATTGATGATCTTTGTGTAGATGAGAATCAAAGGGGCAAGCATGTGGGACAGCAACTATTTGANTATGTAAAAAAATATGCTGCAGAATCCGGATTTTATAATATCACATTAAATGTCTGGAGCAGCAATCCAAACGCTCAGAAGTTTTATGAGGCAATGGGATTGAAACCGATGAAGACAGTGCTGGAATTAATAGTCAATAGTGACGAGTGAACAGTGAAAAAATCTAACCATAAAAACACAAAAATACCAACATGAAAAGAATTTATCTTATTGCGATCGGGATGCTGATACTTGCATCGCCATTGCAAGCAAAGACTGGAAAGAGTCCTGCTACTTTTGATACATATCAGTGGGACTTTGGCACGATCAGACCTCAGAGTGGTACTGTTTGCCATACTTTCACACTGAAAAATAATTCCGACAAACCTTTGAAAATCGGAAGNACAAACCCAAGTTGTGATTGCATAAACGCGTTTTATACCTCAGAAGAAATTGCCCCGGGAGAGGATATCAAAGTAATGGTTTCCCTCTACCCTACTAACTCCTCAGGTAAAACTTACCGCAGTGTCGAATTCTTGGATACGGAAGGACGCACACTCGGAAGCTTATCATTGGAAGCTAATGTGGATGAGAACAGTTTTGAAGAATCACAATGGAAATATCCATTCCAAAATCCAAGTCTTACGAATGAAGAGAGAGTTGAAAACCTTATTTCTCTTCTTACTCCGGAAGAAAAAGTCGGACTCATGATGAATAAGTCGGTATCTGTAGATCGTCTTGGTATTCCATCATATAATTGGTGGAGCGAAGCTTGCCATGGAGTGCGTCAAGACGACTACACCGTATTCCCCCAGCCTATCGGTATGGCTGCTGCTTTCAATGATAAGCTCGTCTATGATGTATTCTCAGCTGTTTCAGATGAAGCACGTGCCAATTGGAACCGTTCAGACCATAACATTTTCAATGTTCCGATGGGAGTAGTCTACTATCCCGGCAATCCCGAACTGACATTCTGGTGTCCTAATGTCAATATTTTCCGCGATCCACGTTGGGGACGTGGTCAAGAGACATGCGGAGAAGATCCATATCTTAACGCAGTGCTTGGAGTTCAGACAGTATTAGGAATGCAAGGCAATGACGACAGATATTTCAAGACACATGCCTGTGCAAAGCACTATGCTGTGCATAGCGGTCCGGAACCACTTCGGCATACTTATAATGCATCTGTTTCCCAGCGAGACCTTTGGGAGACATATCTTCCGGCATTCAAAGCCTTAGTAAAGAAAGGAAACGTGAGGGAGGTGATGTGTGCCTACAATCGCTATGAAGGAGTTCCATGCTGCAGCAGCGACCGCCTCCTAATTGATATACTTCGACGCAAATGGGGATATGACGCGATAGTACTGACCGACTGCGATGCTATCAATAATTATTACACCAAAGGGCAGCATGAGACTCACCCGGATCCTCTCAGTGCATCTGTAGACGCAGTGCTCAATGGGACTGATCTTGAATGTGGAAAAGTTTTCATGGTGCTGACTGAAGCTCTTGATAAAGGATTGATCAAAGAATCAACCCTCGATGCTCATCTTCGCAAGACTCTTAGAGGACGCTTTGAACTTGGCATGTTTGACCCAGCCGATTTGCTTCCGTGGGCTAACTTGAACCAAGAAGTGATCAGCAGTAAAGCAAATGACGACCTTGCCACACAAGCTGCACGGGAATCAATGGTACTACTCAAAAATAATGGTGTTCTTCCACTTTCTAAAAGTATCAAGAATATAGCAGTCGTAGGTCCCAATGCCGATGACACAGAATTGCTAAACGGCAACTATGGAGGCACTCCTACACCAGAGCATACACATTCGCTTCTCGAAGGAATCAAGAATGCGCTTCCGAACGCAAACGTCTTCTACAAGAAAGCGTGTGAGCTTGACGATGAATATGCAACAATACCTCANTTAGGNGATTTTAATGATGGGAAAGGACTAAAAGTAGAGTTTTTCAATAATAATTCACTAAGCGGAAATCCGGATAAGACCGAATATCACAATGATATCAACTTCAGCACCTTNGGAGCTTGGGGATTTGCTGAAGGAATCAGCAAAGATACTCTTTCAGTGAGATTGTCGGGCACATATAAAGCTCCATTTACCGGAGATATGAAATACACTCTTACTACCGACAATGGCTATGTGCTGAAAGTCAACGGCGAAATCGTAGAAGATGCTCCCGCCGGCAATCGAAGAGGTGGATTNGGGTTTGGACGNAAACCGGAATATAAATCTTTCACTGTAAAAGAAGGTGAGACCTATGACATAGAAATAGAATACAGGCATGGCAACGGCAACTTCGCTATNCTTCGCGGTGACATNTGTGAACGCAAACCTATTATTTTTGATGACCTTGCTTCCGAAATGAAAGACATGGATGCAATTATAGTCATCGGCGGAATCTCTGCAAGGATGGAGGGTGAAGGTGGTGACAAAGCCGATATTGAGCTTCCNAAAATCCAGCAACAACTNGTCAAAGCCATGCATTCCACGGGGAAACCGGTAGTATTCGTAAATTGTTCCGGCTCAGCAATTGCATTCGGAAGTATCGAAAATGACTTTGATGCTCTCATTCAAGCCTGGTATCCCGGACAAGGGGGAGCCATGGCTTTATCTGAAGTCATATTCGGCGATTACAATCCGGGAGGTAAACTTCCAGTAACTTTTTACAGATCCAACGAAGACCTACCGGATTTCCTGGATTATAACATGGACAACCGAACCTACAGATACTTTAAAGGAGATCCTATGTATGCTTTTGGTGAAGGACTTTCCTATACTGATTTCTCTGTAGGCAAAGGGAAGCTGTCGAAGAAATCCATGAAAGCTGATGAGAGCGTAAGCCTGACCGTCCCGGTGACTAATATTGGAGATCGAGAGGGCACTGAGACAATACAAGTTTATGTAAAAGCACTCGATTATCCGGAAGCACCCATTAAATCTCTTAAAGGATTTCAGAAAATAGGATTAAAAGCTGGAGAAAAAGGGAAGGCAGTCATTACATTAGATGGAGAATCATTTGAATACTATGATCCTTCTATTGATGAACTTTCCACGCGACCGGGAAGATATGAAATCCTATACGGCACGTCTTCACGAGATCGCGACTTGATGAGTCTGCCATTCGAGGTGAAACAGTAAGATATAGGAAATAAATAGTATATAAAAAATAACGGCGAGGGNTCATCCACGCCGTTATTTTTAGATATATCATTAAGATTATTTCTTAAGAATTTTGCTAACAGAGCCGTCTGAATTGCGAACAATGTTCAGACCCTTTGAAATTTCACGCAGCGAGCGTCCATCAATTGAAAAAACAGCTNCTTGAAGTGCTTTGCTGCTTGAAGAAATCTCACTCACTCCAGTTGATGAACCAGTATTTATAACATATGTAAGGAAATATGCCGGAGAATCATCATTGACATCTAAATTATCACTATAATATGTATATCCCAAGATATGCTTGCCGTCGGCTGAAATTCCGGTAGGAACATTCAGTCCTGCTTCTGTGTCAGACGGACCAAGAATTTTGTTGTATTCCGGGAAAGCGTCAACAAAAAGCTCTGCTATCTCTTCGCCGGCTCTCATAATGAAGCTTCCTGTAGATCCCGAGGAGGGTTGTCCAACTGTTCCGATAAATGTTCCGTCGTCAGCGATTGCACGAGGATAAAGACCAAGTCCGAAATAGTCTATCTCCTGAGGTTGCTTATAAATCTTGATAGTCTTTTCTTCAGTATTATAAATGACAGGGACAAGACGTAGATTATTCGAATCATCAACGATAGTGCCAACTGCGCCAACATATTTGCCATTATTGCTCATAGCCGTATAAAAGGCACTTAGTCCGAGAAGCTCTTTATTATCATCAGAAAGATCATCATCAGAAGCTTTGATATATCGAGCAGGGAAGAAATCAGTCACATACTCTCCTTCTTCATTCATCTTCCATAAAATAGGGAATGTGAAACTTCCAAGGTGCCCTAATATAACTTTTCCATCTCCACTTACATACTTAGCAGAAGACATATCATTAATATTCTCCTTTAGATTTCCAAGTTCAGCATCAGAAGGATTCGGCAANGTCATCCATTCAGCACCGTNGAGAGAGTAGGCTGCTATCGTATTAAATGACTGCTCTGTAAAAGAGCCCACCATCACGCTTCCGTCGTTAGACAATGACTCGCCTAACAATTCTCTCATGTTTGAAGGGATCTTGAGCTTTTCTACATCCATAGACTCAAATGAGACGAGAACACCATTATCATCAAAAAATCCTATAGCATGACCATCATTGTCNACACCCCTTAACTCACCAGTCGATTCCTCAACATTTTTCCACTTNACCTCTCCTGTAGCACAATCTGCAATAAAAATGCCANCACCCTGCTCAATAGTGCCACAAACATATCTGCCGTTGGCTGATATAGAGAATCCCATAAGCTGAGGTTCAGTCACACCCGGAATTCCATCTTCACCGCATTTTAAAATCTGGAGAGATTCTGCAAAAAGCGATGTGCTTAGAGCAAGCGATAATGTGAGCGTAAAAAATTTTTTCATAATTATATTATTATAGAAGTTGTATAATCTTATTTACGAATTGAAAAATTTACTATGAAGAGTTAAATCAAATGTAATTGATTCACTGATTCAAAATAAAATTTTTATACACGCCAATTGATTTATGAGAGNAATNTCTTCATAGGAGCCTTCAGTCAGGCAGTGNTAATTCTATACGCAAAATTAATAATTTTATCGAATTATTCAAAAAAAATCTCAGAAAAAGTAATTTTGTGAAATCATATAATTTCCANGGAAACTGATTGCNAAGAANTTTAGCATAAATCGTTTGCATGTGCAGAAGATTTTTAGTAATTTTGAAACGAATATATACAAAAANTTCTAATAAACACATCGAAATGAAAAAATTGTTACTATCAATTGCAGTCGCAAGCNCATCGNTCCTGACCGGCTTGGCTAATGAATACAAGTTTGTATTCGACGGCAATAACGACATGGGTGGTCTCACTCGCCAGACATCGANTAANGAGACTGAACTTACTTNTACNGATAGCTTCCATCTAAATGAGGAAGGAATTGAACTCTCAATAAAAAAAACATCAGAAAACGGATTNGGATTTGCATTAATCAATGCAGGAGGACTTAACGCAGGTTTATGCGTATTTTCGTCATTCACCGTGCCAATGACCCCGGAGATCACGCTGACTGTTCCAAACGGAAATATCTCATCAGTGACATTAACAATGTCAGGATTAGGACTTACCACTCTTGACATACCNTTCAATGGGGTAGANATNGAGGGAGATATTGAGAATGGCGTAACATCTTGGAAATGGAGCGATCGAGANGGCTCCGAAAAAGTATCATNCACNTGGTCAAACACCTTTTATCCACGCTANATTCATTCCATCAGTGTAGTCTANACGCCTGATCTTGGAGGGAAACAAGAATGTGGACTTTCTTTCAGCAGTAAGTCATGNGAGGCTGTATTAGGAGAGGACTTCACTTCTCCCACTCTTATGAATCCAAACAACCTTAATATAACATGGTCAAGTACGGATGAGAATGTCGCCACTATCGACCAACAAGGAACAGTGACGCTCATCGGANTAGGCTCAACCATAATATCAGCTTCTACAGAAGGCAACNAAGAGTATGCAGCCGGAAATGCTAAATATGAAATACATGTGATTCCATTGGCATCAAACATCCCTCAACTTTTGGAATATGCTCCTGCATTGTATGACAAAGTAAAAGTAAATTTCCCTCTTCTTGTCAACTTTGCTTATGGTAGCACCGCATTTGTTACCGACAGTGAGGGGAATGCCGCTTGCATTGACAACATCCGCAACAGAAACAGTACATCTACATCAACTACCACTATCTATAAGATAGGTCAAGTGATTCCTGCTGGATGGATTGCCACTAACGCTACCATTTATGAAAGTGTAATATGGGAAGGAATCCCAGGAGATGTGACGGAGACTGCTGAAGTGGTGTATCCAAAAGTTGAATCAGTCAATACTTCTGATGTCAATAGGGTTGTCACCCTTATGGACGTGACTTTCCAGACACGCACTGCCGAAGGCAATACAAAAGCTTTCGGTACGACACCAGATAACACTCGTTATGAATTCCAAGACACTTATAACATATCATCTAAACCAGCAGGGACATATGATGTCACATGCATAGTCAAATATTCCAAGGTGAATACCAGAGAGTACTTCTATCTTGTGCCGATTTCTTACTCTGACCCAAGCGGGGCAGGAACAAAACTAAACTCAGCAGACATCAAAGAGTCAGAAGCAACATATTACGATTTGTCGGGCAGACAAGTAGTCACCCCGAAAGATGGTGTATATGTCAAAATCCAGAATGGAAAAGCTGTCAAAGTAATNGTAAAATAATTCACAAATGGCAAAAGAAAAGCTTTGGGGTTATATAGACAAAAAAGGGGATTTCGTAATTGAGCCCCAATATCATGATGCTTGGGATTTCCATGAGGGGTTAGCTGTGGTCAAAGTGGAATGGGCACGCGGATACATCGACAAGACCGGACACTTCATCATTGAGCCTCAATTTCAATATGCCGGTCCATTTATAGATGGAAAAGCTCTTGTCCAGCTTGACGGACTCTGGGGATACATAAGGCCTGACGGAAGTTGGGAAGAAAAGCCCCACGCTATAGAAGGAAATCCTATTGCTTACCCTACCCCATCATCTGATCCCAATATTCCCCCAGAATACATATTCAATGAAGGCCTTTCTCCTGCACTCAAAGGGAAAAAATATGGTTATGTAGACGAAGAACTGAAGTTTGTCATAAAACCAAGTTTTATTCAAGCCAAGCCTTTCTCTGAAGAGCTTGCAGCGGTTTTAGTAGCAGTATAAGGATTCAACATAGAATATTATTATTTGATATGGCTTCAAGAGTTGATCTTGNAGCCATATTTTATATTTGATGATGTATGAACTTCTNTGTTTATAATCCATACTGTTATCCAACTAAAANACTAAAAAAGGTGCGCNCCTTGCGGAACGCACCTTTTGAAATATGAAATCAGGANTTTTACTTAAGGATCATCTTCTTACTGAAGCTACCTGCATCTGTGCGAACGACGACTGTCACAACACCCTTATCAAGATCTTTGACAACCATGTTATGGGCATTATCCTTAACAGCCTTTGCAATCATCACGCCAGCTACATCATAAACCTCTATAGACTCAATCGATGAAATATCACCGCTGATCAGGAGTTTTCCATCTTCTGAGTATATTCCGAAGTTATCAGCCTTAACTGTGTCAACAGCAACAGTGTTGCTAATATTGATACTGCAAGGAGATGCAAATGAGCTAATCAAGTCTTCATCAAAGATAATAGAAGCAGTTGATTCTTTCTCGATATTTAAGTCACTAATGATACGGAATTTGATTTGATCGCCAGGATTACCATGAATATTGATCATAACATAACCATTGGCAACAATACCAATACCGCGACATTCGTCTCCACAGAAAGCAGCCACTTCATAATCAGCAGCATCAACAAGATAGCCATTGCCTTCTACAAGCTGAGCCACAACAGGCATGACTGAAGCATACTTATGATTATCGACATACCAACTACCATCAGCTGCAATCACAGGGGCCTTAACAGGGATATTGTCACTGTACTGAGAAGACAGATTGTAACTAAATTCCTTTTCAGAATTACTAAAGAACATATAGCCTTCACCCGGAAGCATATTAGTAAGGCTTCCTTGCCATAGCCCATCAGAATCAACCTGAGAGAATCCATCCAGACCTACAATCATATCACCTTCTTCAACAGTAAGGTCTGAGAAAAGATCAGATATGAGGAGATGTCCTTTATCAACAGGAGTTCCAATCCAATTCCAGCCACGATTAAGCTTAATAGTATTGGAAGGATCAAATGCTACGCCGGCAACATTGCCAGTCCAAGATTCACTATCAACGCATACCTTATAGCCAACTACCGGGAGAAGCTCTGTCAGACTACCAACAAGACCATACTTCGGATCGCGAATCACTTCCTGAGTCTGAGAAATGATGCTTGAGATACCTTCAGAAGCGAAATCAGCTACCAGCACTGCATCTTCATATACATGAGAAATCCAATTCCAGTTTCCTGTCAGATTATAGTCAACATTTACCTTCTTAAGTTGGAAGTTGAAGGACACAGGATCAGAAACATTTCCTTTGTATTCTGCAACAGCCTTGACTGTAGTAGACTCTCCTTCGGGAGCAAATGGTGCTGAATATAGTTTACGTTCGCCATCTGCAACTGTAGGATCTGAACCATCAATTGTATAGTAAATAGAAGCCTTTTCTGAAGGAGATGCGAGCTCGATCAGGCTTGAACGATACAAATCTGTACCAGTACCGACAGAAACAGGATCATGAATCCATAGAGGATGCTCGCCAATTGCCATCTCAGACGCAGCCACACTATTGTTGGCACAGAGATATGCAGAGAAAGGAGCTACCGAAGATTCATCATTTGCCACGCGAATAAATTTACTTCCTTCTGAATTCAATACGTAGAGCTCGCCAAGACGAGTCTCTCCGTCGTAGCTTCCGTAGAGTGAATATGTCTTACCAACTGCTACAGTCTCTTCTGGAACAGGAGTGAAAGGCACATCATAAACTCCTTCTATACCCTGCGATTTTGCAGTAAATGTAACTGGAACAGACGCATAAGGAGCACAAATATTTGCAAGATACGGACGATTGGAAAGCACAGAAGTCTGAGCAGTCAAAACTTCAGAATTTTCGTCGTCAAATGAAAGTAAGTGCAGACCACTACCCTCACGATTTCCAATTTCTTCACCAAATATTATATCAGTAGGAGCAAATGGCACCATTATAGTCGTCCATCCTCCATCTATATCGCAGGCATCACTTGCAGTGATGTCAGCAGTGTAAGAAATCTGGTGATCGCCAAGCATGAAGCTGGCAGGAGCATTGAAAGAATGACTGCCATCAAGCACGATATCAGAAGCTGCCACACGAGTACCATCCACATTGAGGATAACATTGAGTGACTCAGAATTTGGAATATCTACAGAACCCACATAGATAAGACAGTTAGGATTGAGACCTCTGAAAGACTCAACACTTACGCCATCTATGCCACCGGCTTTGCGAATTCCTGATTTTCCTGAAGCTTGAGCTGAACCGAGTGAAGGAAGGAGTATACTTGTCAAGTTGTCGCAACCATCAAACGCACCTTCTCCAATAGTTGTCACGCCAGGGAGNGTCAGAGATTCGATATTCTCGCAATCTTTGAATGCACCAGCACCAATTTCTGTGACAGTCTCAGATACGATAACGTCTTTAAGCTGATTCATGCCTTCAAACGCACCTTCAGGAATTGACTCATTGTTGATTTGAGTAAGGTCAAGAGATTCCAAGCCTTCAAACTTATCACGTATCATTTCAAACTGCTCTTCATTAACTTCGCCAGTAATGGTGAGTTCAGAATAAGCGAGGACATCTTCCTTGTCAAGGTTTTCGAGTGCACTTGCAGGAATCGGATCCCCTTCTTCGTAGCTTCTGATGCCAGAGATTCTGATCCATGTATCACCTGCAAGAGCCGGGATGGTATAGACACCGTTGTCTGACTTAAGAATCGTTTCCCTTTCTTCATATTCAGGAGTTGGACCACTCTTTGTCATTACTTTGGTCATCATTTCAACTACGAGATCAGTCTTTGGAGCAACATCAGATAGCTGGAACTTGATATCTGTGCCCTCACGATAGAGCACCGGCTTGACTTCAGTGTTACTTGTAGGTCTTCCATAGGAATTCAGCACCTGATTCTGGAAATCTGCCATCTTCACATTATACCATTTGCATTCATCAGGAACATCAACGACCTCGGCAGTGACGCCCTCGGCACCTTCCTTATTCTCAAAATTGATAGAATAGAAGAACTTCAGATCAACCTCATGGTTCTGAGGCACCCACGGACCGGATGTAGCAGAATGGATAAATCTTACTCCAAACAATCCTGCCGTACTGCTCCAATGCTGGACTGGATATACATATGTATATGAATTTGGCTGAAATTGGAAAGAGTTCAAGTTAGCCATGACATCCACACCATTATCGTAGATCTTGAAGGCAACTCCCGTACGAATATGTGTTTGGTACTCTACTTTAAATCTTGATTGCTGGCAGTTGGGAAGCTCGAATATTAAATCAAAGTCTGCGGATCCGATAGGCACATTGTTGAGATCACCCTTATAATCACGCACAGCCATACGAGACCTGTCAACTTTTACCCAATAGTAGTCCTTTGCCTCAGTGGGAGCCTTATAAAGTGGAAGCATAGACCACCAAGTAGAAGGCACGCTATAGCTTTCTTCGGAACCCTTAGGAACAACCAGCGAAATCTTAGAAAGACCACTTGAAGGGAATGGAGAAGTTTTACCACATGTAGGAGCTACCTTTGGACGAGCGTCAATCTTAGTCAGACTTGTACATGCAGAGAAAGCACCATCGCCTATGTAGCTGACACCTGCAGGAATGATAATCTCAGTGATTTGAGTACAACGAGCGTATGCATTCTTGTCGATGCGCTCAAGATTGTTAGGAAGAATAATAGTCTTCAAAGATGAGAGTGCACTTGCACTTGAAGGAGCAAATGCGTTCTCCGGAATTGAGTTGCCAGTCATGGCTGCACCCTTGATGGTGACTTCAGACATATCAAGGTCAATAATTGTGCTTGCATTTGCGCGGATAGCGTTGAAATCGCTAAGGAGCATATTACCAATCAGCTTGACACGAGTCGGACAATCTGTTCCAAGTTTTTCTGCCAACAGACCTTCCTGGATNTTGTAGACCATATAGTCACCGGCATCGGCATCTTTCACAGTGATAGTGACATCGAGGTCTTCAAGAACAGCAGGGATGGATACAACTGCGTTAGTGACATTAGACTGATGAGTCACACCATTGACAGCGACAGTCACACGCTGAGCAGGATTGATAGCGGAAGCCTTGATTGTTAAAGGCATACCACGAACAACTTCAGAAGAAGCACCTTCTATTCTTGCGCCTGTAACGCTTGTNGGCATTATGACATTGTGATAGACAACAGGGTTGTTGACAGCTTGGATGCGGTCAGTAATACCCTCTGCTTCTGCATCCACAAGTTGCCAATCCTTCTTATTGTAAGAAGTAGCAAGGCGAATTTGATTGCCTTCCTTAACCGGAGCTTCCTTCACTTTACAAGAGAAATTGTAGGTCAGGTTTTCACCGGTGCGGCTGTAGTAATTACTGAGGATGGAAGAAATGAACTCTTTGATGGCTCCATTCTTATCTGTAAGAACCATACCATAGAACTTAGCTGCGTCATCACCCTTGGGAACCTTGATAGCATTTGCACGAACAGTAAACGACTGCTGGAAAGGCACATTCACAACATTTGTAACGAGGCCAATACCACCTGCATCACCTGTGAGTTTCCAAGTTGTGTCGACTGTAGTAGCTTGAGGCTGCTTAAACTCAACATGAATCAAAGTGTTGCTATTGATAGTGGCTTCATAAATACCAGAAGCATTGGGATAAAGTTGTGTTGAATTTGCAAAGACTTGCATAATAGCATCGTCGTTAGAGCCGTCTGTCTCAACACTGAATTGATACTTAGACCCTCTTGCGAATTCTGTACCATCTGTCAGAAGAGTAAACTTAAGTCCCTTTTGTTCTGCAACTGTAAGATAGAAATAGTCAGATACTACTGGATTTTCTTCTACAATTTCTTTAAAGTCTTGCCAATACTCCTTAGCCATATATGCAGCTGTGGCTCCAACCGGGACTACAAGCTTAGTCTGAGGTGTGCCGTTGAAAACACACCAGTTGATCCATGCCGGAGAAGATCGACGCACGATTACCTCACGAAGTTGGTTGCAACCTACAAAGACATTGTATTCCCACGTTCCAACATTGGCAGGCACCTCAATTGATGTAAGCCCGGTCTGTGCGAAACAGCCATTCTTGAATGTAGTGAGACTATTAGGAAGAATAACTTGCTTAAGTGATCGATATCCATTGAATGCTTTAGTAGGGATGGCATTCGCAGGATTTGAACCATTAGCAACAATACTTACTTGCGAAATGTCGAGACGTTGAAGTTTCATACGATCGCGCATGAAATTAAAGTCTATGGCGTTGATGCTACCGAATAGAGTAAGATCTGTAATGGTGGCAGACTCCTGTTCAGTAAGAAGATTCTGAAGATTACCAGCACTTACCCACATTGTCTTCTTCGAAAGAACATCAGATGCGTTCTGTACAAGAATGTCGATCTTCTGATCTTCAAGCACATTAATGATGCTGTAGCGATTGGAAGCATCGGGAGTCAGAATAAACCCATTAGCCTTAACTGTAATGACATTGTCAACATTCTGAGACACAACTCTGAAAGAAAAGTCGCGACCTTTGATCACATATGAAGAAGAAGCATCCACTACAGCATCAGCTGAAGATTCAGGAAGTGAAACCGAAATATATGGTATAGAATAACCTGTAGCTGGGACTTCTCCTGGAGCAAGCAGGTCGCCAGCAACCGGGAGCCATTCAGAACTTCCGTTAGCCATAGTGACAAGTCGAACTACATCACCATCGGCGACAGAAGTTCCGGCAGGAAGACTACAGTTATAATTTACATATTTATGAACCTGAAGAGCCCACAGACTGAAATTTTGACTATTACTGAGAAGACACTTCTGATTGCCGGCTGCATCAAATAGAGCAACAGCAAGCTTTCCTGAAAAATCTGAATTAGATATATTCTTGAGCGCACCTGCACGAACAGTGAATGAAGAGCCAATATTCTCAACATCCAATGTCAAACCAGGCTGGCACTCATCACTTGTCACATGAATATCTGACCATGCTATAGAATTGGCAGCAGGCTTGATATTATAGATGATAGTCATCAAATCATTGTAGCTATGAGCTTTGCTTACAACCGGATTAAGGGCATCAGAAGCAAAGTATCCATTGGCAGAGCCACCCCATCCCCAGTTGATATGAAAATATGGAACACCGCCACGAATCTCATAGCCATCACAAACAAAAGCGTGTCCTGAAGATACATCCTGTCCGCTATAAAGCACCGGACGACCTTCATTGATCTCATTTACGATAACATTATCCCATGCAGACTTGCTCAATTCTGAACGTTTCTTGTAAGAGACGCCTGAATCGTAGCCAAAAAGAGAAGTCAATGCATATGGGACCTTCACTTCGAACGCGCTTGAGCTTGACTGACCAAAATCTGTACCGATTGCAATTGCAGCATCGGCAACGAGTGTTGCCACAGCATTTGCCTCCTGTTCTGAATATCCGGAACGATAATTATCGTTGCGCATAAGTCCCCACTCGTAGGAATTAGAATCTCCATCGCTTACAAGTGAAGCCGGACGCACAGCGGGATAACCGTGATATTTTAGAATCTCTGCGAGAGCAGTACCCACACAGCCAGAAAGGCGACGATTAGGGATTTTGTTATTAAACGGAGATTCTTGGCTCCAACTTGGAGTTTCGAGCAATTGGCTCTCGATTCCACCTGCATGCATTTGAGCTACCTTACGCCTGCTATCTGCCGACATAACGACGGGAGCAGAAATAATTTCTTTTGCTGCATCAGGAACAAAATTAACATTCCATGCTGTCGCACCGGAGTAGCCGATGACAGGCATAGAGTTTTCATCAGCCGAAATGATGACGAATCCTTTGCCATTTCTGGCATTGAATACATAACAAATCGGTTGAGATGATCCATCAGAGACTGTATACTCAAGGATTAGCGAATCCTTGTCAGACATCTGATGAATTACGCCGGACTGAAAAAATTCAGCGGCAACTTCTTTTGCGTCATCTACAGTGCGTATCCCACCCTTCGAGATTGAAGGCATCAAGATACATAGCAGCAAGATGAGCGTCTGCTGAATTGTTTTAATCATAGGTAATTAAATGTATTAATGGATTAATATTTATCGTGAAGCATTCACCATCACTTTTCTTCCGTTGATGATATAGAGACCGGGAGCAAGTTGATCTTTGACTTCAGCTGCTTTTGCATTCTTAAAGATGACANTACCATTCACAGAAACGACTGTGATCTCGCTTGCATCATTATCTATAGAATCAACTGCAGATCCTTCCAAAACCACTCCATGTATCACAACATCATGTGCAGGCATAGTCTCAGGAATCTCTTCCTTCCAACCTTCAAATCGGCTGCCAGCTTCTACTTCTGGATCCGGGATAATTATGGGAGCACCATACTCAATATCTTCCTCCANATATATATCATTGTTAAGATATACTGTCAGATGATAAGAATTAATTGTGTATGATCCTTGAACTTCCACATCGTGAGANGGAACAGATGNNGGGAATTCACCCCAACCACTGAAAGTGTAGCCTTCATGGTCTGGNACTTCAGGAGCAACNATTTCAGAACCATATGGAAGNTGGGCTGAATANACTACATTATCACCAATCTTGAAAATTACATTATAAGATATCACATCATAAGTGCCAGAGAATTCAAGGTCGGAAGCAGGCATAGTAGTGGGAACGACACCCCAACCTGAGAATNTATATCCTTCTTTCTCCGGAATCTCCGGAACAACAATTTCTGCGCCATAAGGNATTTGAGACTCAAGCACTACCTCCCCGTCTACTTTAAAGACTATATTATATAGAGACTCAATATAGTTTCCTACAAACTCAAGATCTTTCGCAGGCATAACTTCCGGGACTTCACCCCAACCTGAGAACGTAAACCCTTCCTTTTCAGGAACCTCAGGAACTACTATTGAAGCTCCATAATTGAGTTGAGACGAATAGAGCACATCCTCGCCAATCTTAAACACGATAGCATAAGAATTCAAGTCAAACGTACCACTAATTTCAAGATCTTGAGCAGGCATAGCAGAAGGAATGACACCCCAGCCTGAGAAAGTGTAACCTTCCTTCTCCGGAACTTCAGGCGCTATAATATCACTTCCATACAANATGGGCTCTTCAGAAATCACTTCTCCATCTATCTTGAATATTAAAGTATAGGTGTTAGGATAATAGTCACCTGTAAATTCAAGATTGCGGGCCGGCATTGTTTCAGGCACATTTCCCCATCCGCTGAAAGAGTGACCCTCTTTATCAGGAACTTCCGGCACAACAATTTGAGCACCATATGCTATTTCTCCAGTGAATATGACTTCCCCGCAGATTTTGAAAACTAAAGTATAAAAATTGACTCCATAAGTACCTCTGACAATGAGGTCGTAGGCCGGCATCACTGCAGGGAGATCACCCCACCCACTGAATGACTTGCCATCGCTATCGGGCATATAAGGTGCAACTATTTCAGCACCATATGGAAGCATCGTTGTATATACCACTTCATCATCAACAATAAATGTCAGATTATAGGAGTTAAGCTCATAACTTCCAACTATCTCAAGATCCGAAGCCGGCATTGTAGCAGGCACAATACCCCAGCCGGAGAAGCTATATCCATCCTTTGCAGGAACCTCAGGAGCGACAATCTCACTGCCATATGGCAATTCGCCACTGAAAATAATGTCTTCGTCGACCTTGAAAGTCAACAANTAAGAATTAAGGGAATACGTACCGTCAATGCTCAAGTCGTAAGGAGGCATAGTAGTAGGCGCGTCATTCCAACCTACAAGGGTGTATCCTTCTTTGACAGGAGGTACAGGAACATTGATATCAGATCCATAGGAGACTATAAATGTATCATACACTACTCCATCGATAAGGAATGTGAGAATATAATTATTAGTCAAATATGTGCCTGAAATCACCAAGTCGGATGCTGGTACTGTAGCCGGAACAATACCCCAACCCGAGAAGGAACATCCTTCTTTTACAGGAGCTTCAGGAGCTATAATTTCCGAACCATACGGAAGTTCTCCTGAGAAAATCACATCGTCGTCGATGCGGAATGTCACATTGTAATTATTTACTGCATAGCTACCGAATATTTCAATATTTGAAGCAGGCATAGTAGCCGGGACATCACCCCAACCACTGAAAGTGTGACCCTCCTTTTCCGGAACTTCAGGAATCAATATTTCAGAGCCATAAGGAAGATCTGCCATCTTAATTATATCGTCGCCAATTCGGAACGTCACAGTATAATAATTATCGGCAAAAGTGCCAACAAAGACGAGATCATATGCAGGCATAGTAGCCGGAACATCACCCCAGCCACTGAAAGTGTGCCCCTCCATTTCCGGAACTTCTGGTGCTTTTATTTCAGCACCATATTCAAGTTCGAGAGTTTGGATCACTTCCTGATCAATTCGGAAAATAACAGTATATTTATTTATCGAATAGCTTCCTTCAAATTCAAGATTCTTGGCTGGCATTACGTCGGGAACCTCCCCCCAACCACTGAATGAATAACCCTCTTTAGCCGGAGCTTCGGGCAGAATTATTTCCTCTTGATATGCCAAATCTTGAGATACGAATTCTTCACCATCTATACTGAAAGTGACAGTGTAACGATTTACGACATATGTTCCATCGAGTTGAATATCATGGTCAGGCATTGTCTCAGGAATCTCAGACCACCCATTAAATGAGTAACCTTCTTTCTCGGGGACATCATTGAAAACAGGAATGGTCTCTCCATATGCGACCTGATCAGTGTGAATAATTTCACCGTCGATCACATATACTACATTATATACAGCATGTTNATAACTACCGGTGAAANCAANATCATTGGCAGGCATAGTCTCCGGGACATCACCCCAACCACTGAATAAGTAACCCTCTTTAGCCGGGACATCAGGAACAATAATCGCTGAACCATAAGCCACCATTTCCGAGAAAATCTCCTCGTCGTCAATCTTGAAGGTCAAAGAATACGTATTTACTGTATACGAACTGTGGACCTCAATGTCGTAAGCAGGCATTGTCGCGGGAACATCACCCCATCCATTAAAAGTATAGCCTTCCTTCTCTGGNGCTTCAGGAAGCACAATAGGATCACCATATCCGATCTCTTGGGTTTCAAAAATTTCTCCATCAATTTTTAAGACCAGTAAATAGAATGGAGACATTTCAAACGGATCAGAAGGCATACCGATACGACTATCGGCTTTGAAAGTAAGTTCGGAACCATCAGAACCTTTTACAAGGACAATCTGGCCCNTAACNTCNTNNCTTTCATATAAAAAGACAATTTCTCGCCACTGGCCTTATTACTACGGATACGCATGTAAAGACAGCTTTCGTCTTGGGTCAAATCTAATTTTTCAGCTAACCCACGGCATTCATCATCGACAAACGCTCCGATCTCAAATGATGACAGATCCTCGAAATCCTTATTTTCCATCCGGAAATACANACTCATATCATACCGGAAGTCGGAAGGATTTACTGTCCAGGATTCGTCACGAAGTCCCGCAATAGCAGAGACGCATACTGTCGTAAGCAACACGAAAAGTGCCANTAACAGCTTGCTTTTTAATCCTCTCTTTAACATTAATAAATCANGTTAAGTAAAAATTATATTATCAAAAATTATCTCAAATGCTTATTTTACCCCAGACTAAATCCAAATTAATTACAAAGATAATATATTTTTTTTATAATATCAATTAGTAATGATTAAAAAATCATAAGGATTAAAATAATAGTATGTTTATAATTTTCGTAAAAATAGAGAAAAGAAAAAAGAGACACTGTGCCTTTACGACGCAGTGCCTCTAAATATATTTTAAATCAAATATTTATTACTTAGGAATAAGAGTATATGTCTTTATC
>WFLX010175457.1_pt1 | contig 23314 bp, 16 predicted proteins | sample 4967041 | NCBI WGS metagenome assembly WFLX01 (sample SAMN12857096, study PRJNA449069) | gut metagenome | isolation source: stool from male and female vole | host: Microtus ochrogaster | place: USA:Florida | collected 2017
TCGACAACCCAGCGCAGAATAAAATAACTCCTTAAGGAAGCCATTCGCGAACGCTTTATCGAGCGTGCTGACGAAAGGAGTTATTTTATCTGCGCGGCCGTCTTGCATACGCATACCCCAGCTAAACGTTAATTTAATGATGGGGATTCAGGAGGAAGAGAAAATGCTTGAAACCAATTTAGTTAATGAGTTTTACAGATCTTATAACGAGGAGGAACGGCTTGCAGCAAGGTCTGGACAGATTGAGTTCATGACGACCATGAAATATATTCATGAGCACCTGAAGCCGGGAATGAGGGTTCTTGAAATCGGTGCCGGAACAGGCAGGTATTCCTTAGCGCTTGCAGCAGAAGGATATCGAGTGGATGCCGTAGAACTGACAGAGCGTAATCTGGAAGTCTTTCGGTCAAAGCTGAAGACGAATATTTCTGTCAATTTATTTCAGGGGAATGCAATAGATCTGTCCATGTTTGCGGATGAAACCTTTGACTGTACATTATCTCTGGGTCCAATGTACCATTTGTTTCAGGAGGAAAGTAAAAGACAGGCATTGGAGGAAGCAATACGTGTCACGAAACGGGGAGGGATGATCTTTGCAGCTTATTGTATGAATGAGGCGACCATTCTTCAATATTGTTTTCAAAGAGGAACCATATGGGAGGACATGGATAAAGGTTTGGTTTCAGATGATTTTCACTGGACTTCCAATCAAAATGATGCGTTTTCTTTGATGCGTTTTGAGGAAATAGAAGCATTGACGCAGAATTATCCGGTCCGGAGAATTAAAATGATCGCATCGGATGGGGCAGCGAGATATATGGAGGATATTGTAGATGCCATGAATGATGAGACCTTTCAATTATATTTTAAATATCATCTGTCCATATGTGAGAGAAGGGATCTGATAGGGGCATCGAATCATACATTGGATATCCTGCAGAGGCTGTAGAGCCTATAGAAACTATAGAGCCTATAGAAACTATAGGGAAGAAAAACTTGTAATGACTGTTTACAGAAGGTAGAATAGGAAAGGGGAAGAATTAACACAAAGGAGTGACAAGGTTATGATCAATATAGACGATTATCCGTATTTGTATGAAACACATATGCATACCAGCCAGGCAAGCAAATGCGCAGGATCAACGGGAAGAGAGATGGCAGCGGCAGCAAAGGCTGCAGGCTATGCGGGAGTTATCATTACAGATCATGGATGGTACGGAAATAACTGTATCGATTCTTCTCTGCCCTGGGAGCAGTGGATCAGGGCTTTCAGTAAAGGTTATGAAGATGCCAAAAGCTGGGGCGATGAAAATGAATTTTCTGTGTTTTTTGGATATGAGTCAAATTATGACGCAACAGAATTTTTGATTTATGGGGTGGATCCGGACTGGCTGATCAGGCATCCACAGATTAAGACGGCAACCATAAAGGAACAATATGAAATGGTTCATGGGGAGGGCGGACTTGTAATCCATGCGCATCCTTTTCGGGAGGCAGGATATATTTCCGAAATACGGCTTTTCCCGGAGTATGTAGATGGAGTGGAAACCGTTAATGCGACCCATTCCTGCCATCTGAGCCAGCACCATAATAATCCGGAGTTTGATGTCCGTGCCCGGGCATACGCCAGAGAGAATCATCTTCCTATGACGGCAGGATCGGATATCCATAATACCCATCTTCTAGGCGGAGGCATAGCTTTTAAGCGAAAACTGAAATCCGTCAAGGATTACTGTAATGCTATTTTGACAGGAGAGGATTATCTTTTGACTAATGGAGACAGTTGGTTTGACAAAAATGGATTGCCCATTGAAGCATAGAGGAAAGCTGAGAATCAGATACGCATATGAAAAACAAATGCTGGAAGCGGTATTGAAGTTATGGTATCCTAAAGGTAAAGTAAAACAGAAAAGAGGGATAATATGTCAAATCAATTTGATGTAATTATTATAGGCGCCGGTCCCGGCGGGATCTTTTGTGCCTACGAATTAATGGATAAAAAGAAAGATTTGAAAGTTCTTATCGTGGAAAAGGGGCGTTCTATTGAAAAGAGGCAGTGTCCCAAGCGTGTCACGAAGCAGTGTGTAGGATGCCAGCCCTGTTCCATCACCACCGGCTTTGCGGGAGCAGGCGCTTTTTCTGACGGGAAGCTTTCCCTGTCTCCGGATGTGGGGGGGAATCTTCCTTCCATCTTGGGGTATGATGAGACCGAAAAGCTGATTAAGGAATCCGATGATATTTACTTGAAATTTGGTGCGGATACGGCTGTCTATGGTGTGGATAAGCAGGCGGAGATACGTGAGATCCGCAGGAAAGCGATCGTGGCAAACTTGAAACTGGTGGAATGTCCGATCCGTCATCTGGGAACGGAGGAAGGCTACAAGATTTACGAAAAGCTTCAACACCATCTGGAAGAGCAGGGAGTAACCCTGTTGTTTAATACGATGGTGGATGAGATTCTGGTAGAGGATGGGAGAGCAAAAGGAATAAAGACAAATAAAGGCGAGACTTACTATGCGGATGAGATTGTTTCAGCGGTAGGAAGAGAGGGCGCTGACTGGTTTAAGGATAAGTGTAAGGAGATTGGAATCGAGACGAGACCGGGAACGGTGGATATCGGTGTCCGGGTGGAGGTTCGGGATGAGATCATGCAGACTTTAAATGAAAACCTGTATGAGGCAAAACTGATCTATCATACTCCTACGTTTGATGACAAGGTGAGAACCTTCTGTACCAATCCCTCCGGAGAGGTGGCAACAGAATACTATGAAGGCGGGCTGGCAGTGGTAAACGGCCATGCTTACAAATCCAAAGAGTACAAGACAAGTAATACCAATTTTGCAATTCTGGTGAGCAAGAATTTTACAAAGCCCTTCAAAACGCCTATCGAGTATGGTAAGCATATTGCGCAGCTGTCCAATATGCTGTGCGGTGGTAAGATTCTGGTGCAGACTTTTGGGGATTTCCGAAGAGGGCGCAGAACCACGGAAGAGAGATTATGCCGCAACAACCTGATGCCGACTCTTAAGGATGCGGTGCCGGGAGATCTCTCGTTAGTATTTCCGCACAGAATTATGGTGGACATTGAGGAAATGCTTCTGGCCTTGGACAAGATTACGCCGGGAATCGCTGCGGACGAAACACTGCTTTACGGGGTGGAAGTGAAGTTTTATTCCAATCGTGTTATTGTGGACAAGGATTTTGAGACCAGTATCAAGGGACTTCGTGCCATCGGCGACGGTGCTGGAGTGACAAGAGGACTGCAGCAGGCGTCCGCAAATGGTATCAGCGTTGCAAGAAGCATTCTTAAGGGGATTTAATCATGAACAGGCTTAAAAGAACAATTGTTATGTTTTTTTGCCTTGTATTTCTGCTACCGGCAGGAGGCTGCCAGAGAAATGATGTAGATACCAAACTGGTGTTATATACGGGCTTCAAAAAGGACGAGGTGTTCCGCATAGAAACCATGTCCTGTATGCTGCCGGAGATTATGGTGTATCTGACCAATACGCAGGATCAGTATGAGAGTGTTTTTGGCAAAGAAATTTGGAAGACTGATTTAGATGGCGTGACGCTTGAGGAAAATATAAAAGAAACGGTACTTGCTCAGCTTGCCCAGATTAAAACCATGAATCTCCTTGCCCAAAAGCACGGGGTGACTTTAGATGAGGGTGAGCTTAAGATCGTGCAGGAGGCAGCGGAAGAATATTATCTGTCTTTGAACGAGACAGAACGGGAGATTCTGCAGGTAGATGAGGACACGATCAACGGATTGTATGCAGAATTTGCACTTGCAAATAAAGTGTATGAATATATCATCAAGGACATCAACCCGGAGATCAGTGATGATGAGGCAAGAAATATTACGGTTCAATATGTTATGCTCAAGACTTATATCCGGGATGGCACCGGTAAAAGGATTGAGTATTCTGAGAATGCAAGGCAGGATGTTCTGCGTCAGATGGAAGAAATTCTTGAAACGGCAAGGCAGGAGAATAGTGATTTTGAAGAATTGGTTCTTCAGTACAGCGAAGGCGAGAGAGGGAGCATTTCTTTTGGCAAGGGGGAGATGGATCCTGCTTTCGAGGAGGCAGCCTTTAATTTAGAAACCGGCGAGATCAGCGAGATCGTGGAAACCCGGCAGGGATATAATATTATCAAGTGTATCAACACTTTTAACAGGGAAGAGACAGATGCCAATAAAGTGAAGATTGTGGAAAAGAGGCGTGAGGAAGTATTTGGACAGGAATATGATGCTTTTATCACTTCTCTTACTAGAACCTTAAACGAGCCTTTGTGGGAAGAAGTTACCTTTGTCGAAAATGAAGAGGTCAAGACCAGCAATTTTTTTGATATTTACAATCAATATTTTAGTTAATAAAAATTTTAGAATTACGGAAAGCCTGTAAATACGGGGGTTTGAATGAATTATTAGCACTCANCNNAAATGNGTNNTAATTTTTGCNTGACTNTTAACAGAAAGGGAANTACACTGTTTTTTANNANAAGATCGTACAAAGAAGAAATGAATAANAGANAGAAAAANGAGTNATTTATCGTGGCANAGAAACACGGAANCTTATCAATCAACAGTGAAAACATATTTCCCATTATCAAGAAATGGCTGTATTCCGATCATGATATCTTTTTCAGAGAGCTGATCTCCAATGGATGTGATGCGATTACTAAACTGAAAAAGCTTGATATGATGGGTGAATACCAGCTGCCTGATGATTATAAAGGGAAAATTCAGGTGATCGCCAATCCGGAAGAGAAGACACTGAAGTTTATTGATAACGGTATCGGTATGACAGCGGATGAGGTGGAGGAATATATCAACCAGATTGCTTTTTCCGGAGCAACGGATTTTATTGAGAAATATAAAGACAAGGCAAATGATGATCAGATCATCGGTCATTTCGGACTGGGCTTTTACTCGGCATTTATGGTTGCTGATGAGGTGCATATCGACAGTCTTTCCTGGCAGGAAGGAGCAACGGCGGTACACTGGGAATGCGATGGTGGAACCGAGTTTGACATGAAGGAAGGCAGCAAGTCAGAAGTCGGTACAACAATCACCTTGTTTATCAACGAGGATGTGTTGGAGTTCTGTAATGAGTATAAGGCAAAGGAAGTGATCAAGAAGTATTGTTCCTTTATGCCTACAGAGATTTATCTTTCTAAAGATAATACCAAGGAAACACAAATCATTGATGCGGAAGAGAAGCTGGATTCTGATACGGTAGTGGAGGAACTTAAGCCGGAAAAGGAAGAAGACAAGCTTCGCTACAAGATCACAAAGCGTCCTGAGCTTTTGAATGAGACAATGCCGCTTTGGATGAAACATCCCAATGACTGTACCAAGGAGGAATATCTGGAGTTTTACCGCAAGGTATTCCAGGATTATAAGGAGCCTTTGTTCTGGATTCATCTTAATATGGATTATCCTTTTAACTTAAAGGGAATTTTGTATTTCCCCAAGATCAATATGGAATACGAGTCCATTGAGGGTGTGATCAAGCTTTACAATAATCAGGTATTCATTGCTGATAATATTAAGGAAGTGATTCCTGAGTTTCTGATGCTGCTTAAGGGTGTAATTGATTGCCCGGATCTTCCTCTTAACGTGTCAAGAAGCGCTTTGCAGAATGACGGATTTGTTAAGAAAATTTCTGATTACATCACAAAGAAAGTGGCGGATAAGCTTTCCGGTATGTGCAAGACGGAGAAAGAAGAATATGATAAATACTGGGATGACATCAGTCCCTTTATCAAGTTCGGCTGCCTGAAAGATGACAAGTTCTGCGAGAAGATGACGGATTACATTCTGTTCAAGAATCTGGAGGGTAAATATTTAACCCTTCCTGAATGTCTGGAAGTCAACAAGACAGATCCGGATGAGGTATCGGAAGAAGCGCAGAAAGACGAAGAAAATGATGATAAGCCGGAAGTAGTGGATGCGGATGGTAATGTTGTCAGCGGTGATATGGATGAGAGAACAGGCGATAATATCGCAGGCGATGATATCGCAGATGATGAAGCGGAAGAGGAGAAGAAAGAAAAGGTTATTTATTATGTAACGGATGAGCAGCAGCAGGGCCAGTACATCAGTATGTTCAAGGCGGCTAAGATGGATGCGGTGATCCTTACTCATAACATTGACCAGCCTTTCATTTCTCAGTTGGAAGCCAAGAATGAAGGTATTAAATTCCAGAGAATTGATGCGGATCTTACAGATTCCTTTAAGGCAAAGACCAGTAAAAAGGCAGAAAAAGAATTAGAGGAAGCATCGGAAGCTATTAGCAAGGTGATGAAGAAAGTCCTGAAGAAGGATAAGATTACCATCAAGGTGGAAAAGCTGAAAAATAAGAAGATTGCGTCTATGGTCACATTGTCGGAAGAAAGCAGAAGAATGCAGGATATGATGAAAATGTATTCTATGCCGGGAATGGATATGGGCGGCTTTGGTAAGGAAGGGGAGACCCTGATCTTAAATTCAAATCATCCGCTTGTTCAGTATATTATGGAGAACACAGATGGAAAGAATGTAAGTATGATCTGTGAACAGCTTTATGATTTGGCACTTTTACAGCATGCACCGCTGGATCCGGAGGCGATGAGTAAGTTTGTTGCAAGAAGCAATGATATTATGATGCTTCTTACCAAATAAGAAATAGCACTTAGAGGGATACCTCTGCATACTATATGTTAAGTATATGTGCAGAGGTATTTTTATGCCTGAAAATAATTCTAACAATGCGCAGACGGGCACGCAGAGTCTGGGACAGCTTCAGATTAATGTGACTTCTTCGCTGGGTCTGATTCCTGTTTCTGATGCAACCGTGACCATTTCTTATACCGGAGTTCCGGGTGTGACCGTGGAGCAGTTAAGGACAGATTCTTCGGGACAGACAGCAGTCATTGAACTTCCGGCACCGCCTCTTGAGTACAGTATGGAGCCTGAACAAGAGAATCAGCCATATTCTGAATATAATATCCAGGTGGATGCACCCGGTTATGAATCGGTCATGGTATCGGGAACGGAGATTCTGCCGGATGTGACAGCATTACAGCCCATACAGATGACACCCTTAGAGACGGCTCCTTCGCAGGAGGAAGAAGTGATTGTTATTCCGGATCATACGCTGTATGGAGAGTATCCCCCCAAGATTCCGGAGGATGAGATAAAACCGGTGGATGAGAGCGGGGAGATTGTACTGAGCCGGGTAGTTGTACCGGAATATGTGATCGTACATGATGGTGTTCCGGATGATAGCACCGCTTCCAATTATTACGTAAAATATCGGGATTACATCAAGAATGTGGCTTCCTCGGAAATTTATGCCACATGGCCGGAAGCTTCGATTTATGCCAATGTGCTTGCAATTATGTCCTTTACCTTAAACAGGGTATACACGGAATGGTACCGCAACAGGGGCTACAATTTTACGATTACCTCCTCTACCGCCTACGATCAGAAATGGATAAGGGGACGAAATATCTATTCTAACATCGGCAGATTGGTGGATAGTATATTTAACAACTATCTTTCAAGACCAGGAGTCAGACAGCCTATTTTTACATCATATTGTGACGGACAGAGGGTAACCTGTAACGGCCTTAGCCAGTGGGGATCCAAGTATTTGGGAGATGAAGGATATTCTGCAATTGAGATTATCCGTTACTATTATGGCGCGGATATGTATATTAATACGGCAGAAAGTGTTGCCGGAGTTCCCTCTTCCTGGCCGGGTTATAATCTGACCATCGGTTCGTCAGGGGAAAAGGTGCGCCAGATGCAGCAACAGCTAAACAGGATCGCACAGAATTATCCGGCAATACCGAAGGTATCGGCAGACGGTATTTTTGGACCGGCAACTGCACAGGCAGTAAGAACCTTCCAGGGAATTTTTAATCTTCCGCAAAACGGAATAGTAGATTTCCCGACATGGTACAGTATTTCTAATATTTATGTGGGAGTCAGCAGAATTGCGGAACCGTAAATCGTTAATTTAACGTTTAGCTGGTTTACTCATAGGATCTAAACGACCACTCGGATAAGAAATAAATTCTACGTCAGCACGCTCGATAAAGCGTTCGCGAATTGCTTCCTTAAGAATTTATCTCTTATCCGAGTTAGCTTTTGGCTAACGGAAAACCAGCTAAGGACTCTGCTATAGTCGCCTAGTCCACTGTCTAGCTGTCCGTCAGAGATGTGAAACATTCGACCTTAGTGAAGTTCCCAGTTGGGATTCGCGTTATTCGATAACCCAGCTCCGATGAAAAGAAATCCTTGAGGAAACAATTCGCGAACGCTTTATCGAGCGTGTTGACGAAAGGATTTCTTTTCATCTGAGCGGACGTCTCGCATATGCGTACCCAGCTAAACGTTAATTTACTTTGTTGATTCCAAAACATCAGATAGTAATTTCCTTAAAGACATAATTTCTTCCTGTAAAGAAGTGAGTTCTGCCTCCTGGGAAGTTACTTTATCTGTCAGTTGTTTGATGGAGGCATTTTGCTTTTCGATGGTAGTATTATGGCTTTTGATGATAGCATTTTGCTTTTCGATGGTAGTATTATAGCTTTCGATGATAGCATTTTGCTTTTCAATGGTAATATTTTGTTTTTCGATGGTGGCATTTTGACTTTCAATAGTATCTTTCTGCTTATCCAGTTTATCTAGGTTATATTGGACAGAACGCTGACGGCGGTAATAATCTTCTCTTGCTTCACATTGCAGACGTATCTGTTCTTCCTGGCTGAGCTGGTAGATTGTTGCAGAAGCTTTAGCTATAAATTCATCTTGTTTAGCAAGCATTTTCAATTCCTCCCATGTGGCAGCTTTGAAGAAGGAAGCCCAGTGGTGAAGATGAGCTTTTTGATCTTCCTCAGTAGACAGGTCTTTACGGGTTAAGTTTAACACAGAAAGACGTATTTTGTCACTATATATCGTATGATTTTTGATGTTCAAAAATTGATAAGTTGAGTAAAATTCCGGATGCTCCGGAAAAAGAGTAAAATCGAGAAGCCCAATCTGTATAGCCGGCTTTACGGCACTATAGTTTTCACCGGAATTCAGATTGTCGAAGGTGCGGCACAGATAACTTAAAGAACGCTCCGGCCAGTTATGTTCGTTGATCACCTGTAGTTCCAAATTAATTCTGGTGTGGTTATTCAATACGACAAAGACATCAAGAAAAAATGTTTTTTCATCAATCGATTCACCCAGTAGGATGGGATTGATGATTGCCACCGACCGGACTTCCTCAATGGGGAGATGCAAAAGGGAACAAATGAGAGCCTTTAAGACTTGGTTGTTACGCTGGAGAAGTGCGCGGAAGAGATAGTCATTGGTCATGGGGATGAGCAGCGGACCTGTTGCGGAAAGCCACTCATGGTCTGCTCCGATGGAAGCAGTGGAAAGCTGATTTGGCAGATTTGTGGTCTGTAACATAAGAGTCCTCCTTAGAATGAATAGAATAAAGTAGAATAAAGCTTCATAGAAAGTCCTGATAGAATTGTTTAGACAAAACTCTATATAAGTGTTGTACCACAAATGTGTGTAAAATGCAGTAAATATTTAATTGACAAAATATAAAAAATTACTTTTTGCTATTATTTCATTTCAAATTGCACATACAATATATGGTATGTACAATTTGAAATGTCAGATATTAGGAGTATATATTGCGTTGTGCAATCTGCTGATAAACAATGGATCTGCTTGACACACTGTTTGGTATGTCATCTCTGCATAAGGATTTGTGCAAGCACATTCAAGTCCTCCTGAGTGGTGGACCAGCTTGTGACAAAGCGTACTACAGTGTGATCTTCATCAATCTTTTCCCAGAAACTGAAACGGATATTTTTTTGAAGCTCTTTTATTTGACTATTTTCCAGAATGACAAATTGTTGATTAGTCGGGGATTCCAGATAAAACGGAATCTTATTTGTTTTAAAAATATCCTTCAGTTGCTGTGCCATATCTATAGCATGTCTGCTTATTTCGAAATAAAGATCATCGGTAAAAAGAGTATCAAACTGAATGCCGAGAAGTCTTCCTTTTGCCAATAGAGCGCCACGTCGCTTAACCATGGTTAAAAAATGTTCCGGCATGTTGTGATTTGGAAAAACTACTGCCTCTCCGCAGAGGGCACCGACTTTGGTGCCGCCAATATAAAATACATCACATAGTGCTGCAAGATCAGGAAGAGTTACATCGGTATCATGGCTCATCAGGCCGTATCCCAGTCTGGCTCCGTCAATGAACAGTGGAATTTGATAGTACCGGCATATGCGGTACAGATCAGTCAGTTCCTTTTTGGAGTACAGGGTGCCGTACTCCGTGGGATGGGAAATATAGAGCATACCGGGAAATACCATATGTTCATGGTTGGCATCCTGATAAAACTGCTGTAGGTACTGTTCCAAAAGATCTGATTGTATCTTTCCCTCTAAATGCGGGAGGGAGAGCACCTTGTGGCCGGTGCTTTCAATGGCCCCGGCTTCGTGAGTATTTACATGTCCGGTTTGGGCGGAAAGAACTCCCTCATATTCCTTCAGCAGAGAGGATATGATTATGGAATTAGTCTGCGTTCCGCCTGTCAAAAAAAGAATATCCGCATCTGGGCAGGAACAAGCGGTGCGAATCTTTTGGCATGCGCTTTCACAGTAGGAGTCGCTGCCATATCCGGATAGTGCTTCCAGATTTGTTTCCATAAGGCGCTTTAAAATATTGGGGTGTGCACCTGTTGTATAATCATTTTCAAAAGAAATCATTTTCGTCCTCCGATCGTTGTTTGTTTCGATTATTCAATACAATTCAGTATAAGCCGAAAATAATTATATGCGCAACATTTTAAGCATTTTTTCACGGTTATTTTTGATTGCGAAAGCCCCCCTGATGATGGTATACTAAATATGGGTTTTTGGGTAATCTTATCTCTTGGATTATTAAAAACTTTTTACGAGAGAAAACAGGCAGCCGGAGGAACGAAAGAGTGCAGGAAGCAATAGACAGAATTTTAGAGGGGAATTTTAATAATGATGTTCGCTCTTTGGATTTTTCCAGTCCTGTGATAGAATTGACGCTTCGGGAAAATGAAGATTATGAAGGAAGTTTTACAATTTTTGGACCGGAGAATCATCTGACGGAAGGGACTGTGTCCTCAAGCAGACTGAAAATGCAATGCCTTACCAGTCGGTTTTCCGGCAATGAGGAGGAGATAGGATACCGGTTTGATACGGAAGGAATGACAGAAGGCGATGAGGTTAAAGGAGAATTTCGCATTATATCCAATCAGGGAGAATATTATATCCCCTATACAGTAACCATCGTGGAAGGAAAGCTGGAATCTGAGCTGGGAAATATAAAGAATCTGTTTCATTTTGCAAACCTCGCAAGGACAAATTGGGATGAAGCCGTAAATCTTTTTTATTCAAAGGATTTTTACAGGGTGTTTGCAGGTGCGGACAGACAGTACTATTCTGTGTACCGGGGATTAGTCGGCGGAGAGCGGAGAGAACAGAATGTAGAGGAGTTTCTGCTTGAGGTTCGGAAAAAGCAGAAAGTAGAGTTCTTGCTGGAAGAGTCAGAAATTCGAATTGACAATCCGAAGGATACGGTGGAGAGCAGGCTTATCATTAACCGGAACGGCTGGGGATATTCGGAATTGTTTTTGGAGGCAGAAGGAGATTTCCTGATCCTGGAAAAAGAAGTGATCCGGGAGGAAGATTTTTTGGGAAATACCTGTCGTCTTCCTTTTTATGTTACGGAAGAAAGGCTTCATGGAGGCAAAAATTATGGAACGATCCGGATATACAATCCTTATGTGTCACTCTCTGCTGATATTATTGTGGTAAACAGTCCTGTGACTGCGAAGCTGTCCGGGATACGCAGGCAGAAAAGGCATAATATTATGGAACTGATGCAGTATTATGAAGCATTCCGCGCGAAAAAGATTAGTTCAGCATCTTGGATGAAGGAGACGGAGGCTTTGATTGGCCGTCTGGTTGATCTGGATAGTCATGATGTGGCATTTCGGCTGTTTCAGGTACAGCTTCTTCTTACGCAGGAGCGTTTGAATGAGGCTAAATGGCATTTGGATCAGGCAAGAGAAATGATGGGAGAGAGCTTTGATCCTACACTTTACAGTTATTATCTTTATCTCACGACATTGCTTGACCGGAGTGGAAGCTATATTGATGAGGTTGCAGGTCAGGTGGAGCGCATTTTTGCTCAGAATGATCATAACTGGCGCATAGCATGGCTGCTTTTGTATTTGTCGGAGGATTATACAAGGAGTTCCTCCAGAAAATGGCTTATTCTGGAAGAACAGTGCAGGCAGGGATGCAGCAGTCCCGTCATTTACATCGAGGCATGGAATCTGCTTACCGCCAATCCTGCCATGCTGATGCGGTTAGAGAATTTTGAACTGCAGATTTTATCCTATGCAGCCAAAAAGGAAATGCTGACACCGGAAATTATTACGCAGATTATTTATCTGGCGGGAAGACAAAAAAATTATTCCCGGCGGTTGTTTGCAGTTTTAAAAAGCTGTTATACAGTGATTCCCAGTGATGAGGTGCTTCAGGCAATCTGTACACTTCTTATTAAGGGGAACAAAACAGACAAGGAAGCCTTTTTGTGGTATGAAAAGGGAATCGAGAAGGAACTGCGCATCACAAGACTGTATGAATATTACATGATGTCCGTTGACTTGCAGGCCAATAAAGCCATACCCAAAATTGTGTTGATGTATTTTGCTTTTGACAGTAATTTGGATACATTGCACAATTCTTATCTATACTTTTATGTATATAGGAACAGGGGAGAGTACCCGGAACTGTATGAAAGCTACAAGGAACAGATTGAGCGGTTTATGGTATTTCAAATATTGAAAGGTAAAAGCAATCAGTACCTGGCGTATCTTTATCGAAATTTGATCACGCCGGTTATGATTACACCGGAAACGGCTTCCGGAATGATCGAGGCACTGTTGACGCATCGTCTTATTGTACAGAGAAAGGATATCCGNAGGATCATTCTGGTTTATGAGAAGGAAAAGGAGGAGACCATTATTTCCATGAGCGGTCAGGAGGTTTACCTGCCGATTTATGGAAGTGATGTCAAACTGCTTTTGGAGGACAAAAACGGGAATCGGTTTTGCAGGGAAGAGGAGTATACCTTAGAGCGGATGCTGGTGCCGGACAAGCTGGCGGCAATGGCGGCGCCTTATGCAAATGGCAATGAGCATTTTGATTTGTGGTTTTGCGAAAGAGGGCGGGAGATTGCGGGCATCACCGATGAGAACGTGGAGTATATGAAGCGGATCACATATTCGCCGATGGTGGTCGAAGAGCTTAAACAGGAGATTAGGATCCGGCTGGTAAGGTATTATTATGATCACGACCAAATGACAAATCTGGATGATTATCTGCAGGAGCTAATGCCGGAGCAGGTGGAGGGAAGCTGTTTTGCAGAGATTGTCCGTATCATGGTTATGCGCGGAATGTACGAAAAGGCATACCAGTGGATCACAAGACGGGGCGGAGAAGGTATAGAGGCAAAGATTATTGTAAGACTTTGCAGCCGGCTTACGGCACTGGAGGGANTGGCAGAGGATGAGATTTTAACGTCCCTTGCATNTANGGCGNTCCGGGCTGGGAAATATGATGAGAATCTGCTGNNTTANTTGTGCCGTTTCTTCCAGGGAACTAGCAAGGAAATGCGGGATATTTGGAAGGCGGCAGAGAGCTTTGGTATTGACGACTATGATTTAAGCGAACGCATTTTGATTCAGATGCTTTATACGGGTGCGCATATCGGAGAAAAGATTTCTATCTTTAGAAGATATATATCCGGCGGAGCCAAAAGCTCGGTGGAAATGGCTTTTCTTGCACAGTGCGCCTATGATTATTTTGTGAAGGATAAGATAACGGATTCCTTTGTGCTGGAAGATATGCAGAGAGTTATTGAGAGGAAAGAAGAAATTCCGCTGGTATGCAAGCTTGCTTATACCAGATATTATGCGGAGAACAAGAAGCTGGTGGACGAGACCGTATCCAGGTGGCTTCTGATCTTCCTTAGAGAGATTATCGAAGAGNGCAGATATTTTCCNTANTTCAGGGAATACGCGGATAATATCGTCTTTATGCGTCAGTTTGCGGATNAAACCATGATTGAGTACCNCACAAAGGAAGGAAGCCGCGCAGTAATCCANTATCTGCTTGAAAAAGACGGGCAGACGGAAGGAGAATATGAAAAGGAAGATATGAAGGATATGTTTGGAGGGGTATGTGTCAAACAGTTCATTCTTTTTTTTGGAGAAAGACTGCAATATTATATTACTGAGGTGGAAGGAACGCGGGAGCAGCTTACGGAGAGTGGGACTTTAAGCCGGAATGAAACGGGAATTGATCAGAAGGAAAACCGATATAATCTGGTTAATGATATTGCAATAGGGAGAAATCTGCATGATTATGATACCATGGANAATCTGTTGAATGATTATTTTGAGTATGATTATCTNATGAAAGAATTCTTTCGGATGATATAGAAGGGCATGGTCAGANAATATGTTTCAGANCCAGAAGGATGGAAACGGAAAAAGAAACGGAAAANGGATTATACTTGGGTATGATCTGGGACATCAGTCTGCACAGATCAGTTACTGCAGTATGGATGAAATACAGCCCGAGCCTGAGACTGTTTCCGCAGTAACCGGAACGGAGCAGTATAATATTCCCACAGTGCTGTGCAAAAGAGCCGGCGTTGGACAATGGTATTATGGCAGAGAAGCGGTTAAATTTGCAAAAGAAGAGGAAGGAATTCTGGTTGAGGATCTTTTGATGCTTGCACAGAGGGGGGAAGACGTGATTGTTGAGGGCGAAGCCTTTGATCCGGCTGCGCTTCTAACTCTGTTTGTAAAAAGAAGTCTTTCTCTTCTTAATATCCGTTTATCTCAATATCAGATTGATGCGTTCATGTTTACGGTTGATGAACTGACGCCCCGCATGGTAGATGTGCTTTCCAGAGTGGCGGCAGGGCTTCAGCTCAAGACAAAGAACATATGCTTTCAGAATCATCTGGAAAGTTTTTACGCGTATACCCTGCATCAGGACAGTGATCTGCGGAAGAATGACGTGGTGATCTTTGAATATAATACAAGGCTGAGCATGCTGCGGCTGGAATGCAATCAGAGAACTTCGCCTAAGGTGGTATTGATCAGTCAGGAGGAGTTCCCCGATATATTAAGACGGGTGTGGGCGGAAAATGAGGAGGAGCGTGAGCAGCAGAAGCAGGAACTAGATCTGCTGTTTAGTCATACGCTGCAGGAAGCTCTTGAGGGGAAAGCAGTTTCCACGGTCTTTTTATTGGGAGATGGATTTAAAGAAGGCTGGGCAAAAGAGTCTCTCAAAGTCCTGTGCAGGAACAGGAGGGTGTTCCAGGGAAATAATTTGTACAGCAAAGGTGCCTGCTATGCCATGGCAGAGAGGTTAAATCCCAGTGAGGAATGGAAAAAATATGTGTATCTGGGGAGTGATAAGCTAAAGTCCAATATTGGCATGAAAGCTTTGCGGAGGGGAGAAGATTCTTATTACGCAATCCTGGACGCAGGAACCAACTGGTATGAAGCAGCATCGGAGTTTGATATTATTCTGGAGAGCGNAAACACGGTAGATTTTTTGGTAACGCCGCTGACAGGCAGCGGTGTGGNGGAGCGGTCGGTACATCTTCCTGNAATACCGGACAGGCCCCGGGGAACTACCAGACTGAATATTCATATTGAAATGACAGATGTAAATCAGGCATCGGTTACCATAGAGGATCTGGGGTTTGGAGAATTGTTTCCTTCCAGCGGGAAGGCATGGTCCTCTACCATACAGGTATAGTGGAAGGGAGATTATGGTTTGGGCAGAATGATATTATGCATCGGAAGATATGCAGAAAAGCCGTATCATTTCAGCAGTATGTGTGTGAATGTATATTGTGTGGAAGAATTGTGCTATTTGTTTGCAAGTAATCCCTTTATGATTGATAATGATGTGATAGATAAAGAACTGGCAGAGTGGCTGGATCGTGAGTGCGGGCTTACGGAGCTGAGTCATCAGCTTCTCACACTGTTTCAAAGGGGATGCCAGCCGGGAATTTTTGTCAGCACCATATTGGATTATGTGAATTTCTGTACGCCGCAGGAGAAGGAAAAGATCGAAGAGGTTCTTCAGGGAAGCGTGGGCCTGAATGATTTTGAACGGCGGAAAAAACAGGCAGACTTTCTTATGAAAAACCGGAGGTATCATTTGGCACTTGAAGAGTATGATCGTCTGGCAAGGGAATTACCAGAGACAGAAAGTGCATTAAAGCCTCAAATCTTCCATAATATGGGAGTGGCTTATGCCGGTTTTTTTATGTTTGATATGGCTGCAAAGTATTTCAAAAAGGCGTATGATATGACTGGTAATGCCGAATCAGGAACTTCTTTTCTTGCCGCAAAGAGACTTTCTTTGCACGACGAGGCATATATTGCGTTTGTAGCGGAGCATGGGGAGTATCATGAATTATCCATGCTTGTGGAAAAGAAGCTGATGGATGCCAAAGGGCAGTTTGAAGCGTCCCAGGAAAACAGGATGCTGTCGGCACTTAAGATTTATAAGGAAGAAGGAAATGTATCTTCTTATTATGAAGAAATCGATAAGATAATCTCAGATTTGAAGAATGAATATCGTCAGCTTGTGGAGGCATAGGATGGGCTTAATTAAGAAGTTGTTACGTTTAAAGAAAAGAACAAGTGAGCCTGAATATGAAACAGGGGATTGGAATGAGATCGTCTACAACAGAGATGATCTTCAGATTAAGGACCGGAGCCAGAGGCGGGAGTATGTAAAAGGCTGTCTGGAGCAGATAGCGGAGGCTTCCAGAGAACTTGAAAATCTCCAGTTTGAGTACAACATGGTTACTTCGTATCTGAGAGATATGGAGGAGATTGAGGCGCTTCCGCCCGAAGAAAAAGCAGCTTTAGAGGACAGCGCCAGAAAAATTGAAGCCTTGGAATTGCAGCAGTCCGGTTACAAAGAGCGGAAAAACCGGATGGACGAAGAAAAATTTCGACAGATGGAGCGTCTGGAGGATGATGTGCAGGAAGGGCTCGAAAAACTGACTCAGTCGGAAGATTATCAGGAATTGATCAAACGTGATCTTCGGAAATTAGACGGAGAAAAACAAGCTTACTTTTTCCGGAAACGGGAGTTACAGCGTGTGATAGAGGATACCAGATCCATGACTATCGTGTGTACGGTGGCTCTGGTCGTATGTATTTTGCTTCTTCTTGTTTTGCAGTTTGGCTTTCGGATGAATACCAAACTCGGATACCTTGCAGCTGCAGCAGTGGGTGCAGCAGTGATCACGGTAATCTTTACGAAACATAATGATGGAGTACGGGAGCTTGCGCAGGTGGAAAATGGGATTGGAAGGATTATCCGGCTTCAGAATACAGTGAAGATCCGTTATGTAAATAACACTCATCTTCTGGAGTATCTTTATATGAAATATAATGTTTCAAGCGCCGGTGAATTGGGGAAGAGCTGGCAGCAATATATAGAAGAAAAGGAAGAGCGGAAAAACTATCAGGATGCGGAACGGGAGCTGGATCTTTGTCAAAAAGAGCTTCTGCATATACTTCGCCGCTATCAAGTGAAGGATCCTATGCTATGGCTTCATCAGACCCAGGCAATTCTTGATAAAAAGGAAATGGTGGAGATTCGTCATAATTTGATTATCCGCAGGCAGTCGCTGAGAAGGAGGATGGATTATAATAGAGAAGTGATTGCTGGAAAGGCACAGGCCGAAATTAAAGATCTGGTGGACAAGTATCCGGAATACGCCAAAGAGATACTGGATATTGTGGCACAGTATGCAAATACGGAAAATGAACAACAGCGCAATCAATAAGTTTGAGTTGTTATCAGAATGATGCCCAGGCAGTTTCGGGGCACAGATTTGTCCTTGACTTCTTTTTGGCAGCGTGATAGCATGTGACTGTATTTGGAACGGTTTTATTACAATAAGCTGGCTCGCAAAGCGTGGCAGCGTTTGTTATGAACGGATGTGAGGAGGCCGGGATTCTGGGGCATAAAAATTTTAAACGGCCGCTGGGCGGCAGAATGGAGGAACCATGAAAAAATTAGAGCAGCTTTATGAAGGAAAGGCAAAGAAAGTGTTTGCAACAGACGATCCGGATGTGGTGATTGTGGATTATAAGGATGATGCAACAGCCTTTAACGGAGAAAAGAAAGGGACGATCGTAGGTAAGGGTGTGATCAATAACCGCATGACGAATCACGTTTTTAAGCTTCTTGAAAAGGAAGGTGTTCCCACTCACTTGATTGAGGAGTTAAGTGACAGAGAGACAGCCGTAAAGAAGGTAGAGATTGTTCCCCTTGAGGTTATTATTCGTAATGTGGCGGCGGGAAGCTTTTCCAAGCGTCTGGGCGTGCCGGAGGGAACTCCTTTTAAAGAGCCTACCATTGAATTCAGTTATAAGAATGATGAGCTGGGTGACCCGCTGATCAACAGCTATTTTGCAGTTGCACTTGAACTTGCAACCTGGGAGGAAATTGAGACGATTAAGAAATATGCATTTAAGGTGAATGAGGTCTTAAAGGCATATTTCCTTCAGGCGGATATTAAGCTTATTGATTTTAAGATCGAATTTGGCCGTTTCCACGGAGAAATCCTTCTTGCGGATGAGACGTCACCGGATACCTGCCGTTTGTGGGATGTAAATACCAACGAGAAACTGGATAAAGACCGTTTCCGCAGAGACCTTGGAAATGTGGAAGAAGCATACAATGAAGTATTTAAACGTTTAGGACTGGCATAAAGCCGAACAAAGAGGCGGGTGGNAAAAGTTGGCCAGTAAAGGAAACNGCANGNGACAAGCAGNNGGANAGGAGATTTTAATTTATGAGNACAGATAAATACATAAGTCCTTTGTCGGAGCGTTATGCCAGCAAAGAGATGCAGTATATTTTTTCACCGGATATGAAGTTCAGAACCTGGAGAAAGCTATGGATTGCACTTGCCGAAACGGAAATGGAACTGGGGCTGTCCCAGAACGGCAAACCGGTAATCACTATGGAGCAGATTGAAGAACTTCGTGAGCATGCTGAGGATATCAATTACGATGTGGCAAAGGCCAGGGAAAAAGAAGTACGGCATGATGTGATGAGCCATGTTTATGCTTACGGACAGCAGTGCCCTAAGGCCGCTGGTATTATTCACTTAGGCGCCACAAGCTGTTACGTGGGGGATAACACGGACATTATTGTAATGACCNAGGCANTNAAACTGGTAAAAAAGAANCTGGTCAATGTTTTAAAGGAGCTTTCGGATTTTGCGGATAAGTATAANTCCCANCCNACNCTTGCATTTACCCATTTTCAGCCTGCGCAGCCTACTACGGTGGGAAAGAGAGCTNCTCTCTGGATGCAGGAGTTTTGTCTGGATCTGGAAGANCTTGACCATGTACTTTCCGGTATGAAGCTGCTTGGNTCCAAAGGAACNACGGGAACCCAGGCTTCCTTTTTGGAATTGTTTGACGGAGATCAGGAGACTATTGACAANANCGATCCCATGNTNGCAGAAAAGATGGGANTTAAGGAGTGTTATCCGGTGTCCGGACAGACTTATTCCCGAAAGGTGGATACCAGAGTAGCAAATGTACTNGCGGGCATTGCGGCAAGCGCTCANAAGATGTCAAACGATATCAGGCTTTTGCAGCATCTTAAGGAAGTGGAGGAGCCTTTTGAGAAGAGTCAGATCGGTTCTTCTGCTATGGCGTATAAGAGAAATCCCATGAGAAGTGAGAGGATTGCTTCTCTTTCCAGATATGTGATGATTGACGCCTTAAATCCGGCGATTACTTCAGCAACNCAGTGGTTTGAGAGAACTTTGGACGATTCNGCAAATAAGCGGCTTTCTATTCCGGAGGGCTTTCTTGCNATTGACGGAATTTTGGATCTATGCCTGAACGTAGTGGATGGACTGGTAGTGTATCCNAAGGTAATTGAGAAGCACATGTTAAGCGAACTGCCTTTCATGGCNACNGAGAANATTATGATGGATGCNGTGAAGATGGGCGGAAACAGNCAGGANCTTCACGAAAGGATCCGTGAGCTTTCCATGANGGCCGGAAAAAATGTNAAGGAAGAGGGNAAAGAAAATAATCTTCTGGAATTGATTGCNGAGGATCCGGCATTTAANATGACGCTGGAAGACCTGAAAAAGACCATGGAGCCTTCNNGGTATGTGGGACGTTCCAGAGAGCAGGTTGAANGCTTCCTTGCAAAGGTGATACAGCCGATTCTTGAGGAAAATANAGAACTTCTTGGAATNAAAGCAGAGATTAATGTTTAGACGGAGGAGTATATTTTGGGTGGTTTTTTTGGAGCAGCCCTGAAAAAGGACTGTGTATTTGATTTGTTTTTTGGTACAGACTATCATTCTCATCTGGGAACAAGAAGAGCGGGAATGGCAGTCTATAGTAATGAGAATGGCTTTGACCGTGCAATTCACAACATTGAGAATTCCCCTTTTCGTACCAAGTTCGATAAGGACGTCAATGAGATGCACGGAAATATGGGAATCGGCTGCATTTCCGATTATGAGCCTCAACCTCTTTTGGTGCGTTCCCATCATGGTACTTATGCCATTATGACGGTGGGAAAGATTAATAATATAGACGAGATCGTTGAGAAGATCTTTACGATGGGACATGCTCATTTTTTGGAGATGAGCGGCGGTGATATCAATGCCACAGAGCTGGTGGCGGCGATTATCAATCAGAAGGATAATCTGATCGAGGGAATCACTTATGCTCAGGAGCTGATCGATGGTTCGCTGACTATGGCACTGCTTACGCCAAAGGGAATTTATGCTGCCAGAGATAAAATGGGGAGAACGCCGGTGGCGATCGGTAAAAAAGAAGACGGTTACTGTCTGTCTTTTGAGAGCTTTGCTTATCTGAACCTCGGATATAGTGAGGAGAGGGAGTTAGGCCCCGGTGAAGTAGTGATTATCACTCCGGAAGAGGTCCGGACACTGGTAAAACCGGGAAGTAAGATGAAAATATGTACTTTCCTCTGGATTTATTACGGTTATCCTTCTTCTTCCTATGAGGGAATCAGCGTGGAAAAGATGCGTTACAATTGCGGTGCTCTTTTGGCAAGACGGGATGATGCATCGCCGGACAATGTGGCAGGCGTGCCGGATTCCGGGACCGCCCATGCAGTCGGATATTCTAATGAGTCAGGTATCCCGTTTTCCAGACCGTTTGTCAAGTATACACCGACCTGGCCCAGATCGTTTATGCCTACGATTCAAAGTAAGAGAAATCTTATTGCCAAGATGAAACTGATACCGGTTCATGATTTGATTCAAAATAAGAGTCTTCTTCTTATCGATGATTCCATTGTNCGGGGAACNCAGCTTAGGGAGACTACGGAATTTCTTTATCAGAGCGGNGCCAGAGAGGTACATATCCGTCCGGCGTGCCCGCCNCTTTTGTACGGATGTAAATACTTGAANTTTTCCCGNTCNACATCGGAGATGGATNTGATCACCAGACGGATCATCAAGGAGATGGAGGGGGATGGAAAGAACGTGAATTTAAGNGCTTATTCCAATCCNGAAACGCCGGAATATCAGGAGATGGTAAAGAGNATCGGNGTTCAGCTNAATTTTACNTCTCTCCGTTATCACAGACTGGATGATATGATNGAGTCNGTGGGGATTGATAANGATAAGCTGTGTACTTATTGNTGGGATGGGAANGAATAAGTTTGCAGGATAACAGTTAGTTNTTATGTGCGGTTGATTATAATACCCTGNCTTAAAACAATACTTTAACTCTTTGTATTTGTTTTNAGGCAGGGTATTCGNTTTCACGCAGGGGAGCGNAAANCATCAATGAACANTTGTATAGAGATNAANAATGCAAGAATACATAACTTAAAAGGAATTGATGTAAGCATTCCAAAGCATAAGCTTACAATTNTCACAGGAGTGTCAGGCAGTGGGAAGTCAAGTCTGGCATTTGATACCCTTTACGAGGAAGGAAAAAGAAGATATCTGATGTTCTCAGGAACGGAGTTTATGGTTGATGCTGTTCCAACTTTTGACAGCATTACCGGCCTTTCTCCAACTGTTGCGGTGGAACAGAGAATAATCCGCCAATCCAATCCGAGAAGCACTGTGGGGACAAAGACAAAAATAAGCGCTATGCTTGCGGCACTATTGGCCAATTATGGAAGCCGTCTGCCGGAATATAATGACGGACAGCCTCTGGACATTGCCATGTTCCAAAAAAATTCCCCTAAGGGAATGTGTGTAAAATGTCTGGGCAAGGGTGTAATAAAGTGGATTGATGCGGACAAGATATTTGAAGATAAAAACCAGCATATTTATGAAGTTGCATGCGGATTAGGGAGAAGAAGTTCAACCAAAAATATGCTGGAGGAATTTTGCGGAAATTATGGGATGAATTTATGGGAAGATAAATTGTCCGATCTTACAACGGAGCAGATTGACTTACTGAAATATGGAGATGGCGGTAAGTCAAAATTTTTCGGTTTTATTCCATGGATCACTATGCTTACAAACGGTTCCGTATCAACTTCCGGAAGACTGGCAAGCTTGTTAAAAGACGCAGGTATGATAGAAGAAAAAAGATGCACAAAATGTGGCGGAACAGGGCTTGGTGAACAGGCCTCCCATACAACGTTTGGCGGCAAAACCATCAATGAGCTGGAAGGGATGTACATTGGCGATCTGCTTAAATTTTTAAAGGAAAATCATGAAGGNAATAATCCTCTGTTAAAGGAAATTGTTACAAAGCTTTCCTGTATGTTTGACGTAGGGCTTNATCATCTNTCATTATCCCGTNCGGTACCGTCTCTTTCAGGCGGTGAGATACAACGTCTATTTCTGGCAAGCTANATTATTGCTGAGATGGACTCTATCATNTTTGTGTTTGATGAGCCTACAATAGGCTTGCATGAGATAGAAAAAGAAAATCTGATACGGATAATCCGAAGGCTGGTGGATTCAGGAAACACGGTTGTTGTGGTAGAGCATGACGAAAATTTTATGCGGGAGGCAGACTATATTATTGATATGGGACCTAAAGCAGGTGATTTTGGAGGCTTTAAGGTTTTTGAGGGGGGATATGATCAATTTTTGAAATGTGCAGATTCAAAAACTGCCCCATATTTGTCAAATAAGCTTGGTTTTAAAGTGAAGACAGAATACAGA
>WFLX010110195.1_pt1 | contig 23276 bp, 24 predicted proteins | sample 4967041 | NCBI WGS metagenome assembly WFLX01 (sample SAMN12857096, study PRJNA449069) | gut metagenome | isolation source: stool from male and female vole | host: Microtus ochrogaster | place: USA:Florida | collected 2017
TTACTACCATTTTTGTTTCCTCTAAAAAATATATAATTTTATATATTTTGACCATAACCCTTCAAGCAAAGTTAAGCCTGTCCGATTTGCAAAATATTCCCAATGAAGATATTTTACATAATTCGCCGCAATAATTCAAGCTATAAATAGAAAATATTTCCAAAATATTTCTAAAAACCTTGTTTACCGCCAAAAATGATGTTAAAGTTATAGAATAAATGCTGATTGACAGATTTTCATTGACTGAAGAAAAGAAAGGGTCCTCCCATGAGTAAAAATAATAAAGACACACAACACAGTATCTATTATAATGATGATGCACATACCGTTTTGAAAAAATACAGACTGCGCCGCAGAATCATTCTGCTTATCTATATTTTGGGCACTCTTGTTAATTTGTTTTTCCTGTTTACAAAAGTTCTTATTCATCATGAGAACATCTGGTTTCTCTGCTTCCCACTGTGGCTTATTTTCCGCGGTATCTGCCTGCTTCTAGCGCAGCTTCAATTTACGCCGGTGGCAAATATCTTTTATAAAGATTGTGATCCAGAAAAATTTTATGAAGTCATCAGCATGTTCAAAATGTTCAAATCACGAGGAAAAGACAAAGACAATCATACTCTCATAATGTTATATAAAGCATTGTGCTGCTATTATATTCCGGAAAGACAGGCGGAAGGACTTGATATTATCAAAGAAATTCATTTTATCAAGCCAACTCCTGTCGGGGAACAAATGCGATTGCTCTGCTCTGCTTACTACGCAAAAGATACTCAGGACAAAGAATGGTTTGCACAGATAAAAAGTGAATTTGAAAATCTTCCCAATCTCTATTCTTTCAGAAAAGGCAGTATAAGAATGCAGAAAGAATATGGGCTGCGGCTGCGATTGACGGAACTCATGTGGGATTTCCCAGAAAATTTTATTCCGGAGAATGCCAAAGAAGCCCGGATTTTATTGAATAAATTACTGTCAGGTTCCAATAATGCCCTACGGGAGGTAGTCTATCATTTCAATTTGGCCAAGTTGGACATGGCTGCCGGAGAATATCAGAACGCAAAACCACATCTGCAATATGCTGTCTTCTACGGAGGACAATTATCCTTGAAGGCTGAAGCGGATATTATGTTAAAGGAATGCGAACAATTTATATAAAAAACAGGAGGACAAAACTATGCCCATTACAGCAGACTGCCATCTTCACTCTTCTCACTCAGCGGATTCCCATGCGCCCATGGAGGATATGATTTTACAGGGAATTTCCAAGGGACTTACCACCATGTGTTTTACGGAGCACAATGATTTTGAATATCCTGATTCGCCGGAGGGTTCCGGCGTTCAATTTTTATTGAACACGGATTCCTATCTCTATGACCTGATTCAATTAAAGGAAAAATACGCTGATAAAATCCGCATCCTCTTTGGTGTGGAATTGGGACTGCAGCCTCAGATTGTCCGTCAGAATGCAGTCTATGCCAAATCCTATGACTTTGATTTTATTATTGGTTCCTCCCACTTATGCCACGGCAAAGACCCTTATTATCCTTCTTTTTATGAGGGGCGCACGGATGAAGAAGCCTATCGGGAATATTTTGAATCCATTCTGGAGAACATCAAAAAATTCTCTAATTTTGACGTATATGGGCATCTCGATTATGTGGTGCGCTATGGTGCCTCCAAGGATCAAGATTATTCCTATGAAAAATACAAGGATATTTTCGATGAAATCCTTACTCTTTTGCTGGAAAAAGAAAAAGGAATTGAGCTGAACACCGGCGGGCTTGCCCGCGGTCTGAAAGATATGAATCCCTGCATGGGAGTCTTGAAGCGTTATCGGGAATTGGGGGGTGAAATCATCACCATCGGCTCTGATGCTCATACCCCTGCCCGCATTGCAGATTCTTTTGAACGTGCCTGTGACGTATTAAAGGAATGCGGTTTCAAATATTATACCATATTTGAAAAACGCACTCCCGAATACCATAAATTAACATGAGACATTTCTTTCATGTTTTCTGTCATACCATCTCATTATCACAAAGTACCACTATCTTCTTTGNCGTAGTCTGGGCAGGAATGCTTCTGNTGGATGTCTGGTNAATTACCNCCAGGTCATTGTCTGCNNGATTCGCCTGNTAANACTNATTATTGGNGGTGCGCAATTCCACAGCTCCATCAATATTTAACTTCAAAGTCTGCTCCTCGTTTACCAAAGCATTATTATAATGGCTTACATCTATCATGCGGTCATTCCGCCATTGTGCAGCCACCACAGCCCTGTATTGGGGCGGATAGATCAAAGGTACCGGTACATCCGTCCGATACCAGAAGATACTGCGCATTCCAACGGATAAAGTCACATTGTCCACCACATAAGTATCCGGTGTCAGAATAAAATTCACGGTATTACCCGACTCATCCTCTATTGTGATAAAAATGGTACAGCCATCCATGCGCCGCCCCATTCTGGTGGGCGCCATCTCCACAATGGTTCCCGTGATAGAAAGGTACTTTCCGATATACTCATCCCTTGTTCCGTTTCTCATATTTCCCTGTCTCCTGTTTCGATTAAAATCCATGTGATATCCTTTTCACGCTACACTACTCATCCCTAACACTATATGCATATTATGAATATTTTGTGCTATCACAGAATCGTTCCTCCCCCTAACACATATTCCCCATCATAAAAAACCACTGCCTGTCCCGGCGCCACGGCACGCACCGGCTTTTCAAAAGTACACAGCACCCTTCCTGCCTCTTTCTTTTCTATCAGGCAGTACTCCCCTTTATGATTATAGCGAATCTTGGCAAACACTCTCCTTGGCCCGTCCAAATCCTCCACAGCCATAAAATTGACCCTGTCGCATAACACCTGATTTGCAAAGACTTCTTCATTCTCCCCTACCACTACCTCATTGGTATCCGGACGAATCTCTGTCACAAAAATCCTGTGTCCCATAGCAAGTTCAAGTCCTCTTCGCTGCCCTACGGTATAATGGGTGATTCCTTTATGGCGGCCTAATATTTTTCCGTTTTTGTCCACAAAATTCCCGCAGGGGGGAACCCGGTTTCCGGCGGCTCTATCAATAAAGGCCCCATAATCGTCATCCGGCACAAAGCAGATTTCCTGACTGTCCGGCTTATTGGCTACAGGAAGCCCCGCCTTTTTTGCCAGCGCACGGATATCTTCCTTGCTGTACTCTCCCACAGGCATCAGTGTGTGGGAAAGCTGCTCCTGAGTCAGGTTGTATAATGCATAGGTCTGGTCTTTCTGTGCCGTCACGGAATTGCGGATGGCATATCTTCCGCTTTGCAGCTTATGGATTCTGGCATAATGCCCCGTAGCAATATAATCCGCTCCGATTGCAAGGCTTCTTTGCAGCAGCGCTTCCCACTTTACATAACGGTTGCAGGCAATGCAGGGATTTGGGGTATGTCCTTTCAGATATTCCTCCACAAAATAATCTATCACATGACACTTAAATTCCTGCTTAAAATTCATGACATAATAAGGGATATCCAATCTTTCTGCCACTCTTCTTGCATCCTCCACTGCAGACAGTCCGCAGCAGCCTCCCTTTTCGGAAATCTCGTCTGCGGCTTCCTCCTGCCATATCTGCATGGTAATGCCAATGACATCATATCCCTGTTCTTTTAACAAATATGCCGCAACGGAAGAGTCCACCCCTCCTGACATCCCTACTACCACTTTTTTCTTCATCCGGCTTTATCCTTTCGGCCACTTGCACACACTAATAACCATTTCTTGCCTCTCTAAAATAATAAATCCAATATTCCCCTTCCATCACACACTCCGGTTGGTATTCTTTCTCCAGCCAGGATAAGAACCATTGATTGGACAAAAGTTCATATGCCAAATCTCCCCTATATCCCTCTGCTACCACCACATCAGGATACTTATCCGGATTCAGCCGCCAATAATCCAAAACAGCCTCGCTGTAAGAAGGCGTTGACATGGTAGAGGGCGCTGCTACTTCCACATCCTCATACAAATATCCCAATGTATCTACCACACCTCCTACAATCCACACTTTATCACCGGGACGGATCCATTCCTTCCACTCGGGATAACTGTCTCGCTGGATACAGACACCTTTTTCATCGGAAATGATTCCCAGCGCAGGGCCGCAGCGTACTATGGACATATCGGAAAAGCTGGTGTCAACCTGCCCCCGCCCAGTCAACGGAGTTCTGATATAGATACAACGGAATGCCAAAAGAACAATAAATCCCCAAAAACAAAAATACAAGCCGTTTTTCATCTTTTTTCTGATGGGGAGCAATGCAAGCATAATTGCCAACAGCCCATAGGGTACGGAATTCAAGAATCCCAAATCTGTCAAAATCAATGTTGCCAGAAAACCCAAACCTCCTATCAGGTTCCCGCAGACATAAACACTTTTCTCTTTTTTCTCTAAACAATTTCTGTGATAAAATCCGATTCCCACAAGGAATACGAAAATAATGCCATATGCATTGCGATTCTCCGCACTTAAGATATTGATGAAAAATCCCATCAGTAATATGATACTGCAGCACAGAAACCACAATCCAGACTCCATCCGCTTTTTTCCCTTAAAAACTGCCGGCAAAACTATGCTTACAAGAAATGCGACACCACCCACTGCTAAGAGAATCAGCGCTATCTCCAATATTTCCCAGATATAACTTTGTATTTTTAAAGCTCCACTTACCACATGAGTAGGCTCTAAGTTCAGCATGCCTGCAATACATTCTTTAAAAGTATCCGGCCCTATTGTCATCAAAAAATATCCGGCCACGGCAAGTCCCAGACCAGCGCATATTCCGGTAAACACCAGAATATCCCTCCACTTATGAGGCGCGTACAGCGCCAGGATTATGAGCACACCTACAAGCACAATGGCACAGGAAGGATAGGCTAACACCTCAAGGCAAAGCCACACTGCAGACAAAATTAAAAGATATGCTTTTCCCTTTTTCAGATAACTTAACAGACTGCAAAACAGCAGGGTGGAAAACCAAAGCTGCAAATTACTGAATTCTGGAAGCGCATAGTCCTTTGGAGAAATCATAAAATAAAACAATGCCATTCCATAGGCAGCAGGCTTCCCCACCTCATCTTTCAATAACCTGTATAACAAGAATGCCAATCCTCCGCGGATCAGCATACCGCAAATCTGCAGATAAAGCACAATACCCGTCGTGGTATGAAAAAACTTCAAATAGAACCACATTAACACAGCCGGAAGAAAGGCTGATGTCTGATGCGGTTCCCACATTTCCAAAATCATCTTGTCGCCTTTTATCAAACGNTATGCCATGGNAANCTGATATTCGCCGTNATAACNCACATTNGTACAAGNCCATACTATGCCNNNAAAAACAGCGCATTAATGTAAAAANTACATAAATGTNCCTNTTTTTGTCTAATTTCATATATTACTGTTCTCCTTTGCACATTTTTCCGACTCCGCAGATACATGCAAACACAGACACTGCCAAAATCTTAAAAGTGAATATCCAATGCTCATCCGAGTGGTTTTGGGTAAAGAAAAACCAAATCAGGGGATAGAGCGCTACCGTCAACAATACCATTCCCTCACCGAAAGTCTTTTTCGTAATTTCACTTTTCTTTTTGAGGATTGTCCTGATAAGCCAGATGGCAATCCCTAGTCCCAGCAAATAAAAACCCCAATTAAAATATACACTCATATTCTGCCTTAATACGAAAAAGAATCCTGTCATCCTTGTACTTTCAGATGCCGCAACATCCGATCTTTCCAGAATTGCATCCAATCCATCTTTTATGACACTGCCCCCTGCCAAAATATCTGCTAACACCCACTTTAACACCCATAATCCCAGATAACCCACGCCCCATTCCATACTATATCCAACAAGACGCTTTAAGCCTTTATTTGCACCGTCCTTGTCCAAATACAGGCATACACACAAAGGAAATGCTAACGTGACCAATGGATAGGTTAAAAAGTCAAAATAAGAAGTAAGCATTCCTGCTATCAGAAAAAATTCCCCATACCATCCATGCTTTCGCANTCTTTCANCCCATCTTAACTGCACAAGTATGAGCCNTGCCATAATATAAAAACAGANACTNAAANACAGGGANGCATAAAGCCCAAAATAATAAAGAAACGGCATGGATACCAAAAAAGCCATGCCCAGAAATTCCTCTTTTCGCCTGCTTAAACCTATGACAATCATGCCCACCAAAATAAGCTGAAATGCAGATGACATGATTCTTAATGCATTAAATGTAGTTAAAAAAAGCAGAGGCTTCAACACCACCAGATAACCATGCCAATATCTGCCATATTCTACTTCTCTAGGCTGCTCTATTCCCCCAATATAGTCTGCCAGAGAGTATCCGGTTGCCCAGCCCTCTCCCATACCGCTTTCTCCCCGGTACATAAACAGAATTTGCTCCAGCATGGTATGTTCAGGGGACTGATACACAGCATTCTCTAACATCAGACAATCCGTAAAGCTGCCTGTCAGAGAACCGGGATATCCATCAATCAATTCTGACGATACAAATTCTTTCTCCAACATGGGCAAAGACTGATAAATATGCTCTTCCATGGGCTCAGTGGGAATGCAATATACTAAAATAAGAGCCAAAAGTCCTGCCAAAGCACCGCCTATAAGCAAGATTAAATGATTTCTGGCCTTTTTTATAATCCATCTGGAATTTTTATTCTCCGATTTTTTATCCAATGTCTTTCTCCCTAATCGTTTTCGCCTCCATAATAAAAATAAACTTCATGATTTATATTTCTCTTTTCAGATTTTAGTATTCTTCTTCCTCACCCTCGCTGATATCTGCCTTGGGCTTTTCCAGACCCTCGATTGTGATATTATGCTTCTGCGCATAGTCCCAGAGTGCGGCATGAATTGCCTCCTCCGCCAGCAGGGAACAATGCACTTTCACGGGAGGAAGCCCATCTAAGGCCTCCATCACGGCTTTGTTGGTGATTTGCAAAGCCTCCTGTATAGTCTTTCCCTTAACCAATTCCGTTGCCATGGAACTCGTTGCAACCGCTGCCCCGCAGCCAAAGGTTTTGAATTTTGCTTCTTGTATCACGCCGTTTTCATCAATATCCAAAAACATCCTCATGATATCTCCGCATTTTGCATTGCCCACGGTGCCTACGCCGCTGGCATTTTCTATTTCTCCCACATTTCTGGGATTCTGAAAATGATCCATTACCTTTTCACTATACATAATTATCTCTCTTCCTTTCCGGTCTTTAAAAAATCCTCATACAAAGGCGACATATCCCTCAGCCTTGCCACAATCTTTTTCAGTTCTTCCACCACCGTGTCAATTTCTTCTTTGGTAATCTCCTCGGACAAAGTAAGCCGCAAAGAACCGTGGGCTTCCTCATGCTTTAAGCCAATGGCAAGCAGCACATGGGAAGGATCCAATGAACCGGATGTGCAGGCGGAACCGCTGGAAGCGCAGATACCCTTGCCGTCCAACATAATCAGCATGGATTCCCCTTCAATAAAGAGGAAGGAGAAATTCACATTATTGGGCAGACGCTTGGTTCTGTGCCCGTTCAGCCAGCAATAGGGAATCTCCGATTCTATACGCTGTATCAGGTAATCCCTAAGTTCTGTCTCTATCTTTGTTTTTTCTTCCATCATTTTCATGGCACGCTTTACTGCTGCACCCAAACCCACAATCCCCGGCACATTTTCCGTTCCGGCTCTTCTGCTTCTCTCCTGTGCGCCTCCGTGAACAAAGGAACGGAGCTTAAGGCCTTTTCGGATATAGAGAAATCCGATGCCCTTGGGGCCGTTCAGCTTGTGTCCGCTGGCGCTGAGCATATCAATATGAAGCTCATCTACATGGATGGGAATCTGTCCAAAAGCCTGCACCGCATCCGTGTGAAAAAGCACGCCCTTTTCTTTGGCAATGGCTCCGATTTCCTCTATGGGTTCAATGGTGCCGATTTCATTGTTGGCAAACATGATACTGATTAAAATAGTATCGGGACGGATTGCCGCCTTTAACTCTTCCAAATCAATCATGCCGTCCCTGTCCACTCCCAAATAGGTAATCTCAAATCCCTGCTTCTCCAGATATTCACAGGTATGCAAAATAGCATGATGTTCTATTTTAGTCGTAATAATATGCTTTCCCTTGGATGCATATGCCTCTGCCGTTGCTTTTAATGCCCAATTATCCGACTCGGAGCCGCCTGCAGTAAAATAAATCTCCTCGGTTTTGGCCCCAATGCACTTGGCAATCTCTTCTCTTACGTTCGTAATTGCCTCCTTACTCTTACTTCCCAAGGCATAAATGCTGCTGGCATTTCCATAATATTCGCAAAAATAAGGAAGCATTGCCTCCACTACTTCCGGCGCGGTTTTGGTAGTAGCCGCATTATCCAGATAAATCATATCAATCCTTCTCCCTGTTTTCTTTCATCCCTTCAATGCATACCGACACACTAGGAATTACAAAAATAATATAGCACTGAAACTATGTTCTGTCAAGGCGCAAGAAGGAATATATATAGAGAAAAGCTCTTTAGAAACGAGGCCGTTCTTGCAGAAAATCAAGAGTCACCCCCTTATTATAGGCACTGCTATTCTTACGCTTACCGGATTTATAAGCCGCATCATCGGCTTTTTTTATCGTATTTATCTGTCCCGTATTTTTGGAGAGGAAGGCATGGGCGTTTATCAGCTGGTAAATCCGGTTTTGTCCCTGTCCTTCTCCCTGACTGCAGCCGGATATCAGACTGCTATTTCCAAATTTGTGGCAGAGCGCGCAGCAGTGGAANAACAGCCCTCNCTNCGCCCTANGTTGACAGGAATTATAATTACCACACCGCTGNCNCTTCTGTNCAGTCTGGTAATCTATGAAATGTCCGATTTTATTGCCGTCAGACTGTTGATGGAAGCGCGCACTGCTTCCATGCTGCGCATTCTCGCCTTCTCCATCCCCTTAAGCTCCATTCACGCCTGCATTAACGGCTATTTCTATGGATGTAAAAAAGCCGGAGTTCCTGCTGTCACACAGTTAATAGAACAGATTACCAGAGTTGCCTGTGTCTATGCCATGTCTGCCTATGCCTTTTCTCAGGGCAAAATTCCCTCCGTCAATGTTGCTGTCTATGGTCTTGCCATTGGAGAATTTATTTCCCTGCTTGCGGCAATCCTTCCTGCCTATCTCTATTATGCAAGAAATGTACATAACAGGAAAGCTGCCGTCCTTTATCCCGTCTATAAAAATATTTTGTTCATGGCGCTTCCTCTGACAGCCAACCGCCTTATCTTAAACATTTTACAGAGCATTGAGTCAGTGTCCATTCCTGCAAAGCTAAAACTTTATGGCTATGACAGCACCACTGCTCTGAGTGTATATGGCGTACTCACCGGCATGGCAATGCCCTTTATCTTTTTTCCCAATGCCCTGACAAACTCTATTTCCGTGCTTTTGCTTCCCATNATTTCCNAAAACTATNCCTTGGGAGATATAAAAGCCGTAAAAAAAGCAACTTTCCGCACCATAAGATATTGCTTTATCTTGGGCTTTTTCTTTCTGAGCATTNTTGCTCTCTTGGGAAATTGNGCCGNTACTACGCTGTTTAACAGTCCCTTGGCAGGATACTTTATCCGCACCCTGAGCTTTTTATGTCCTTTTTTGTATCTGGACACCACTCTCTCCAGCATCCTTCAGGGACTAGGTATGGCAGGGCGCATTTTTATCATGAATCTGCTAGCCTTGTCACTGCGGCTTTTCTTTGTATTTTTTGCTATTCCCAAACTTGGCATCTCCGGCTATCTTTATGGCATCCTGTTCAGCCAGATTGTGCAGGGGATTTTGTACCTTATCTGCCTGTATCTGTTTTTCAGACGGCAGACCCGCTCACGGTCATTCCAAAGTTCCCACTGATATTTTCCATGCATAAAAATAGCGGCACCGACATCCGTGTCGTCACCGCTATGTAAATGTTCCGTATCCCTCTCTCCGAGAGGAACCTCATGTATCTGTTACTTTTTATATCGGCAGAAGCTTTTTGAATATTATAGTCTGCGCCGATATTTTTATGACCGGCCTCTTATTATTGAAGCACATTCTTCAGTTCATCCATAAAGGTATTGATATCCTTAAACTCTCTGTATACAGAGGCAAAGCGGACATAAGCCACCGCATCCAGCGACTTTAATTTATTCATCACCAGCTCTCCCACCACTTGGCTGGGGATTTCCCTATCTTCCATATTGATAATCTCATTTTCCACTTCATCCACCAGATGAGTTATTTTTTCCGCACTGACAGGGCGCTTATGGCAGGCACGCAGCACTCCGGCCTCAATCTTGGAGCGGTCATAGGTCTCTCTGTTATTGTCTTTCTTAATGATAATGAGGGGAATCGTCTCAATTTTTTCATAAGTAGTAAAACGCTTCCCGCACTCATCACACACCCTCCTGCGCCGGATGGAATTATTATCCTCCGCAGGTCTGGAGTCGATTACTCTGGTATTTTCATGATTGCAAAAAGGGCATTTCATATGTTTTATCCTCTTCTTCCTTAAGTATATCCTCATTATATTTTATTCAAACATTGATGTCAACTAAAATGATATCCGGACCAATCTGCCTGATATCACAATAAGGAATCACAATGTCGGGGTCGCAGCGCAAAAAATTCAAAACCTTACTTCCTCCGGGCACCATAATTTTGCAGATACAACCCTTGCACTCGTCAAACTCCATGTCGCAGACCCGCCCTAACTTCTTGCAGTCCCTGATATTGATGACATCCTTATTCTTGAATTCCGAAAATAACATTTTACTCCTCCCGCAAATACCAATTTTTCCCTTACTAATATATGCAAAGTCCGGTATATCCTGACACTTGAAAGTGCATACTAAGCAATACAAAAATAAANTTCANGANGAAACTATGGCTCTGGGAAAANTTNAAATCTGCNGNATGAANACNGNAAAGNTTNCCCNNTTAAAAGCAGNGGAAAAAGNANCTCTTTTTAAGAGAATTAAAGATGGGGACGAAAAAGCAAGGGAAGAATATATTGAAGGAAACTTACGTCTGGTTTTAAGCGTCATTAAAAGATTTGCCTCCAGCAGTGAAAATGTGGACGATTTATTTCAGATTGGGTGCATCGGACTCATCAAGGCAATCGACAATTTTGACACCACCTTAAACGTCAAGTTTTCTACTTATGCTGTTCCTATGATTTCCGGAGAAATCAAGCGCTTTCTCAGAGACAACCATTCCATTCGGGTCTCCCGCTCTTTAAAGGATACTGCCTACAAGGCAATCTATGCCAAGGATGCGCTGACACGGAAAAATGCCAAAGAACCTACCATAGAAGAGATTGCCACGGAAGTAGGCATCTCCAAAGAAGATATCGTTTATGCCATGGATGCCATCCAGAACCCCATGAGNNTCTANGAGNCCANTTTCNCNGACGGCGGCGNTACGCTCTANGTNATGGACCAAATCAGCGANAAAAAAAATAAGGAAGAGAATTGGGTGGAACATCTCTCCCTAAGCGAGGCCATGAAAAAATTAAACGAGAGGGAACATGAAATCATCTCCCTGCGCTTCTTTGAGGGCAAAACCCAGATGGAAGTTGCTGACATCATCGGAATCTCCCAAGCGCAGGTTTCCCGCCTTGAGAAAAATGCCCTGCGCATTATGCGGATGTATCTGACGGCATAAAATGCTCTATTGCTATCCTTTATTTGTCTTGCCGAATCCCAGAAGGCAGCCCAGCCCCCTGAAAATCCAGAACAAAATGCACCCAATTGCCATTCCCAGCGTATTAGTCAGGATGTCATCTATCTGGAAATATCCTCTTTTCGTCAAAAGCTGTAGGCATTCTATGGCTGTGCTTGCCGCCGCCCCAAACAATGTACAGGCAAAAAAATTCCGAAATACTTTAAATGCCCAAGGGCACACAAAACCAAAGGGAATGAACAAAAGCACATTCTCTATCACAAAGGCATTGTTTCTGGAATTAATTCCCCATGTGGAAAAAAGATTCAAATCAATTCCGTCCCTGCTGCCGCTTTCTCTGGACAGAAAAGTAATACACAGTATAATTGCCACATACATAAAAAAAGCGCCATACGAAAACATGGGAATTGTGCTTTTCCCTTTTTGTTCCCGTGTACTATTAACAATATTCAATACCAGCATTACCAATATCCCCAGAATCAATCCATAGGGCAGATAATGAAACGTCCCCCTCAAATCATTTATAATATATTTCGCCATACACATCCCATTTCCCGGCGGCATTCTCCCATTTCTCTTTATCTTCAAACAATCTGTCATTCANCCATGCAATGGCATCNACAATGCCATCCTCTTCAANATCAAANTAAGCACTTTGTTTTTCTTCTTCAGGGGTCTTAAAGAAGTTGAAAGGCTCCGGCCAAACCGTCACTTTCAGCTTCTTTTCGCCTTCCCCATCTGTCTCCATTTCCAACCGATAACGCATTCCCTGATGACAGCCCGTATATTCTGTTTTCTTCAAATATTCCATTGATAAAATGTCTTCTCGCCGTATCATAATATATTTAGTATAATACCATTTACCCTTCTTTGTAAACCTTAAATATGAAGACTCATCTCTTTTTTCAATTGACGCATAATTTTCTTCTCCAATCTGGAAATATAGGACTGCGAAATCCCCAGATAACCCGCTACTTCCTTCTGGGTCATCTCCTGTCCATCCATGCTGCCCAAGCCAAAGCGCAGCTTAATAATGGTTTTTTCCCGCTCGGAAAGCTTTCCGATGGCTCCCATCAATAGTTTTCGTTCCACTTCATTTTCGATATTACGGTAAATGATATCCTCCTCAGTACCCAGAATATCCGACAATAAAAGCTCGTTTCCATCCCAATCCACATTTAGGGGCTCGTCAATGGACACTTCCAACCTGGTCTTATTATTTCTTCTCAGATACATCAAAATTTCATTTTCAATACATCTTGAAGCATAGGTTGCAAGTTTAATGTTTTTATCGGGTTTAAAGGTATTGATAGACTTTATCAGCCCTATGGTTCCGATAGAAATTAAATCTTCTACCCCAACTCCCGTGTTGTCAAATTTTTTGGCTATGTACACCACAAGTCGCAGATTATGTTCAATCAGGGTAGCTTTTGCCTCCTCCTCATATTCCGTGCCGAGATTGCGTATCACTCGATTTTCCTGCTCGGACTCCAAGGGAGGCGGCAGTACATCCGTTCCGCCGATATAATGGATTTCGCCTTTTTTCCTCAAGGTGAAATTATCTCTGCATATTACTCTAAACTGCCTTTTTTGAGTTCTAACTGTCTTAAAAATCATACTTCCTCCTTTAACAAAGCGGGGTTCAGAATCATTCTCACGGGTTCTTCCCCACACTCACTTGGGCTTGAAATATCCTCCCTAGAGGATGCCACATACACATTTTTACATATCTTAGTCAGTCCCCCCAGCTCGATTTGGATTTCTTCCAGCAGACAGGCATACAAAATGCCCCTCTTTTTTCCGATGCTGTGATAAGGAACGGCTCGAAATCCGGATTTTCCAAACATTCCTGTTTCTTTTCCTGTTCCGGCTTTTTCCCACAGATATTCCAGGACCTTCTCATCCGCCACGCTCACCGGTTTCCCGCTGATGGGCTCTGTCAGGGTGTTGCCGGAGTCTAACAGCGCCGTCAGGGTGAGTCTTCTTTCCCTTGAGATTAATGTCACCTTGCACAGACTGCTCTCCTCATGTCTTTTCTCTCTTTCCTTCTCATAAAAAAGAAAGAGAAAAATAACCGCTCCGGCTCCCATAACTCCGAAAATTCCTGTCAAAAATCTTCTCAAAACCGGAAACGCACGAATCAAAAACAGCAGGCTTCCCCCCATGAGAAAGGAATACATCAGAAATTTTTTGGTGATAAACCAAAATGCCTGCAGATTTTTAATGCGAAACACCATAAAATACATGGATGCCATTCCGGCAAGCACTCCCAGCAGATATCGGAATTTTGCAGGACCGCTAAGGAAAAAGGGCAAAAGATAAAAAAAGGCGCCTGCCGCAGCTCCCAATATCAGCCGCAACCGTGTGGCAGTACGGTATGTGCTTTGGTTTACTAAAAGCAGCAAGTAAAGATTCATGACAAAGTTTATTAAAAACAAACTGTCAACATAAAGTTCATAATACATTTCATCACCCTTTTCACAATTATTATAAAGGGAATCTTCCATGGAATTTGTCAAAAACGAGGTGCAAAGAAAAGTTTTCTTTCTACGGCATTCTACAGAATTAAAATTTTACAGAATAAAAAAACAGCGGCTTCTCAGTCACTGTTTTACATCACTTGATATCTTTCCTTAATATTCCCTTCAAAATCCTTCCAAAGATACTCCCCTGCCTCAATGGTCATATAGCCGTGGTGGCTGCCTTCCTTAGGGAGTGCGGCAGAACCGGGGTTCATATATAAGAAATCTCCATGATTCACACATTTTGGTACATGGGTATGTCNGCATAGCAGGANATCNNCCTTTTGCAGCTTGGGAGGATGCTCCTCNNCATAAANATGCCCATNGGTTGCANAGATAACCTGTCNGTCTATGTAAANAACTGCATAATCTGCCATAACGGGGAAGTCCAATACCATCTGATCCACTTCCGCCTCACAGTTACCTCTGACACACAGAATGATGTCCCGCCTTGCATTCAGCAGTTCAATCACATTCTTTGGGGCATACTCTTTCGGTAGATCATTTCTGGGACCATGATAGAGCAAATCACCTAACAAAAGCAGTCTGTCTGCCTCTTCCCTGTCAAACGCCTCCAGCACTTTCCGGCAATAATATTCAGAACCGTGTATATCCGACGCCACCATCCATTTCATATCAATGCCACGCTTATTTTCTCTGTAAAAACTCAGGAATATTTAAGGTCTTTTCTTCCACGGAGCTTCGGATATCCGTGGTCTTGTGCATATTGTTAAAAGGTGCAACACCCGGCTTGGGCATCGTACCCTGAGGCGCTCCAGGAGTCCGGGGAACATTCAGGCCTTTTAAAGAAGAAGGCTGCTGGAATGCAGAGCCGCCGCCCAATCTGTTCTGAGGTGCTGCAGCTGCTTCCGTAAGTCCTGTGGCAATCACGGTGATGGTACATGCATCCTCCTTGGTCTCATCATACATTGCACCAAATATAATATTGACATCAGCTCCTGCCTGTTCCTGCACATAGCTTGCAGCATCATTGGCATCCGCCAAGGTAATATCTCCGGAAATATTGATGATAACATGGCTTGCGCCATTAATCTTTGTCTCTAACAAAGGACTTTCCACTGCCATCTTGACAGCCTCCAAAGCCTTGTCGTCTCCCTTGCCCTCACCGATTCCGATATGAGCAATCCCCTTATCCTTCATGACAGTCTGGATATCTGCAAAGTCCAGATTGATAACAGCGGGAACATTAATCAGGTCCGTAATTCCGCTGACAGACTGCTGAAGCACTTCGTCCGCTTTCTTAAGAGCCTCCGGCATAGTGGTACGCTTGTCCACAATTTCAAGAAGCTTGTCATTGGGAATGACAATCAAAGTATCCACATTGGACTTAATGCGCTCAATACCGTTTAAGGCATTCACCATACGGGCCTTCGCCTCAAAGCAGAAAGGCTTTGTAACCACACCTACCGTGAGAATTCCCATATCTTTGGCAATCTGGGCAACCACAGGAGCTGCTCCCGTACCAGTTCCGCCGCCCATACCACAGGTGACAAATACCATATCTGCACCCTTTAAGGCAGCCGTAATCTCCTCAGAGCTTTCTTCTGCGGCCTTCTCACCTACCTCAGGCCTTGCGCCTGCGCCCAGACCCTTGGTCAGCTTCTCTCCAATCTGCAAAAGCTTGGGTGCCTTGCAAAGCTGAAGTGCCTGCTTATCCGTGTTGATTCCGATAAATTCAACTCCGTCTATCTGTTCGTCTACCATTCTATTTACAGCATTATTACCTGCTCCACCTACGCCTACTACAATAATTTTAGCGGCAGCATCTGCATTATTCGTCTTAATCTCCAGCAAAGGTTTATCCTCCTTTTTCTCCAAAGGGCATTCTACACCCTCCGCACAAACTCCATATAGTCTATCATATAATTATTTTTCAAATTAATCAATACTTTTTAGCAAATTTATCACAACAGTTATCATAACATTTCAATTATTCCATCTAAGAATCGGGTTTGAAGGTAAAATTTCCGTTGCTCTCGCTGAAATTTTCCATCTGCAAAACACCGCTTTTTCCCTCTAACTCAGGCAAAAATGTGGGCAGCCTCATAATTTTATCCTCAAGTGTGGGATAATCATTTCCAAGAGAAACCTTCACATTTACAAAATACAGGGTAATTTCTCCGGAAGGATGAAAATAAATCNTGTCNGCCGTCAGTTNATATTTATTNAGANGTTTCTTGATTTCCAAAATACTGTTGAATACTTCCCTGTCCTCAACCGGCAGCTGCTCCCCCAGAGCCATGTAGTCAAAGGAAAGCCCCGTAATCTGCGGCACACCTGCCGTCTTTATACTAGAATTCTCTACCACGTACCCATCCTTGTCAAAATACATATAGGTATCCATATAGGAGACAAATCCGGCAAGAGCCTTTTCACACACGGTAATCTTGATGGTGTCCGGCGAAAGGATGTCCACATTCATGATATCCACAAAAGGGACGTCCGTGATATTCTTATTTTTGTACTTCATGGACAGATACAGGGAATTATTTCCCAATATGCCCTCCATAACCATTTCTTTGATTTCCTCCTCTGTATAGTGGACATTGCCCTCCACATATACATTCTTTATGGTGTGTGTGCGAAACACATAAAAACCTGCCCCGCACAACACCATCAAAACCAAAAAAACTGCTAGTATTTTTATAAAAATTCTTCTCACACTATTCAATGATGACACGCGCTCCTAACTCTCTTAAGTCCCTGCAGATATTCTCATACCCCCGGTAAATATAAGAACATCCCGTAACCTTCGTCCGCCCCTGTGCCACAAGGCCTGCCAGCACAAGTGCGGCGCCTCCTCTAAGTTCCATTGCCTCCACCGTCCTGCCATTGAGTCCGTTAACACCCTTTATCAGCACTCTTTTGGAGTCTAATTCTTTGATATTTGCTCCCATATTGCGCAAAGGCTCCACCACTCTGAAACGATTTTCAAAAATAGTCTCTTCTATGATGCATTCTCCTTCTCCTACTGTCATTGCAGCAAGAGCCATGGACTGTAAATCCGTAGGAAATTCCGGATAGGGAGCCGTCCTGACCAAGCGAGGCAGAATAGGTCTCTTGGGAGATTGTACAAAGAGTCCTTCCCTGGTATCATCGCATTTACTCCCCATCTGCTCCGCCAGCTTCACTGCAGCTTCCATCTGTTGTACAGGTGCCTCCTCCAAAAGCACAGTGCCTCCTGTGGCAATACATCCAAAAAGATAGGTTCCTGCCACAATACGGTCAGGCGGAATACAAAAATCTCCGCCATGCAGAGAAATACCGCCATGAACGATAAGGCTGTCTGTATCAACCCCCTCAATCAGCGCCCCACAGCATTGAAGATATTTGCATAAAGCTGTGATTTCCGGTTCTCTGGCTGCTCCCTTGATTATCGTATCTCCTTCTGCCGCCACTGCCGCCAGCAGAATATTTTCTGTAGCACCCACGCTGGCAAAAGGAAGGGTAATCTCCGCTCCTTTCAACTTCTCCGCCTTTGCATAGAGCCTGCCCTCTTCTTCTTTAAAGCTTACACCCATCTGGGTCAATGCTGCAAGATGAATATCTATGGGGCGTTCTCCAATGATACATCCTCCCGGGTGCTCCATGACGATTTCTCCGCATCGAGCAAGCATTGCGCCCAACAGACAGAGGGATGACCTCATCCCTTTTATGGCTTCCGCAGGCATCTCGCCTTCACAGACATTGCCCGCATCCACCCGGATACCGCCGTCCTCCCAGCTTACATTACAGCCCAGACTTCCCAAAAGACTTATCATAAGATAGACATCTGCTATTCTCGGACAATTACGGATATAAGAAACTTCTTTGGTAAGCAGCGTAGCCGCAAGAACCGGCAGCGCCGCGTTTTTGGAACCCTGAATACGCACCTTGCCCTGAAGGGCAACGCCGCCTTTAATGTGAATAGAATCCATGTGACACCATCCAGCTGTCAAATTCAAAGACCTATTCTATACTATGCGACATTTTTTCCAGCGTGAAAATAGCAAGTACTTTTCGCGCTATGTCTTCAGCTCAATACGCCTTGCCACGCTCAGCACCAGACCTATCTCTATCAAAAGAAAGATAACAGAAGACCCGCCGTAACTGATGAAAGGAAGTGAAATTCCGGTGTTGGGAACCGTATTGGTCACTACGGCAATATTTAAAATTGCCTGAATGGCAATATGCCCCATAACTCCCACCACCAACATGGCTCCAAACAAATCCGGCGCGTTGTTGGCTACAATCATCATCCGCCAGAGCAGCACCACAAACATTAAAATCACAATGAATGCTCCAAACAGTCCCAATTCTTCGCAGATAATGGAAAATATCATGTCATTCTGCGCCTCGGGCAAGAAATTCAGCTTCTGCATACTCTGCCCAAGACCTTTGCCCCATACTCCTCCGCTGCCTATAGCATAAAGTCCCTGCAGAGTCTGAAAGCCTTTATTAAGAGCAACGCTCTCCGGATCCCTCCATGCCAGAATTCGTTCGCTTCGGAAGCCTTCCACACTGTCCGAATTAAACAGCACCATCAGAAATATTGCAATGCCGGCAACTGCCGCCGAACCCATAATAATAAATTTCTTATAATCCGGACTTGCCACAAACACCATCAAGACCGCAATTCCCAAAATAATCAATGCGGAACTTAAGNTTTCAGTGATNATCTTAATCATAGCCACAATGGGCATGGNTATCATCATNATAACGATGAAGCCTTTCATACTGCNAACGCTCTTTCCCATCTTGCACACTGTACATGCCAGAAACAGAATCATGCACAATTTGGCAACCTCCGCCGGCTGCAGGTTGAAAGAGGTACCGGGAACCNCTATCCACCTTCGGTCTCCATGGGATTCGATTCCCAGCGGAGTCTTCACCAGCAGAATCAATGCCACGGACACAATATATCCCAGCGTAGCAAACCGTTCCCAAAAATGATAGGGAATATTCGCCACCACCATCATGGCAAAAAGTCCCAGAATATTGGCAACCAATTGTCTTTTTAAATAATGTGCCTCATCTCCATATGACTGAAGGGCCGCGTAGGAGCTTGCCGAGTAAATCATGACCAGACCAAATCCCAGCAAAAACAGCACCACAAATAAAAGGGTATAGTCAAAATAAAATTCTGATTGTTCTTTTTTTCTGTTTCTTCTGCCTCTTTGTGCCGCCATAATTTCTCCTTTTATCAGGAACTTTTATCATTTTCCAATCCCCTGACATACTCTTTGAAAAGCCGTCCCCTCTCCTCGTAGTCCGCAAACATTCCAAAACTTGCGCAGGCAGGGGACAAAAGCACCGCATCCCCTTCCTCTGCCAGAAAAGTACACATCCTAAATGCCTCCTCATAAGTATCCGCCATTCGGACATTGGTAAATCCGCATCTTGCGGCAGCCTCAGCAATGGCCTCCTTAGTCTGCCCCATGAGTACCAGCCACTTTACTTTTCCGTCAAAACTTTTCAGCCATTCCTCATAGCTGTTTTTCTTGTCATATCCCCCGCCCAATAAAACCGTGGGCTTCTTCATTGCCCGGATACCCTGTATGGCCGCATCCGGATTGGTTGCTTTGGAGTCATTATAATAATCAACGCCTTCCACAGTCCCCACAAACTCTATTCTGTGTTCCACAGCGCGAAACTGTCTGATCACTTGTATGGCAAGGGCTGCAGGCACCTGCATGGCATCTGTAATGGCAAGCGCTGCCATAACATTTTCCACGTTGCACATTCCTGTCAGATGAATATCCCGGTGGATATCCAAAAGTTCGGTGTCATTGCCCTCCACGCTTTTTACGATTTTATCTCCTCTTATAAAGTACCCATTCCAAAGCTCTTCCTGAGAAGAAAAGCATACCGCCTTCACCGGACAACGGTCTGCAAAAGCTCTTGTGTAGGCATTGTCATAATTCAGGACACAAATCTGTTCTTCTGTTTGGTTTTTCGTAATCGCCTCCTTGGCTGCCGCATAGGCTTCCATAGTGCGGTGGCGATCCAGATGATCCGGCGTAATATTGAGAATAGCGGATACAGTGGGGTGAAAAGTATCTATGGTTTCCAATTGAAAGGAACTGACCTCTACCACACTCACGGTATCTGCCGCCGAGTCCAGCACTTTCCCGGTATAAGGAATTCCGATATTTCCCACCAGAAAAGCCTTCTTCTCCCCCAGATGAGCTTTCATGATTTCCCAGACCAATGTGGTAGTCGTAGTCTTTCCGTTGGTCCCGGTAATGGCAATCACTCTGCCCTTCTCCGCCAGATATCCCAGCTCTATCTCTCCTATAACAGGTACGCCCCTGCCCCTAAGTACATTGATAAGGGGCGCATCCGTGGGCACTCCGGGACTTATTACCACTCCCTGAACGCCCTCTTCCACTTCCTTCGAAAGCTTTGTATCACTGTTACAGCATATAACCTGTGCTCCCACACGCTTTAAAAAGTTCTCTGCGCTGCTTCCGCTGACACCCGTTCCCACTACCAATACTCTCTGCCCTTTTAACATTTTCCCCTCACATTCCGCCGTCTGCTGCGACATAATCATTAAGTAAAACTCAGTATCCCAACAGTGCAATCAGGCACATGATTGCCGTGACAATGGTAAAGATTGCAACCACTTTTGTCTCGGAACAGCCGCACAGTTCAAAATGATGATGCAGCGGCGCCATCTTAAAAATCCTCCTGCCTCCGCTTATCTTAAACCATGCAACCTGTATCATAACAGAAAGTACTTCCACCATATAAATCAATCCTACTATGGCGATAAATAAGGGTATTTTCAGAATATATGCACTTGCCGCAACAAATCCCCCCAACGCAAGGAATCCCGTATCTCCCATAAAATCGGAAGCCGGATATACATTGAACAGCAGAAAGCCCATTAATGATCCCGCTACCGCACAACAGACCGGTGCAATTTTACTGCCGGTGCCGATTGCCACCACCATAAAAAACACCGTTACCATTAATGTAACGCTGGCGGCAAGCCCATCCAGCCCATCGGTAAAGTTGGTACCGTTGGCTGTTCCCAGCACAATAAAGAACATAAGCGGAATGCTCCATTCCCCGATATCTATGTATTTCCCCTGCAAAAAGGGAATCCGCATTGCAAAACTGATATCCGTATAATTTTTCAGATAATAGCTGAACACGCCTGTGACCAAAAGCTGGCAGGCAAATTTCTGCCACGCCCGCAGTCCTTCAGAACATCTGCATACTACCTTGATAAAGTCATCAAGCAGTCCAATAAGCCCAAAGCCAAAGGTCAGAAACAAAACAGGTATTGCCTCCCCGGCTTCTTTTGTATATAACAGGGAAGTCACCGCCACGCTGAGAAGAATCAAAAGTCCTCCCATGGTGGGCGTGCCCGTCTTCTTAAGGTGCGCCTTAGGTCCATCATCCCTGACTGTCTGACCGCATTTCACCCGTCTTAAAAGCGGAATGAACACAGGTCCCAGCACTGCACTGATTGCAAAGGAAATGATGACACTCATGATGCAGATACGGTTCATAGTCCCGCCTTTCCTTAATTGACCTTATTGATTATAACTCATAATTCCTAAATACGGAAGAATATTTTCATAGAGCTGGCGGATAATGGGCGCCGCCACCTGACCGCCATAATAAATTCCCTTGGGGTTGTTGACAATGGCTATGGCAATCACCTGAGGGTCATCTGCCGGTGCAAATCCTACAAAGNATGAAATATACCGCNCGCTCCCCCTTGGCNNGGTCTGGCTGNTAGCTGTCTTTCCGCCTACGCGGAACCCCTCTACCTTGCCGTTTTTTCCAGAGCCCTCGGACACTACCTTTTCCAAAATTTCCCTCATGGTGGCGCTGGTTTCTTCTGACACAATCCCCTCTTGCACAGGATAGTCAAAGGTCTCCACCACATTACCGTTTTCATCTAACGCCTTCACCCCAAAATGGGGAGTGATGCGGTTTCCGCCATTGATGATAGAAGATGCCGTAGTCAACAGCTGAACCGGCGTGATTTGAAAGGATTGCCCAAATGCCACAGTAGCAAGCTCCACATTCCCCATATTCTCCTGCTTGTGCATAATGGTTCCGGCCTCCCCCGGCAAATCAATTNCTGTTTTTTGCTTTAAGNCANACTGTTCAAAATATTTATANTANTTTTCTACCCCANGNCTTAATNCCACANNGATAAAAACCNGATTACAGNAATTCATGGTCGCCTGTACAAAGGTCTGCCCGCCATGCCCCGCCACCTTATGGCAGCGTATTTTCCTGTCATCTACAACAATGAATCCGGGACAGCTGAAAGTGCTTTCCGGCGTGACCACTCCTTCCTCCAGCCCTGCGGCCGCCGTAATAATCTTAAAAGTGGAGCCCGGTTCATAAGTATCGTTGATGCAGCCGTTTCTCCAGATGCCGTTCAATATATTTTGCTTTTCTTCTCCGCTAATCCCCTCTGCAGTGCCCTCCGGCAGTTCATAGGGATTGTTAAGGTCAAACTCCGGCACATTTACCATGGCCAGAATCTCTCCGTTTTTCGGATTCATAACAATAATGGAAACGGAATCCGCCTCCTTTGCCGCCATAACCTGTGTGGCCAGCTGTGTGGCATAAGTCTGGATATTGCGGTCCATACTGATACACAAATCATTTCCTGCCACCGGTTCGATACGCCTCTCCCCTGCCGCATCTATTTCGATGCCCTTTGCATCCGTCATGGTCAGTATGGTTCCAGGTTCTCCCTGCAAATAATCTTCATAAATAACTTCAAGTCCGATAATACCCTGATTATCTNCNCCTGTAAAACCCAAGACTNTACTGCCCAGATTTCCGTAGGGATAATAGCGTTTGTAATCCTCATCCACCTTTACCCNTGNAAGNNCGTATTCCNGGNTTNTGTCACCCACGNTTTTCTCCACATTACTNTTANTANGCTCCATGGAAGAGAAATTTTTCCACCCGCTTCNTGACANAATCCTCAGACAGGTCCAATTCTTTACAAAGAATGCGTATGA
>WFLX010202334.1_pt1 | contig 23270 bp, 20 predicted proteins | sample 4967041 | NCBI WGS metagenome assembly WFLX01 (sample SAMN12857096, study PRJNA449069) | gut metagenome | isolation source: stool from male and female vole | host: Microtus ochrogaster | place: USA:Florida | collected 2017
ACAGTCGCCGCTACAACAGGTTCATTGTCAGTTCCAACCGCTTTTCCGGTATAGACATATTTCCCATGTTGGAGTGCTTCAATATAATAAGTATTGCGTGACCTGACAACCGTAACCGGATTAAATCCTATTGTCTGACGTAGAGCATCGTATGCGTTATCGGCGTGGACTGTCGCACTGGTATTGTAGTTTTCAAGTTCATTGTAGATGAAGTTGATGTCAAGATCCGGGTGGTTTTCCACTATTTTTTGGATGGCTTTGGGAAGCGGCGTGGAGTCGAAACGGTATGAGAAGGTCTTGGCATTGGCCATTAGAAAAGTCATGACCGCTGCTATAATGGTAATAATTCGCAACATGGTGTCAGTCAATTTTAACGGTCTTATCCTTAATTATGATATGTATCTGCTCGAAGTTGTCGAGCCGTTCGACTACTTCTTCTATGGTATCCTCCTGATTCCATCGGAAATACAGCCGCAGGGATTCAGATGATTCATTGTTGAACTCTACCGTGTAGCCATAATACTCGGCAATCTTACCGGCTATGGTTCTAAGTGGCTCATTGTCGAACACTATGATCTCAGGAGTTTTATTATTGAACGATTTAACTGACTTGACGCTGTCAGACATGGTAATTACTTCGTGGTATTCCGTCTTGAAATCAGTCGGACGGGATGCTTCCTGCCGTTGGTTGAGTTGATTTATTCCAATACTGACGATGGCGGCTACAGCAGTGAACGAGACAATGGCTATGGCTACTGTAGCGGCAACGTTGCGTGACAATTTACCTGCAAGCCAAAAACGATGCGTATGTTTTGATGTGGGGTGATTCTTTTCAAATCTCTTCCATTCAGCGTTTGTATCGGGAGTTCGGAGTGTCTGAAGGCTTGACTTAGTTTTGTCAAGCAGGCCGGACACCTCCTTAACTTCGGGATCTTGGAGCATCGCCTCAATCTCGGTCGGGGTGTAGCGGTCAGAATGCTCGATGGCATCAAGGAGACGGTCGATTTTATCCATTTTGAGAAAGTTTTTCGCGTAAGACATCTATTGCATGACGAAGATGTTTATAGACAGCNNCCTTGCTTATTCCGAGGATGTCTGTTATCTCCTGATAACTTTTCCCCTCGGAGAAACGTAGCTCTACCACACGTCGGCAAGCACCGCTCNGATCNTTGNAANCCGTTGACTGAATCNGATCGATGGTCTCGTCACCNGGCCATTCCTCTTCCTCAATTTCATTCTCATCGACTGAATAGACAGCCTTCAGGCGGTCTTGGACGGACAGACTGCGGATATGTTTGAGACATCGGTTCCGTACTGCCGTCAACAGATACGAGCCCGACACATCATACTTCCCGGAATTAAGCAGGGTTTCAAAGACATCGTGCACTATGTCTCTTGCCACATCATCGTCTCGGAGTATCAGCATTGCAAGCCGATACATCGCCGCATAATGTGTGCGGAAAAGCAATTCTATGTCATCTTTTGTCGTCATACATATATATGACCCCTTACTCGCGAAAAAACTAACCTCTTAATAGAAAAATTTTTCCACTTTTCAATATACCTGATGAAGTACCTGACTCATATTAAAACCTGACTGTTTTATTCCCATATTAAAAAGAAGAGACCCGCCAGCAGGTCTATGAGCTGCTAACGGGTTCAGTTACCTTTGACTCGGCCGAAACCGACAGTCGGCATATTTAAGTAGTGGACAATATCCTTATTTCTTGAAAAGACGGAACAGTTCACCTATCCAAAGCACAAGGGAAGTAGCGGCAATGATGATCACCCAGTCAATAAATTTCAGGGGAACAACATTGAAGAACTCTCCACCGATGCTTACGATCAGAATCTGGCCTGCGAGAATTGCAAGGGCTATGAGTCCGAATCCCCCGCATCCTTTGAAATGGAAGGCGGACCGTCCTGTCTCAAAGGCACGCGCATTAAACATATTCCAGAACTGAAGGAATACGAAGATGGTGAAGAACAATGACAGTTCGTAGCCCGTGAGACCTCTGTTGGCACCCATTGGCACTTTCCCAATCTCTGTGAGACACGTGATGTCGGTATGTTCAAAATAGTAGAGCAGGCCGAGAAGGAGCAGGAAGAAGATTCCTCCCACGCCGATAATGGATTGCCACATCGGTTTGTTGATGATGAAAGCCTCACGTGAACGGGGTTTCTCTTTCATTACCGTGTGTGAAGGGGGCAGGGATGCCAGAGCCATTGCTGCAAATGTATCCATGATGAGGTTCACCCAAAGCATCTGTGTAACTGTCAGTGGCGACTGCATACCCATAAACGCACCGAAAAGCACGATGAAACATGCCGCTACGTTTACGGTCATCTGGAAGAGGATAAAGCGCTGGATGTTCTGGTAGAGCGAACGCCCCCACATCACGGCACGTCCTATGGAGGAGAATGAATTGTCTACAATAGTTATGTCGGAAGCTTCTTTTGCCACAGAAGTGCCGTCGCCCATTGACAGACCCACATGGGCGCTCTTGAGTGCGGGAGCGTCGTTTGTGCCGTCGCCGGTAACGGCCACAACCTCATTGTTGGCCTGCAGGGCTTCTACGAGACGTTTCTTATCCATTGGACGCGCACGGGCAATTATCTTGAGATCGCCCACACGCTCTTTAAGTTGCTTATCGGATAATTCTTCAAATTCAACTCCGGTGATGATGTTGCGGTCACCGTCAGTGGCATCGTTCCACAAACCGATCTGACGCCCGATTTCCTTGGCGGTCCCGGGAGTATCGCCGGTCACAATCTTGACCTTGATGCCGGCATCGATCACTTCCTTGACTGCATCCGGCACATCCGCACGCACCGGGTCGGAGATTGCCACTATGCCGAGAAACGTAAGGTTGTCGGCCACAACCTTGTTGTTCTCAATGGTCTTGTCACCCGGGTTCAGTTCCTGATATGCGAATCCCAGGGTACGCATCGCCTGATTCTGATATTCAAGTAGCTGGGCATCTATCTCTTTCTNTGTTACACCGGCAGTGTTCTTACACATGCCGAAGATAATCTCAGGTGCACCCTTTACGTAAATAATTGTCTTGCCGGTGGAAGACTTGACCACAGTGGCCATATATTTACGCTCAGTGGAGAAAGGAAGTTCCTCCACCCGTGAAGCCTTGTCTTTCACATCGAGATAGTTTATGCCTCTTTTCTGAAGCCAGAGCAGCAAGGCGCCTTCAGTCGGATTGCCAAGCACCTGAGCCTTATCGCCCGACATGTCGAGCTGTGCAGTTGAGTTGACGGCGATGCCTTCGTAGAGCACTTCATCCGACGGATTACCGAAGAAGTTGGTCTGATAAACCTGCATCTGATTCTGGGTCAGTGTGCCTGTCTTGTCAGTGCAAATAACTGTGGTGGCACCCATTGTCTCGCAGGCATGCATCTTGCGCACAAGGTTGTTGGTCTTGAGCATGCGGCGCATGGAGTAGGCAAGAGAGAGTGTTACAGCCATCGGCAGACCTTCCGGCACAGCCACCACTACGAGCGTGACAGCCACCATAAGGGTCTGTAGGAAATAGGCAAGGAACGATACCCAGTCGAAGATAGGGGTATTGACGAAATATAGTATTACTCTGCCTATGATGATGGCGGCCGCAAATCCATAGGAGATCTTGGTGATAAGGTCGCCAAGGCCGTCAAGTTGCTCATTAAGGGGGGTTTTTACGCTGTCGTCAATCTGAGCCGCTTCAAACACCTTTCCGTTCTCAGTTTTGTCACCCACCGCAAGCACCCTCATCACGCCATGACCTTCCATGATCTTTGTGCCACGCATCGCATGATTGCTTGGGAAGGTTGATTCCTTGTCAAATTCCGCAGGATCAGTGGTCTTGTGGCAGATTGGTTCGCCTGTCAGTGTGGATTCATCAATATTGAGCATGACTGCCTCAAGCAGTTCGCCATCAGCGGGCACTTCCTCGCCTGTGCTGAGGATGATGATGTCGCCGACCACAACATCTTTTTTGGGAATCTGCATTGCATTGCCGTTGCGGATCACCTGTACGGGTTCATCATCATTGACTTGATTAAGCAATGCAAATTCCTTGTCAGCCTTAAGCTCAAAGACAAAGGCAAGGCCCGTAGCCAGAAGAATAGCGATGAAAATGCCTATCGGCTCGAAGAAGACACCGGCCCCCTGGCCGAGTCCCCAAAACTCATAACAGGAAATGCCTATCGACAATACACCCGCTATCATAAGGATTATAATCAGCGGATCGCCAAATTTTTCAAGGAACCGCTTCCAGAGCGGATCCTTTTCCGGAGGCGTGAGGATATTCACACCGTTTTTTCTGCGGCTTTCCGACACTTCCGCATCGGTCAGGCCTTTGTAGTGATTGTTTTGTGCCATTTTATATTATGATTCGTAATGTGTCTGCTTTTTAGTTGTTTACGAGTTGCACCACTATGAGTCGTCCTCCGTCTTCACCGGAGAGCAGGATCTTGCGTCCTTCCGTAAGCTCGACATACTCGCCTATCTTTATCTGTCGTTTGGGCTGTTGGGTCACGTCCCACATGTCAGGTAGCCGACGGTTGATCAGGATCCACTTCCCGTTGTGGAAATGGAAGTCGCCCACAGGCTTCTTATCTTCAGGCTTTATACGCTCATTAGGGGTAATAAACCTGTTGACATGCCACATGTAAAGCGATTGCTTATCGTAGACCATCAGACGGTAATTCTCCGGCAGAAATCTCCCTTTTGCGGGTGAATAATAAAGATTCAAGACCGGTAGCTGACCATGATACTCCGTTCCGCAGAACGGACATTTGGGTTTGGTGGAGTTGTCAAACACAAACCAGTGGGCCTCGCATTTGGGGTTCTGACAGGGTTGCATGAGGTCGGTGGTCTTTACAAGAGCACTTTCCCACTCATCGGCAGTGGGGCGTTTTGCAGGATCATGCAGGCCGTCGATGAAAGCACGGTCGAACAGTTCCTTCAGATAAGGCCCGCAGAGGGTGTAGGGACGTTTCTCCACATCCCCTTGAGGAAGTTCTGCAGGCGCCATATTCTGGATTTTAGGGCGGTTGCTCTTATCGGTGGGATGCTCCACAAAAAGTGCTTTTGCTCCCATTGACAATTCCTCATCTTTTGCAGCGTCAAGATCATTCACTTTGCCTCCGCGCAGCGGGTGACGGTTAAGGAGATACATGTATATAAGCACTGCAAGCGCATGGCGGTCGGTCTGGATGCTCGGCAGTTTCTTGTTGTCATCTCCGAGTGGCAATGCTCTGGTCTGGAGCACTTCGGGAGCTATGAAGTCGGGAGTGCCTACCACATCGGGAGGGTATTTGCCCGGCACCACCAGGCCGTCGCAGTCAATCACGGCTGCCTTGCCGCTTTCAGGATCCACTAATACGTTCTTATAAGAGAGATCAGAGTGGGCAAGTCCGGCAGCATGCAACCGGCGCACCGCACGTGCAATCTGAAGGCACATGTGGTAATGGGTGAGCCATGTCCCTTTTTGTTCCGGTTTTAGAAACTTGTTGCGAAGTTTGGCTGAGGCAAACCATTTGCCCTCTTTTTCCTTGCCTTTGAACATTCCGTCTTTAAAGAAGAAATGTTTTTGGTAGGCCGGGCATACGATGCCTAACCTACCGTTCCATTCCACAAGTTTTGTTGGCCAGCAGAACAGATTTTCCCAATAGTTGCCGCCAACCTGTCCGAATATCTTCTCCCGGTATTTGCCTACGATGTTTTGCAGACGGTCTTTGGCATTGGCATCCTGCGGCTGCCTGAAAAAACCTACCACATAGCTCTTGTCAGGGCTGAAGTAGACATCTTTCATCGCGCCGCTGCCGATAACTTCGTCAACGAATTCCACCGGACTGCCGTCCATGGCCGTCAATTTCACTGTCTTTGCCATAACTGTTAAGATTATTTTAGTATCGCTATGGTCCTGTCGTCATGGTTGCCCGGGCTCCAGAAGTCAAGCCATTTAAGCAACTGGTCTTTTGAGGCCTCATTATTGTCAGCCATATCCACGCCGCTTATCTCATCTTCGGGGAATCCGTTTTTGAGATTGTTATACAGTTCATCCCATTTGGCATAACTGTTGAGATTTTTTTCTGTCTCAAACATTGGGTCAGAAACTCCGTCGGTCATGAGGAAGAGGGCGGTAAAGTCAGAGGCTATGGCCATGCGGAGCCGCTTCGCCACGACTTCCGGATCGCGGAAAATTTCAGGCATTGTGAGAAAACGCGTCTGGCCTGANAATNCCCCCTCATCCGGNCTGCCAAGCAGTTTNGCAGTCTTGTTTTTAGCATCAAACAGACACATTGCGCCGTCTCCCACCCAGAAAGAGGCTATGAACCAACCGAATTCATATTTCTTGCAGATGGCAAACATAAGTGTGGTGGCATAGTCTTTCAGCCTGGCCCCATCTGTCATTGCCACTTTCTTGATTGCCTCATGTGCTTTGGTAGCCCCTTTATACACAATGTCGATCACATGGCGGGTGACGTTGGTGCGTTTCAGCCTGTTATTCCTGTCAGACGCAAACTCACGGATGGCGGTCTCAAAATCCGGATTGTCGATAAGGAGGCTCTTGCAGTGGGCTATGACTGTCTCGCAGGCCACTTCCGAACCTTTGCGGGAATATTNTGCAGATCCTGCCCCGTCGGCCACCGCAATTATATACCAATNGGAGTCATTGCAATGGTAAAGACTGAAATGGTCATCGCGTGGCTNGCCTNCCNGAGCGTGGCTCCTTCCTCTTTGGCTGGCAGCGATTATGTCTTTTTTCTTAATGCCGTCGGCGCCGGTCTCCACCTTTACATACTCACTGGCGCTGTCAGCTTTATAATGGATTATATTCTTGTCGGTAGGCACATTTCTCCATAAATCCCGGGGATTGGGATTAAAGGCGATGGGGATTGCCAGTTCGGAAGCCGGTTCAGACTCAACGGTGTCATACCGGAGCTTGAGGATAAAATCACCGGCTTTTTTAGGTTTGCCGGTCAGTGCGAATTTGCCGTCTTTGCCGCCGCTCAGTCTCAGTCCGAGCTCATCGGCTCCTGTAATTCTCACATTTGACNNTTTATCTAAGGGAAGTTGGAAGAAGGTTTCATAACTCTTCTTCACTGTCCCGTTAGGAAAACGTATTCCGAGCTGACGGATTTCGTTGTCGATTATAACACGTTGGTTCATGCGTTCTTCCTTGAATTTGCTCCACAACGAACTGATAGTCCAGTTGAGGAACGATTCTTTATCAGAATCGGGCACACCTGCCATCCTTAATGCCTTGTCAAGCGCTCGTGCTGACTCATTGAGGCGCACCACAATCTGACTGTTTCGGGTTGATATTCGTTGCTGTCTGTTCATACTTGTTGAGTTATCCTAATCCACGTGTAATGTCCATGCCGTCGGGATCACACTGGCTGAGGGTACCGCCTAATCCACACCAGGGGCATTCGTTATAATTGGTGTCGCCCACGCAGAAGATATTGCCACAGTCGCACACTACCACCCCGATCTGATTCCCGCAGCAAGGACAGGCAGGCACACCCCCCAGGGAGGTTGTGTTGATCTGAGCCTTTCCGCCGTCGGAAAGATCAGCATATGTTTTCCCATCAATCGGGTAAGCACCGACAAGCCGGAAACCTGATCCGTGAGAGTAACCGAAATTTTCATATGACTGCAAACGGCGCATATACTTGACGAGGTAGTCACGTTTTGTGGTCTGGCAGCGTCCGTGGAGCACTACGAAATTTTCATCTGCGGCAGCGGAATAATTNCGTGGANCTACTTTTTCAAGATTAATNCCTGAGATGGGAGCAAGTTNTACCTCNTCACTGGCCTGCTCCCCTACAGCTACACTCGATGTCTGTATGGAAGCGGTGATCCATTTGAAAAACTTGCTGAATGTCTCAGGATCTGTTTCCTTCAGGAGTAGAATGTCGTTGGTGATCTGGGCAACGGTCAGAACATTGACATTGTCTCCGATTGAGATGGCCACCAGATTACAGTGACGGCGGTATTTCTCGTTCCAACGCCGGAAGGCCGCCGAATAGTTGTCGGTGGGATTGCCGTCAGTGAAAAGAAATATGATGGGCTTCCAATCGCCTTTCTGTTGAAGTGTGGTTTTCCGGAGATTGCGGTCCATGTCATCCATGAGGCATTCCAGCCCCTTGCCAAGAGATGTGCCTCCTCCTATGGGAAACGAGGGAGGATAGAATTGGTAAAGTTCGGTAAGAGGAGAGAGCACTTTGGCTTTACCTGCAAATATAATAATTGATACAAACACAGTCTCAAGGGCATATGGATCCACACGAAGATTCTGTATGATCGTGCGCATGCCCTCCTGCACCTGTTCGATGGGAAGACCCACCATTGATTCAGACACATCTATGAGGAAGTAAATCGGTAATCGTCGCATAATGTGGTGAGGTTATTGTACGGGACTATAGAACTTGCTGGGGGAAAGATACACCGTGCCCGGGCCGGTAACTCGCATCATGCTGAGTCCTTCGCCTCCAAGCAGATTGCCGAGCGACCAGTTTGACCTCATCTGGCTGTCTGAGATGTTGTGGAGAGCTATGATATGATCCTCATCCACATCTATCGTCTCCCCATAGTTGAGGTTTATGGTTATTGGTGTGCCTTTGGTGTCAAGAAATACTGTTGAATTGCCCTGTATTTTCTGTAGAAGCAACCCCATTCCTCCTGTCAGGCCCGACAGGGAAAGTTTTGTGGTGACATTCACGCGGTTGTTGGAACCGACATATACTCCGCGATGGCAAATCATGGTCTCTCCGTTGAGTTTTACCGGCAGTAAGCCGAAATGGCTGCCGATCACCACTTTGCGTGGCAGGTTGGTGGCATTGTAAAGTCTTAATATGAACAAGGATTCGCCTGAGAGTTTGGCTCCCAGGATTCGGCCGAGTCCGGTGCCATTGAAACTCAGCTCTTTTTCGATTCCGACCTCAAGATATATTACTGAGCCTCTTTCCACAAAGAAGTCCTCACCCGGTGATAGTGTCACCTCCAGATGCTGCACAAATTGGCCTACAAGTTTACAATTCATTTTTCCTTATCGGTTAGATGATGACATTTATTTCTTCAGGGGGCGGAGGAAGCACAAGATCCTCAGTGGCCCCTATGCTGCGGTTGCCGACTCCAATTGAATCAGATATCCACTTGAAGAACTTCTTAAAGGCACTGCTGTCTACAGTGTCAAGCGCATATACGTCGTCAGTAAGTTCCTTCAGTGGTTCTGTCTTTGCGTTCATTCCGGCCGCACATGCTATTATACTTGCAAAATGGCGCTTTTTAATTTCCGGAATCATCTCTTTATATAGTTGACTGTCTGACGGCTTCCCGTCAGTCATCAGAAACAGCAGTGGCATCCAGTCGCCTTTTTGGTCAGGAGTGCTGAGACGTACTTCCTGATCGATTTTCTCGCAGAGAAGTTTCAGTGCCTGTCCGGTGTGGGTAGGGCCACTCTCCGGAGTGGTGATTTCCGGCAACTGAAGATCCTCGAGGGGAGTCAATGGCAGAATCTGCTTCACCTCTCTGTCAAACGTGATGATGCTGATGCTGACCGATTCCAGGGCAAACGGATCCTGGCGCAGACTTGAGACCATAGCCTCAAGCCCGACCTTGACTGATTCAATGGGCTCTCCGCGCATGGACCCGGAAGTGTCAATAAGAAGATATACAGGAAGGCGTCTCATATTTTTTAATGTTTTGGCGGATAGGAAATTAAATCTTTCGGATTTTGTTTATATTCGCCTCCCCTTCAGTGGGGGGAGGCGAACAGTCTGGTTTACACTACGATGTTTACTTCCGGAGGCGGAGGTGGAAGCTCGCTTAGGGTGGAGGCTTCTACGCCGGTGGCATCCACTTTCATGCTGCCTGAGCTCACAGAAGCTGAAACCCATTTGAAGAATGCTTTGATTTTTGCGCTGTCNGCCGTGTCAAGCGCAACCACATTCTCCGTTATTTTCTTAAGAGCNTCTATATTGGCTCTGTTGCCGGCNGCACATGCCACCACCATGCCCCATTTACCCTTCTTGAACTCTTCCAGACCTTTGTTGAAGTCATCGGTAGGCTCCCCGTCGGTCATGATAAACACCAGCGGTTTCCAGTCGCCTTTCTTCTCCGGAGTGGTCTTCGTTACNTCCTGATCAGCTTTTTGGGTCAGTAGAGCGAGGGCCTCTCCAAGCGCGGTGCAGCCGTTTGCCTGGATATTGGGCTGCTGGAATGCAGAGAGTTCTGTGAGAGGGGTGACCTGCTGGGCAGAGTTGTCAAAAGTTATGATGCTCAGGTAAGCNGTCTCAAGTGCGTAGGGATCCTGACGCAGTGTTGANACCAGCACCTGCACCCCGTTCTTAACCGCCTCTATAGGCTCGCCATACATTGAGCCGGAGCAGTCAAGAAGGAGATATACGGGTAATCTTCTCATTTTTATTTAGCGTAATTGGTTACAATGCGTTTGATAGTCTCACAGAGGTTGGCATCGGGGTAGGCATCGCCGATTGCAGAGAATTTCCACTCCCCGTTGCGGCGGTAGAGTTTGCCCATGATGAGCGCAGTCATTCCCCTGAACTGGGGTTCGGCAGCCACATCATAAGAAGCGAACACCTCTTTTACGCGTTGCGGAGTGCCCTCATACATGCGTATTGATGCATAAGGAATCTGTGAGAAATCTTCTTTGCCACAGTTGTTGAGGAAGAAGAAGATCTGGTTTACGTTAGGGCTTACCCGGTTAAGGTCTACGGTGATGATCTCGTTGTCAAGCCCGTCATTGCCGTTCTGATCGCCTTTCAGATCATCGCCANTGTGATGAAGNGNGAAGTCGTTGGAGTCAATCTTNCCGGCCGGCATGCCATAACGTGCCAGAAACTCANGTTTATAAAGGGGANAGTAGATATGGTCAACGAGGTTGCCGTTGGCATCGACCATGACACAAGACAAGTCAAGGTCAACATCCTTTACTGATTTTCCAAGACCCATGAAACCTCCTGATACGATGGCCCCCCAGTTGCAGCCCACGCAGAAGTCGGTGAGCTTGGAGCCATTGCTCTTTTCAAGATTTATGCGTTGTCCCTTTTCAAGACGTATTGCCATAATGAATGTGTGTTAAAGGTTAATTATATTTGTTGAGATATTCCGCGAGTCCTGCTTTCTGACCGGTGCCGATGGCTTCGAATCTCCACTGGCCGTTTCGTTTGTAAAGACGTCCGAACTCTACGGCTGTCTCCACTGAGAAATCTTCGTCAAGGTCATAACGCAGAATCTCCTCGCCGGTTGATGAGTTGTAGATGCGGATGAATGCGTTGCGCACCTGGCCGAAGTTCTGGCGGCGCTCATCGGCTTTATGGATGGTGACAACGAATGTTATTTCAGTTGCCCGGGGATCAATCTTCGAGAGGTCAATCCTGATGCTTTCGTCATCGCCTTCCCCTTCTCCGGTAAGATTGTCGCCCGTATGTTCCACCGCGCCGTCAGGAGATTTCAGGTTATTGTAAAAAACGAAATATTCGTCTTCAAGAATCTTACCGTTTTCTCCGACTATGAAAGCAGATGCATCCAGATCGAAATCAGTGCCTGTGCTTGACTGGTTGGTGTCCCAGCCGAGACCGATGGTGAACTTCGGGAGTTCTACGGCCACTCTTTGTCCCTTTTCAAGATTAATTGCCATAATTATCCAACATATTTATCAACGAAATATTGCAGACCGCCCTTGTAGCCTTTGCCCATGGCCTCAAATTTCCATTCTCCGTTGCGGCGGTAGAGGCGGCCGAACTCTACGGCTGTCTCGATAGAGAAGTCTTCGTCAAGGTCATATTTTGCGATCTCCTCGTTTGTAAGCGCATTGTAGATCCGGATATAGGAATTATGCACCTGGCCGAAGTTCTGCCGGCGTTGTTCCGCCTCATGGATTGTCACTGTGAAGACGATTTCCTGGATGCGGGGGTCAACTTTTGACAGATCAACAGTGATGGTTTCATCATCCCCTCCATTGCTGTTGCCTCCTGTCAGATCATCACCTGACGACTCCACAGCTTTGTCGGGAGAAACCTGATTGTTGTAGAACACAAAAAACTCGTCAAGCGGGAGTTTCTTGTTTTCTCCAAGCATAAACGCAGATGCATCAAGGTCGAAATCATACCCTGTGCTTGTGTTGGGGTCCCAGCCAAGACCGACTCCGACTTTCTGGAGTCCGATCCCGATCCGCTGGCCTTTTTGAAGATTAATTGCCATTTTTCTGTGGTGTTATAAGGTTGTTTTTATCTTTAATGCAAAATTAGTCATAATCCTTGTTCTTGCCGAATTCTTGTAACGTTTCAATCCAATCCTGATTTTTATGGTTCTAATGGTTGCAATGTTTCAGCTTAGGGGTGTGGGATGCCGGGGCGGCAGGATATAATCCACATGCAAAAATAATTATTTTTTATCATATTTCAGCTGTATGGTTGGAGAATTTTAATAATAAACATCAATTGGCGGCGAACCATATTGGAAGAACTTCATCCACCGTGAGGCTGCCCAAACGCTATTCTGACGGTAGTTGCCTTTTTGTTTGAACCGGGGTAGGGGTTATGTCGTTCTATTTCTAAAGGATTATTTTAATGTGATTATACCTTAAATATATTTTATTATGGAAAATAACACAGACAACAGAAAAAATAGTATCGACAATAAGGAGAAGGCTGAAATCATTCTCCAGAATATACTTACCCGCACCAGCGACCGTATGTTTGATCCATCAAAAGAAGTTGGTCCGGAGGATTTGCAGACTATCCTTCAGGCCGCTATGGCAGCCCCGACAGCAGTCAACCGGCAGCCCTGGCAGTTTGTGGTTGTTACAAACCGTGACCTGCTGAATCAGATGGCGGAAGCGCTNCCTTATTGCCATATGGCTAATCAGGCTACGGCTGCAATAGTGGTTTGCGGAGACAAGGCGCGCTTTCTGGAAGGAGATGATGACGAACTGTGGGTTCAGGATGTTTCGGCGGCATCCGAGAATATCCTGCTTGCCTCTCATGCTCTTGGGCTTGGAAGCGTATGGACATGCCTATATCCCCACACTGACCGGATGGGGAGTGTGAGTGAGATCCTTCAGTTGCCGGAAGATTTTGTGCCGTTCAATGTCATTCCTATAGGTTATGTATCGCAGGTGCATACTCCGATCAACAAATGGAATCCGGCCGCCATCACCTACCGCACCTAATCCCCCTTGCTATAGTAATTGACTGATATTGGGGAGGGATTAGCCAAGAGGGGAGGAAATTTGTTATATGGATATGAAGCCTTACATTTCCCTTCCAAGAATGATAGGAGCCGGGAGCTGCCGACCGTGTCAGTGTGCAAGTCTTTTGACTTGCATGCTGTTNTTGCTTGNCGGTTGCACACAGCTTGTCGGTTGCACACATAAAGANCTTGTTTACCCAAANCAGNGACTGCGTNAGGTTGACATCCGTTTTTTATGGNACAACGCTCAGCACGCGTCTCCGGAAGGAATGACATTGCTTTTCTATCCACTTGACGAGGGAGAGTTCTGGCGTTTTGAAATATCAGGCAAGAATGGAGGAATAGTAGAGATTCCAGAAGGCGCCTATACCATGATCGCGGTTAATAATGACCTATCCGGAATAACAATTACGGACATGCCTTACGAGTTGGCTTCTATAAATGTAAAAGAGATGCCACGCAGCCAGACATATGCCGGTCCGACAGGTATGGTCTATTTGGGCAAGGTGGATAATCTTAAACTTACCTCCAAAGGTGTAAGTTATCTTAACAGTGAAGGAAGCAATGTGTTAACCGGCATGTCGGTGGTTGACTGTTACCCTGACTCCACATCGACTGTATGTAATGTGATAGCTGCTGATATAGCGGGCATGGAGCATGTTGAGTCTGCTTCTGCCATCATTGAGGGGTTCGCCCCCGGACTATCTCTTTCTTCTATGAAACCACTGACCTCTTCCGTATCTGTGCCTTTTGATTTGGAGACAGATGTGGAGGGGGCTTCTTTTACAGGCAGCACTACGGGATTTCTCTCAGATCATTCTTCTGCTTCGTATCAGCTTACGTTTCATGTGGTGTATCATAACGGCGGGGCATATGAAAAAACATATGATGTCACCGACCAAGTTGTAAACTATTTTTATCAACACAATGTTTACATTATAATCAGAGGAATGGCTCTCCCTGAAGAACCTACAATTAAACCTGACGAAGTTGGAATAAAGGTAGACGTTGACGGATGGAGAGTGGTGGATGTCAATATTGACTCCACAGACTATTAAAATACACTTAATATGAAAACGTTAAATCTACTTCTTAGTGTTGCGACAGTCAGCGTTATGACTCTCCCAGCCTGTATAGGCTCCGACCCTCCTTCCGCCGATGCAATGTCGGTAAGTGACAAGCAGATCCGGTTTGCGGCCTCTGCAGAAATGACCCGGAGTGACTACACCACCAACAATCTGACCACTTTCAATGTATATGCGTATACAGGCACTGCCACCGATCCTAAATTGTTTATGGATAATGTTGTTGTCACTAAAAGCGCTACAAATGTATGGACATATTCCCCGGTGGAATATTGGCCTGCAAAAGAATCGGTTGATTTCTATGCTTTCGCGCCTGCTGACTGGCTCGGCGAAGACACTCCGATTATTCCGGTGGATTATGACAACCTCTATGGCGACACAGATATCATATATGCTGTAAGTCCTAATATGACAGGGAATAACGGTAGCCCCAATGCCCAGGTGCTGTTTAACTTCAGACACGCGCTTTGTAAGGTTATCATAAAACTCAGTTCAACCAATACCTCTCTGCAGGTAAAAGTCACCAATGTGGTATTGGCGAATATTGCCACTAAAGGTAATTTCCATTTTCCGGGTGTCTCTACTGCCGGAGCAGTCACTCCCAACAGTGAAGGGCAATGGACTGACCAGAATACTCCCAGTGCTTACATATATCATATGTCGCAGACTCCGGATGACGTCATTACATTGACTTCTACCCCTAATGACCTGAGTGGGGATGAGTCGGGATTCGGTGGGCCGAAATACCTTATTCCTCAGGATTTGGTGTGGAACAGCAACGGAAGCACATCCACAGATACTTATATCACGGTAATGGGGTCTGTCTATGATGCTGAAACCGGTACCAAGTTATGGCCAAATGCCAACACACCGGCAGAAAATATCGTTCAGGGAAGCACCTATGGCGACGGACTTCTTAAGTTTCCTCTCTCGACTACGGCTTTCAATAAATGGCAACCAGGCTATCAATATGTCTACAACGTGGTTATCAATTCCAACAGTGAGATGGGTGCCATTGAATTTGGTGATCCTACTGTTGACACATTTGTGAGTATCGACACCAATTACCACTGATTATCACCACTGATCAAAAAAGAGCAGCCTCCGGATGAGTGAAACCACATTCATCCGGAGGCCATCAGGTAAGTTCATTTTCAATATTTCGGTTGTGGGCGGCGATGGCGTCCGNACAGTTGCGGCGCACGAATGCGCTGAGGCTTTTGTAATTGATGCCGAGCCGTTCAGCTATGGATTTAAGTGTCTCGGTGGTGGTCCCGTAAATCCGGATTGCCTCCGCATACTTCTCCTNGCTGCGGTTAGAAACCAGCCTCCCNTTNGCATCCCTTGACTTTCCAAGCCGTGAGGCAAGTTCCGGCTCATGCTNNTTCAGGTATAGGCGCAGCGACTCCGGATTCAATCCNAATTCCTTTGCCACTTCAGCAATTGAAAGNTTGCCCTCTTTAAGTTTCGTGATTGGCCCGGCATACTTGGCGGCCGTTGACTTCAGGTAATGCTTTGTGTCGGCAAGATCGGGGAGAGCCTGACCGTCAACGGGTGTGATGCCGCGCCGCTCGAGTATGAGGGGACGGTGCCATATCCTGATGTAATTGCGCAGGCCGTCAAGGGGCACTCCTGTTCCCTCCGCTATCTCTTTCTGCGTCATGGCAGTTGTGTGATNAAGNTGGAGGGCCTTCTCATACCTCTCNTTCTGCTGGTCGCTCGGTTGATGGATGCGGCCGTTTCCGGTCATTGCACCCACCTCTTTGCGCCCTTTCCCTTGCCCGCGCTTCTCCTCTCGCTTTTTTGTGATGTCCTTATGATACCTTATAATATACTCGCGCAGTCCGGGGAAGGGTATGTTGAATCGTTCGGCAGTCTGGCTGATTGTGTCGTCTGTGGTTCTGAGATGCTCCACCGCGTCGGCATACTGCTCCACGCTTGTTGGCCGGGCACCACGATAGAGGTTGTCGTTGATGCCCAGCCGGTGACGCTCTTTCTCCCGGCGCTCCAGGATTTCGGGGAAATGGTTGTGGAGTTGGTTGTTAAGTCCGGTAGGTGAGAGGCGGAACATGTATGCGATCTGCGACACATTGTATTCTATGTAGTTACTGTCGTCACAGGCCAGGATCGCCTCCTTGTACTTGGCATGTGTCGCCGCGCTCTGCCCCTTTGGCTTGCGCAGTCGCCTGCCGGCTGCTTCCCCGGCTGATATATCGACCCCATATCGGGAAAACATCAGGTCGCGGTGACAGCGTCTCACATACGCCCTGAATGCCTTCTCGGGAGTATTGGTCTGTAAGCATATCTCCTTCACCGGAAGCTCAGTGTCCCGGTAAAGATCCAGTGCAGCCCTGTATCGCGACTCAGCAGGTGTGGGCATCAATAGCAGATTGACTCAACGCCGTCTTTTTGACGATTTCCTCGCCGGCTTGTTTGACGATTGGTTAACCGTTCCTATAACAATAGGCTTGATAGGGATGGCATCACCAAAATCAGGGATATTGACAGCATGGTCCATAGGACCGAAAGTCAAGTCGAAGAAGTTCATGTCCATAGCAAGGTGATTGTCATCCTTATCTTCGTTTATGCGTTTTTTAGCCCAATAGATCACACCGGGATTTGCGAGGATATTGTAGGTAATCGGGCGATACTGGTTGACGAGATTATTCTCTTGATCCAGAACCACATTCTGGGCACCGTAACGTAGCATACCGTTACTATCGGAGCCGGCCGGCGCAATTGTGCGCCTACCCATACCGCTGAATCCCAATGGGAAGAATACCTGATTATAGTTCTTCAGATTATAAACGATAAATCCACGCATGCCTCGGCCCTGAGGGTCTGTATACACATTATTATCTTCGTTAAAGAAGCCGAATGCCTCGGAAGTGGTGGTTTTAGTGGTGGTTGCCCCATCTGCATACAAAACGCCAACACCAAATCCTTCGCGCATAAGGACGGCATAATCCTGCAGAGTAGGGAAATCATACATATAAGTAAGAGAATTTCCCTCTTCCGGCACTGTGGCTTCAAACTCACTCCATTGCCAGGCATTGGCCCTATCCTTGTATGATGTTGGCCAATGGTTATAATAGGCATTCTCCCAATTACCATTAACCGAAATGCCGCCACCTAAATAAGGTATTCCATATATGTTATCCCACTTTGCTTCAGTTCCGTTGGTTAAAATAAGGGGTTTTGTGAGTTGCTCAAGCGGGCCGGAGACATCACGGTTATTAATAATGCGTATACCCTCCTCATAGTTACCTCTCTTATACATGGTGCCTAATGCCATAGGATTGACGGTCAATTCTGCCTTCAGCCCATTAATCTTGCCATCATTATTTTGGTTGCCGGGGAAAGTCCAAGTAGTGTACCAATTACCTGGGGAAGCCCATGTCGGTTTCATTATAGTTCCGTCAGCAACATCCGTATTGTCAAATTTAAATACAGCAAAAGANCTCCACTGGGCATCGCCATCTTCACCNACCACAACAGGNNGGTTGTATCCCTGTCTCACAAATATCTGGTGCTCACATCTCAAGCCATGATAGAGCACAACTATTTTCCCACATGCCGAATATTTTTGGCCTACACCGTTAAAATGGATGGTGAAGCTTACCTTAGAGCCATCGTTACCATAGATTTTGCCATCACGCGTTCCGGCACCTCCTGAAAGGGTGAATGTGCCGCCTAACAATGGCAGGCGGTCATTATTCGGTGCGGCCACCCATGCCTCCCACTCGCCCTCAGAATCGAACGCCTCGAACTCAGTGCCATTCGGGTCATTTTGCACCATCAAGGTGACTTTAAACTCCGGAGTGGCCGTATTCCACGACTTCCAGATTGCTTTAGGGTTAATTATGCGTTGCACCTGATATATGGGAACATATCTTACAATTGGTTCACTACGACCTTCAAAATAAGCTGTTACTTTCACAACTGCTTTTCTCTGGTAACTCTCATAGGGATTGTTGCCGGAAAAACCGCTGATGTAACCAAGGTCTTTTGGCTGAGTAAACAGTGGGACATTGATAGTGACTGACTCATCGGTATTCCTGATGGCTTTAAACGTATTTCGGCCTGCGGTAGCTACATTCCCGTCTTTGCTGAAATCAGTCCATCGAACCGTTTCCAGTTGGTTTTTCCCCGGGACGTTATAAGTCACCTGATAAAGGGGGATAGTATTCGCATCCCTTATANGAGTGCCATCAGCTGATGTCTCAGCTTTATCACCTGANCCAATATAGTAGTTATGCAGCCCTTGTATTGTGGTCGGGTTATCATAATTACTTCCCGACACATTTAATATACCGGTTGGCAATGGTGTGTTGAAACTCTCAAATCCGCTGGGAGCCTGTAAAGCAAGAAAACCGACCCATATGGGAGTTATCTGGTCTCTTACCCAGTCAGGCTTTGTTATTTCTTTGCCTTCATTATCCAATCCGAGATTTGTAAGATCCACAATAGGATCATAAGGTACATTAGTCGTGACGTAGTTAGCTGTAGGGCCAAATTTATTCACTATATTGCAGGTGTTGCTGTTTGTATAGTAAGTAAAATCATGCAGACCATAAAGATAACTTCCTCCGGCATTATCATACACGGGCTTGTTCCAACGGAAACGAAGCTTGTTGTTAGCAGCTGTGACTGCTCCCGGATCTTCGTCCGGCACCCATGTATCAGGACTGTTTACCGGATGATAATATGGTGCCCAGTTGTTTTCTATTATCTGCATTGTCACCTTAGTGGCATTTCCGGTGAGACGGATAGGCATCTCCTGACGCACGTTATACAGATAAGACATATAGTATTCCTCCGGAGTATACAACCCCGGTTCCTCGTCTTCATACTCTATGTGCCAGTCAGCCTGATTGGCATATCCGTTAAACTTTAATGTAAGCTTATAATGACGGTTACGCAAAGCGTTATAATTATAGTCCACATCCTGACCGAGCATGAAACGGTATTTTATCGGCCCGCTTGAAATATACTGGCCGTCATCGGCATAGTAGAAGCCCTCGACTTCCACATATGTGCCATACTTTACGTTGTCTTTCCAATCCTCGTCACCTTCCTCGAGGATATGACCCAATTCATCTTTTATCTGTTTTTTGTCATATCTTTTTCTATCCGATTCCGGCAAATCACGGTAATCACCCTGGCAGTTTTCATAGAAATAAAGGGCCTGCGCAGTTTCCGGATGNNNGTCNNTCACNTNGCCGTCTTTATTTNTGATNACNGCNCCNCCTNCAGTTGATTTGTCTATNTCAAGCCAATTGGCAANNGCATATTCAAATGTCGCANTTTTATAGTCAAAATCTTCAGATGTGCCGTCAAAAGGCTTCGACTGAACCACTCCGGCCCGGTTGTAATACAGTGATTCACCCTTAGGATATANGATNTCATCCTTATTGATCTCGTTATTATCNCCTTGGGGTTTGTTGTCGGAGCCGAATTGACATTCCTTTGGAATGTCGCAGATGGTGGCTTTATATATAAACACGTTTATACCTTGCTTCAAATCTGAACCGTCATATATGATCGTCAGCTTTGACGCAAGGCGTTTTATCCAGGCGTGAAGTTCGACATTATTCTTATTGATGATTACATCGGGTGCAGTGGCATCGAAGTCATGGTTTTTCTGATTGTCATTGGAAAAACACCCAAACATCTGGGCATTTTTGGAAACTTCGCCCTTCTCATTGTTCCATTTAGCTTTCAATGCCAGCAGATCGGCAGGTTTGGGTGCCAAATCCTCTGTGATTGTTGTTCCATAGTTTGCNACCACATACATCTTNTATTTGCCNAANGGCANGNTGAGNTTAAAAGTGGCGCGTGCAGTATTGGCCTCTGATTGGGAGTCCGGGTCATAATTATCAGGCATACCGGTATTTGTGCCTTCATTATCTCCACCCGGATTAAATATTTCAAGGTTATTGGCATCTTTTGTCAGGGATATACAGTCAACAAATCCCTTATTATTGTAAATCACCACCTGCAGATCATCTATCAAGGATATTGCGTTTCCCTCGGCCCGCGACCCTTTGTCAAGAGAGGAAATAAGTGGATTGAAGGAGACGGTGCCAGAGATATTGGCAGTTCCTTCGCCGATAACCTCATCCATATAGGGGAAATCATCTTTACATGATGTCGTCCCTAACAGACATAATATAATGGCTATGTATGTAGATATTAAGTTCCTGTTCATTGAAATGATTATAGAAATTATTAGATTAGCTACTTGGAAATGCGTTATCAAGCGTTTGGCTGTTCCGGATTATCACCGTTATCACCGTTATTATCCTCGTCTTTATGCCTTNTGACCGGCACNAACTCGTCAGTTCCGAANATCGGCTCTAAGGTGACTCCGATNTANGGGACGAGGGTTACGGTTGCCTCGATCTCATGTGTCTGCATACTGATTGTGATGACGACTTTCACGTGGGTGTTGCGGGGCAATGTGCTGAGGTTGGGGAGAGGCTTGGCGTCAAAAAACTCCTCACCGTTTTCACCATCTAAGATTATGGCACATTGGAACTTGCCGTCTGTTCCCTTGCTATCCGGAAAATAGAGCTGTGGAGAGAACACATTTTTGCATTTATCCAAATCAGCGAGTGTCACCCCGATCTCATTTCCTTGATCATCAAAATTTAAGGGCTTTTCCTCAAAATCACGGATTAACCAAGGTGTGGGGAGATCAAACTTGTAATCACCCGTATTGTTCTTGGGGCCTGTGGTTGAACCTTCTCCAGGAAGCATAAAACTCGTAATTTGTCTTTCCAGAGAATTTTGGTCATACTTTGTCGGTGAATATGAGGTATTATAGGGAAACAGATATTCTCTCTCCCCCAGTCCCGTGATTTTTATCTGTGAGATCTTCAGTTCATTGTGTGTCCAATCATCCCCGTTATCCTGAGTTTTCTTATAAAAATAGAATGAAAACTTTGAGGCAGCGCGGGTTATGAATAGTTTACGGCTTAATATTATAAGGTCGTTGTCTTCATCTANNCTANATTGNTNAAGTGANGCAGGCCGTTTTTCTGTAGTTATCTCATNACTCTCTGTNATGGGTATATAGGCTGACGCAGGTATGTCGGTTGCATTCTCATTGACTTCAGTATTGTCAATGATCGGCATGCCCGGCGTCGTAGAGGTGAGTTCCAGATTCTCAAGTATATTATCCGGATATGTGTTGCCGACAAGGAGTCTTTTCGTAAAAATATCCTTCAATGCCTCCTCATATCCCGGAATGCCATCCTCATTAGCTATAAGGTAGATTCTATACCTTGTGTCGAAATCAACCTTAAATTTTATATTTTCGGGTATTTCACCTACACTATAATAGTTGTGGACAATCCTGTCTTTAAATCTTGTGTCAGTCTTATTGACCATGATGATTCTCAGGGAGTGTATCCCTTCGGTAGGTAGTGAGCTCTTTTCAAACCCTATTTCATCAGCCCGTGTGGCAGACCCATCCCCGTCGATAGCCCTCACGTCGAGCAAAAGGCACAGATCACCCTCCCATAGTTGCGAACCCCCTGAAGGATCATCAGAGGAGCATCCTCCTGCCCACAAGGCAAGCAGGAGAATGAAGGGTAATTGCCATATTTTACGCATTATGTGTGTCATAAGCCGGAAATATCGTTAAGGCGGACAATCCAATCGTTGATTATGATCGACACGCCGGCCCAGAGGCCATTATCAGTCAGAATAAATGTAAGGTTCCATCTGCTTTCCCTGTCAAGGAATTCCTGGTCACCCATCTTGCTATAGTGCTCGCTCTTCAGGAGGAGAAGGATATTCACAAGGGGGATTCTCAGCACTTCCTTGCCGTCTTCCACGCGAGTCACGGCCAACACTGCATCCGATCCCTCCATCAGGCGGGGCACACTGAATTCAGCCCATGCCACCGTAGCCGGCTGGTCGTCGGGGAGAAGTCCGGCATCGGAGTTCCCTTTCACCCAGGGGCGGTAGGTCACGTTGTCGGTTGAGATGACTTCATTCAGATAGTTAAACCTGGTGTTGTTGTCGGTGATTGAGAAAACAAAGTCGTCGGCATCCGTAGGAAGCCCCGACTCGTTGGCCAGCAGCACCCGGATGTCGTTGGTGTCTTTCATCATGTAGAGGGTTTCTTCAGTGTAGGTGGTGCTGTTCTGCTCCACAGTCACATCCAGCGAACCGTAGAAAAGCGGATGCAGGTCATAGCCCACAGGCGACGTGATGAAAGAGGAGGGGAGAAACACCTCAAGATCCTGCATCGGAGTCTGGTCTTCAGGGGCAGAGAATCTGAATGAAGAGTCCCTGCATTCCATGCCGCCATAGGCAAGCATGCTGTATTCTCCGGTAGGGAGGTCGATCACCATTCTCCAGTTTTCGTCGGCAGTCTCCTGACGCTGTGCAGTGCGGGTTTCCAGGTAGTTTCCCTCCTTGTCATATACCAACAGGGTCAGGCAATCCACCTGCGACGGGAATGCATTTGCATATTCCATGTTGTAGTCATACACGAAGCGCAACCTGACTCCCTGCGGGCATGGCTGCAGGTCTTCGTGGAACGCATCGCAGGAGGAGAACGCGGCTGCCGCTCCCGCTATCAAGGCTATAGTGCAAACCCTGTTTAAGCAATCTGAAAAAGATCGGATTTTCATATCTTGTCTGTTTTTTTGCAATCCGGGAGGGTTTCACGCCTCCCGGACTTATCCTTCCGGAGTGAAGTCGGATGCAGGTCGCAACGTGCTTCCGAGTTCTTTTAAATAATGTTATTCTTACCAGTCTATCGGATTGAGGCGGACAACCCAGGGAACTATCTCGACGCTTACGGTCAGGTAGACCTCTGAGCTTTCATCGGGGGTGTCAGGCGTGGGAGTGTCAGGATCATTCTCCGGAATTCGGGGATGACCCAATGTGTTGAGGCTCCTTACAGTCAGCTTATATACGTTGTTACGAACCACAGCAAACTCCATCGGGCC
>WFLX010284576.1_pt1 | contig 23265 bp, 21 predicted proteins | sample 4967041 | NCBI WGS metagenome assembly WFLX01 (sample SAMN12857096, study PRJNA449069) | gut metagenome | isolation source: stool from male and female vole | host: Microtus ochrogaster | place: USA:Florida | collected 2017
TGTCTTATGACTTTAGCTGTAAAACTTTAGCTGATTTACCTGCTTTCTGTGCCAATTCTAAACGCAAAAGACTTCCCTCACTTTTTCAATTTGCTAAATACGCTTAAGTGTACGCATATGGGGCCAAAGCGAGTGCAGACATTTACAGCATTGTGGAAACAGCCAAAGCAAACAGTCTTGATGTCCTCAAGTATTTTGAGCTACTTTTGACTGTTCTCCCAAGTATGGAGTTTTTGACTAACTCTGATATTCTTGAAGAACTTTTGCCTTGGAATTCAGCTGTACAGAAAAATATGCAAGATCTCATAAAATTAGTGATCCCCCAGCTGCGGTTCGGGAATCTGCTTTTTTAATGGGTGTGGCGTTTTTGGGCGGTTACTTTCGATACTGCGGTTTAACTTGATTTATTTCTTTACATCGCTAAATTTAACAACGATGTAATCGTCGATAGCCTTAACGGAGTTGTAGTATGGGTATTCTGCCATTTCTGCAAATTCCGGAAGATTGATTATTTCTTCAATTTCTTCATCGCTTGCAAAATCCACATTAAATCCTATAAAATATTTAATATACTCTTTTTTGGGGTCCATATTTATAAGCAATTTACTTGTCCTATGTCCTCTTATTTTTACATCACTAAATTCTTCCATTCCCCATATTGTGTTCCCAGCTTTACCAATCAAGGCAATTTTTGTTCCCTCTTTGAAATCCGGATTTGATTTTATCTGAGTAACTAAACCGGTATAGAAAGATTCGGCATTACGGTTAGCAAAATCAAGTTTAATATATAATTTGTTCGCTCCTACTATATTCAATGATATTATCAGTATCATAGGAATTACAGCAAGGCGTGATAATTTTATGTCTGATTTTTCTGGCAATCTGATTATACTATTATTTTCAGCCTGTTGGATTATAACAGCAAAAAGAATATATATAACAACAAAGCTATATATAGTCATAGTATTAATACCATCGATTATACTGATTATATTTATGCTTATTGGTAAAAGAATAAGACAGATAAGGAATGTTATAATGCTTCTTTTATTTTTTCTCAGAATCTTCATGCTCAGAATCAGACCAGACATTATCATGACAACGTGTATGATACGTGAAATTTTCGAAATTACAACACGAAATCTGTTTTTTAATATCTCATCTGCAAAGTATGAATATGTATGAATAATCTCTTTTATTATATATGTCAATGACCATGGCTGTCCTAACTTTTCATCTACATAGCCATTATACTGAACATCAAAATAAGTCATGAACAGAAAATTTATTGCAAAGTNAANANCGNGCGATAANAANANAAATAATATATATTTCAACACTTTTTTATAAGTATGGCTTTCATTTTCAAAACTGCATTTGATTAAATAAACAAGCAGAAGACTTGTCATAAAAAACAAGTAAGCCTGATATATGCTTAATGAAAACACAAAGCAGATTAATGCTGTTATATAATTGACCCTGCCTTTTTTAGTAATCAGCAGAGCAGCTATTGAAAACAGAAAAATTGCCAGTCCGTAACAGGCACTTGTGAACATAAATGTAAATGTTCCTGTAAGTGATGGAAATGTTATTATAAGTCCACCGAGAAGATACTGAAGTACAGGAATTTTCACTTCAAATATTTCAATTATAAGGCAGACTGATGCAGAAATAAAGATAAGTGTTGTAAGACCATTAAGCCATGGTATATTACACTGTGGAAGTATATGGCTAAGTATCTCAAGTCCCCAGNGTNCTGAGTCGAGTGTAGNANCAANNTCNAAGAAACATTGCACTNTATCATGAATANGCAGCATATTAGTAAACATATATGNATGAGTAATAAAACCAATTATAAAAGTTACAACAAAAGTTTTTGTGTGTTTTTTAATTGAGTTATATATACAGTTATAGATGGTCATAATCTTACATCCTTTCATCTAAATAGAAATAACTTATTTTGTACTTTTCTGATTAATTCCCCTAAAAATGCCTCGTGTATTAACCATTTCTGTCCATTGCCTCAACTTTAATTCTTTCTTAACTCTTACTATTTCGTTCATACCTTTCATCTCCTGTTAGACTTTTTTAGATACTTCTATTTTAGTCTATTTGGACTTGTTTGGCTAGGGTGGGATGTTTTTGGGCGGTTACGTTCATTTCAGGAAGCCATCCGAGTTCATGGTAAATCTTTGTCGGATCGATAGCATAATGCAAATCATGCACCTTACGATCCTCAACATAAGTTATAAGGCTTTCACTTTTACCAAGCTCCTTGCAGATAAGCTTCACAATATCAATATTCTTNNTCTCATTGNGACNGNCGATNNTGTNGNTNTCGNNAACTCTNCCCTTATGGANAATTAAATCTATNGCTTTGCAATGATCCTNAANGTANATNCAGTCTCGGACATTCAAACCTGTTCCATAGATAGGAAGAGGTTTATCCACCAGTGCATATGTGATCATGAGAGGTATCAACTTTTCAGAAAACTGATACGGACCGTAGTTGTTGGAACAACGTGAAATAGTCACAGGCAAACCGTAAGTACGATGATAAGCCATTACCAATAAATCTGCACTCGCCTTCGATGCACTGTACGGAGAAGATGTGTGTATCGGTGTATCCTCTGTAAAAAGCAAATCCGATTCAAGCGGCAAATCGCCATAAACTTCATCGGTGCTAACCTGATGAAAACGAACATCATCATACTTTCTGCAAGCGTCCATAAGTATAGAAGTTCCGACAATATTTGTTTGTAGAAATATCTCCGGATTTTCTATGCTTCTGTCTACATGGCTTTCTGCAGCAAAGTTTACAACAACGTCCGGTCTTTCCTCCTTGAAAAGTTTGTATACGTTTTCTCGGTCGCAAATATCAAGCTTTACAAATCTGAAGTTTGGATTCTTCATTACGGGAACAAGAGTTGAAAGATTGCCTGCATAGGTCAGCTTGTCAATAACAGATAATTCGATAGTCTGGATAACTGCGAAGCATATAGAATATGAAATTTGAACCGATAAAGCCTGCGCCGCCGGTTACAATTAAAGTAGGCATATCCTTACAACTTAACGCCGTTCATCTTTAGCAGTTCACGTGCCGTATCAACCGAATCCACGCCTGTCTTATTCTTTACAGGTGCAAACTCCTTATTTCTATCGACTTCATATGAAAAGCAATCATCCTGCAGTTTAATCATATCCAGCACAAGTGTTTCAAACTTGTAGGCATTTGGCTCTTCCGGCGTTATGATCTCACCATTTGCATCCATATACTNGATTTTTTTNANCGCACGATGTAAGGGAAGCTTAACAGATAGNGTTTTATTCAGCTTGTCCGCACGGAATAAGTAATTCAGGATAACTCCATAATTATACAAAAGAGTTCCATCCTCCTCACGACTGTGGAGCATTTCATCTGTCATTTCATAATACTCAACAATAGATGGTCTGCCGTCCTCAAGGCAGAGCACACCGACTTTTTCTTCGGGTGCAGCCTTAGCCACGACCTTGGCACCGGATACTTTACCGGAGTCGATCACAGCGCCTATAAAACATGGATCGGCAATACGCTGCAAAACATTATCCACAGCGAAAACATTCAGCCATTCAATTTTAGCTTCCTGGACTATCTTCAACATACCTGTTTTAGCCATAGAAGCATACCATCCACCATTGCCATTCGGGGCTGTTGAAATTGTACCATTACCTGAAAGCATAAACTTACCGTTTGTATCAACAGTCGGGAGCTGTTCCTGAATGAAAAACCATACATNTTCACTGCTNTATCCGAAATAATTATGCTNTTCAAAGAANTCTTGTGTTNCCTTTTGNNTATCNACGCTTGTCATGATGAAAAGCNGAATCCACNNATCNGCCTGACGTGTAACTTCAAGCAGATTATTGATCAGACATTCAAAGATATATAGTTCACGGTTTATGCCAATATTGAACATTCCCTTCGGATGATCAAAACCAAGGCGGCTTCCTTGTCCGCCTGCAAGCAAAACTGCACAAACTTTACCGTCACGAATCGCTTGTAATCCAATGCCTGTAAATTTGCAACATTGATCTTGTATCTCGGAAAGAGTTGTAGCAAACAGAGGTGCGAAAGTTCCTCGTTCCTCATTTGTTTCACCAGCACTCAAAACGGAAAAATCAAGATCATCGATCTGTTTCATCATTGCAAGCCGATCAGTTTCTGAAAGCGTTTTCATATGTGCCGCAATATGCTCCTGATGCAGCATATTCAGTATTTCTGTTGTTTTATATTTCATGAGTTTTCCTCCAATTCCATATATTCTTATATATGCGAAATGAACGGTGCACGGAGATCCATGTACCGTTCAAGTCTATCATACAATTCTCTCTTGCAGAGATCGAGTGCAGATGTAATGACTTCATCTATATCGTAATACTTGTATTCGCCGAGACGACAGGCGAAGATGAACACATTTCACGCTTATTTTAAAATCGATTCTTGGATCGTGAAATGCTTTTGAATACTGTTTTCTGTAATACGGTGAATTTCGCCATGAATCAATGATAGGAAATAATTTAGCGCTTGATTCTGAATATTATTATCAGCGACGTTCATAAATTCTTTTGGCATGAATTTTTCTTTATTTGCGATTTCCCTTGCATCTGCGATTTCAATACAAACCGTATAGGGCATATCGCAGACGCGCCGGAATACTACGCCTTTTCGCAACATGACTGCGGTAGCAGAGAATCCGTGTGATTAACTATTCGACTCACGAACTATGAATGTGAGAGACAGGACTCCGATGATGTAGCGGATAAATACANCTTTTGTTATATTTTCTCGATTTATCTTCANCTACATNTATNTCTNCATAACGATATGTCTGAACAAAACCAATACAGCCATTATAATCAGCATACATCGAAGATTCTAAGGGCTGTTTGATGACTTGGATGTCTAATTCCATTGTAATAAGTATACTATAAAAATTGAATTATGTCAATAATATTGAAATATTTTTACTCCACCGTAACTGAAATGAGACAGTACATATTGAACGCAGAAATAATAATCGCTCTTATCTTAGGTGAATTTGGCGGGAGGTAAAAACGTATGCGATATACGATCATGCTGCTCGTAATGGTCGGGCTTGCGAACGCGGATTACACCACCGGTATCATCAAGGCGTACTGCACAAGCGGTCTTTGCAGCTCTAAAATGGGCAAGGGAGGGCTTAATAAGCTCTGTGAGATTATTGTTATGACTACTTCATTGGTGTTCACATATATTAGACCTCCTCGAAAACTGGAGATTGTCAGCATCTTTGAAAATTATGCTGAAATAAATCCTGACGCACAATTGACGTTGAAAATTATTAAGCGTCTAAAAATACTAATGATGACAAGAAATGTAAATTATTTGTGAACATTTTTCAATAATCAACGTTTTTACATTGAAAAAAGAGATTTTGATGCCCTATTATGAAAGGAGGAAAAAAAGTCTACTAAAATTTTAAAAGGAGGAAAATAAAAAATGATGACAATAAGAAATGAAAGGTTTTACTGTTTCAATGAAAACAAATCGGAATCGGTAATGCAGATCGATGTCGACGCAAGAGATGAACTGCCTGAAATCAACGGAATATCGGGAAGAGTACTTCATCAGGGTTCAACTGCATTAATTATCAAAGAGGGAACGCTTGCAGTTCTCGGCAGCAACGGAAAATGGTATATAAACTGGGAGGCTATTTCATGAATTTGCACGAAATTTATTTGGCAGCACAGCTTGCTAAAAACGACAATGTCAATTTGTCGGATTATTACACAAAATCACAGACTGACGACTTAATTTCAGAAAAAGTCGATAAAGCTGACGGTATGGGACTTTCTCAGAACAGCTTTACAAATGCTGAAAAATCAAAACTTTCGGGTCTTGAAAATTATGACGATACGGAGATAAAGGAGCAGATCGACGCCATCACAGACCAGATATTTGGTCGCGGCATAAATATTTCTGCTAATTCTGACCTTAATAATTACACAAATACTGGTATTTATTATTCGACTGGTTCATCGGTTTCAGCAACGCTCGCAAATACACCTTATAAGACTGGTGAATTCAAATTGGAAGTATGCAACATATCGTCAAAGCTCAATGTCACTCAAAAGCTCTATCCAAATTCAAGCGCATTAGGTTGTTTCTTCATGCGTGCACTCCCGGGTGGCAGTGATAATTCGTTCGGTCCGTGGTTCAAATACCAGGGTGAAGCAGTAACAACCTCATAAGGCTGCCTGAAAGTATACAGTACATAATGAACGCAGAAATTCACTCTCACTGTTGACGGGTACACTGACCCCAAAATAACAATTCGCCCTCCTGTTTGTTTCAGGAGGGCATCTGTTTTATACAATTAATAGACCTGTCTTTTTCGTGCCGTGCTTTGTCAATTTTCCTTGAAATACATACACCATTTACGAAAGAATACTTTTTAGCTTACGCTTCAGCTTTTGTACAAAGGATTCATTACCATATTTCTTGATAATATAGTTTATGCCATGGTTATAATAATCCTGCCAAAACTGCTCTCTCCCAGCCCCAATTGGCGTTGGCTTCTCGAGATTAGCTTGATAGCACTCCGCTGTATCTGATTCAAACCAATCCAAGCTGCATTTAGCTTTTTCAAACAGGTTCATACCCTCATCCGTATGAATAATGAAAAGCGATGTTCCTTTTTCATCATACTTTTCTGGGCAACGTTCATCAATGTGCCAGAAATCTCCGATGGTAATATCAGTTACGCGCTCAGTAGTACAGTATGGACACTTATGGCATGATAGCCGAAGTGCCTTGCGATTGTAAAAAAGTCTTCTATAGCTTACTAACGAAAACTCATTTCCATTGCTTACTGCTATTGCAGTAGGCTTTTTCCAGCCATTCCGTTTGTCCTTGAAGGAAACATATTCAACGGGACCATATTTTTGTGCCATCAAATGAATGTATTCCCCCCAAAGCTTGGGACTTGGAGAACCGTGACAAATAATATCAACTATGACAACTCTCTCTTGTAACTTCTTTGCTTCAACATACGCTCTGAACCCGGCAGCCTGACACCCCATACCAAAAAATATCAGTTGTTTGTCCGGATTCATCTTCAGCCATTTTTCTGCTGTTCTGAAAATGTTTCCGGGAATAGACTGAATATATTTTGAACCGCGTGCTGTATCACGCTCTTCTTTGGTCGTTATCAAAGCGTACTCCTGACGATTTGCAGCATAGTTATATACAGAACAGACAATTGCGTACCCTTTCTCAATGAACACATCTGACAATGCAGTGAATGCGCCGCCTGACGAGGATCTAAGAAGCAATTCTCTGTTTTTAAGACGACCACCAAATACTTTTGTCTCAGGAAGCATCATGATTCAACACCGTCCTTTACCAAATAACCCTTTGTTTGCTGATCTGCTTTGAACGCACAAACCGAGATGCACCGATAGCACTTGATGCACTTCTCTGCATCCACGGTCGGATACAGAAAACCTTCCTCATCCGGTTCCATGAATATAGCATCAACCGGACATACTGCATAGCAGGCAGAGCAGCCACAGCAATTTTCTCTGTTTTCGTAAAGCTCCGGAAGAGGCTTCTCGTTTTTGTTTTTATCTTCATTTTTATATCGTGTCGATTTATGAGGAGCATATTTCTTCTGCATACTAATACCTCTCTTGCGGTAATGCTCAATGCTATCTTCTGATGAGCTTTTTGATATTCTGCCTGAGTCCATTCGGAAGCTTCATCCACATATTTTTTGCTTTGATTTTTGTTCCATATGTTTTCCAGAACCACCGATCCACGCCGGCATATCCACGTTCTTGAAACGTTTTTAATATCGTATCTCTCTTGCTGAAATAGAATGGAGGTCTTGTCAGCATCTTGTTACGGAACGTGATCTTTTCAGCCGAGGTGAGTTTTAATTCTAACAAACTGCCATATTTCTGTAAAAGCTGTTCGCCCTTTTCCGAATTGACCAAAAAACACGAGATTCCCTCTTCTCTATTCCATGAACCGCCATTAGATGACAGGAATTCAGGGTGGACCTTGTCGATTCCCCAAAAATCACCGAGTGTCAGGTCACCCGGTCTTTTTTTGCAGTTAGTATATGGACATGTATAGCAGTTCTCTCTATACGCTGCTCCCATAAGGTAAAGCTTGTAGTAGGAGGATGTACTCGGATCTATCAAGACTTCTATAGGCTCGGAAGCGTTGATGGTATCTCTTAATGAAACAAAGCCTTTTTCTCCCCAGCCCTTTCTTTTATCGCGGAAATTGATATTTGTTACTTCTCTGTGAAACCTATCCTCCAACATTTTCTGATACCCCTGCATGAGCTTTGCAGAGGGAACGCCATGACAAATGATGTCGATCGTAAACAGGTTCTCATATTCTTTTTTCTGCAGATAGCCTTTTAAGCCCGCAATCTGACAGGAAGTTCCGGAGAAAAGAACGCGCTTCCCGTCATCAAGCAGATGTTTAACCTTTTGGTACACATATCCGATCTCACTGTGAGCATATTTTGATGACTGCAAACGAAAAAGTTCATCAACACTGTCGATGATTCTGTGGAAAGGCTTTAATCCCCCCGAGGAATCCATCATTTCAGAACCGACCACGACACCGCCTTTTTTCAAAAAATCTGTCGCAATGGATGCAAATGCGCCGCCGGAGGCTGAAACAGCACGGATCTCCTTACTTGTAGAAATGCCAGCATAAGCGCTCTTTAGCTGAGAGCATGTAACCGTGTTCTGATATGCACACACCTTCATGCAAATACCGCATTTTACACATTTGTCCTCATCAATTTGAGGGTATAAAAAACCGCATTCGTCCTCTTGCATGGATATCGCACCTTTCGGACAAATATTCATGCATGCACTGCACCCGCAGCATTTTGATTTCGAGTTGAATAGTTCGATTTCCTTAGGAGCAGTGCTGTTATCAGATTGCACAATGCCTGACAAGTAGGACTCAGCAGCGGCTCTTTGTTTTTTTAAGAGAAGATCTGCACTATCCCAAGCTATTTCAGAATCAATTTTGTCTACATCGTCCAGTACTGATGCAATGCGATCCTGTAGTCCGATCCCGCCTAAAAAGTCGGTAACTCGCATTCCGCTGCCCTCAACGGCAACAGACAAAAGCTGTTTTTTGAACAACACTGAAAAGGCAGTCCCGTGAAAAGAGTTCGTGATGACATAATCGGCATGCTTTATGTAGGAAAGCCAGTCTTCGATACCTGCATCCGTGATATTGTTGACACCATCTAAGATCTTATTGCTGATAACGTACAATGCTTTCCTGGTCTTTTCGCTCAGCTTCTTTGCCATTGCCAGAGTAAGCGGCTCAGGACGCAGCATATACACAAAAATATAAGGAGCAGATATGATTCGATCGCCTGCATAATTGTTCCAGAATGAAGAATCAAACAATAATGTTGGATCAATATTCTGTATGACTTTTTTGTCAGTTAATCCTTGTATCAGATCGACTGTAGACGACTCTCTCACCGAGATTCCCTCTATTTTTTCAAGTCCCGTACGCATGAGCTTCTCAGAATCCGCATCATNTTGTAATGCACCAACACTTGCAGCATAGGAATAGCGTTTGATACGGGAAGAGCCGAACTGAAGCGTTGTAAACTCAGAAAGCATATGACCATTCGGACTCCAGATCTGATCACTGCCGGCGATCATTACATCAGCTGAATCAGCAAGAAAGGAAGCCTCTTTCAAAGAATGGCATACGAGACTCTGGATATATTTTTCGTAAAATGCATTCAGCTTACGAATTTTCTTCGCATATTTCTTGCGTGAATTCCGGATCTCCAGCTTGTCCTTGACTGTATAATGCTTATCAGGCAGATACGCCATAAGCTTTTGCAGCTTTGATTTTGAAGGTGCAAGCATTCGGAGTACATATGCATCTGTGTCAAATTGTTTCATTTTTGTCTGCAGCGCAAACGCCTGAAGAATTGCTCCATAATTATTGATGCTGGAATTTGTGATTGTATATACCTTCATTTAGATCACCTGCTCTTTAATACTTTTTTTCGCAGCTTCTCTATGATCTTCCCAACGACCTCCTTGTTCAACAGGANGAACATAGCGACTCNNAAGCATACATTTATTATATTCACATATNTATNNTTGATAAAGCAAAGCNTACACTCTATAATTAAAATCAACATGGAAAGCATGAATGCTTTCATATCATATTTGATCTTAACAATTTTTCTGACATCGCTCATTCGATAGAAGAACAAAAGCATATAGCTGATCAGCGTTGATCCGGAAGCAGCAAATAATCCAATACTTTCTATCAGGGCAAGATCTACTAGAAGATTGACCAATGCAGCCACAACAGTCGTTATACCTACGCTTCTGGTTTTTTTGAAGGCAATATAAATACCTCCAAAAAATGATGCCATGCAATGAAAAAATACAGACAAAAACAAAACTGGCATCTGGGGATAAGCCTCTGAATAATCTCCTCTGATCAGGAGTTTGAATAATAAAGGAGTACAGGCTATGATCAGACCAAGACAACCGGTATAAAAATTGTTCATGACCTTGAACATTTTTGAATAGTACTTTCCGACATCTTCATCACTTGATGCAATGCTGGCATTTTCCTGCCATGCCATGGAAAAAGTAGACTGTGCAAGCCCCAACAGATTTGGTATCTTATTGGCAACCGCATACACTGCGTTCGCAGGCAATCCCTTAAAACCAGTAACCACAAATCTGTCTGACGCACTCATCACCCACGAGGACATGTTGTTTGGTACCATGGGCCATGAATACGAAAGCATCTCCTTGATCGTCTTCCGGTTCACTAATCTCAAATCAAGAAGCTCATAAGCCTTAATTTTGAATATCAGGAATAAAAGCGAAACAAATGATGAAAGTGCAAGTGTGACCACTGCACCCAATAATTCATACTTGAGGATCTGTACCAGAATGATCGCAAAAACGACCTTGATCGCTGCACTGATAATTGCACTGATAGAATAATCCAGATTTCTTGACATTCCTCTTGTTATCTGGCGGACATTTGCGACCATTGCATCAAAGAATAAATACAAGCATATCCATATTTTAATTGCAATACTGTCTATTGGAAGGAAAAAGTACAGAACGGCAAGTGATACGATCGAGACCGGTACAGAAAAACTCACGCTGTTTGTAAAATACAGCTTTGCATATTCTTTGTCGTTCTTGTGCTCGATCAGAAATCTGAATGATGCTGCGTGAATGAGGAGGGTCGTGACCGGAAGTAACAGGCTGACCAGAATCGTGATCAGATCATATGTACCATATTGTTCTTTTGTCAGGCATGCCGTCAGGATCGGAAGAGTAATAAATGCTGCAAGCTTTGGAAAAAAAGTTCCGATTGAAAGAATAAACGTATTTTTTGCTAGTTTTACTTCTCTACCCATAACTCCTACTTTCTTGTTAAAAAACTAATTTCGTTCTTTTCTCATTGTAAATAAAGCGAAAAATTTCTGAAAAATAAATCCAACCAACAGAGACAGCAGCGCACTAATCAAAACAAGCACGATCCCAACAATAATACTGGTAATAGAATCGGCATTTTTCACCATGCTTTTCCCAAATCCTGTTGACTGAAATAATAAAATAGGAAATTTATGCCATAATAATATTATCAATGTATTTTGTCCGATAAATTCAAATGCCTTACATTTTTCAATCAGCATGGAAATGCAGAAAATGATAGCCGAACCAGCTGCTGCTCCAAGGAAAAATAATAAATAATTTCCGTAATGATTATACTGGAACGAAAGCGCCGCATCGTTCCAATTGCAGATCAAAACCGTAAAAGCGAACAAGGCTGCCACTGACAGCGCCAGGATCAATTTACTTAACTTTGTTTCGCCGCGCAGCTTCAGATAACGGTTCAACACAACTCCGATCGTATAATATGGCAGTGCATTTAGAGCGACCTCCAACTCCCACGGCAGCTTCAAATCACTCAATTCTGTATGAACGATAATAATCGCCAATGCCCATATGATGCATACGACTATATACTGCATGTAGTTTTTTGGTATACGCGCAATCAACTCCCATATGATCCTCACGCTAAATAAGCATGGTATAAACCATAACGGGCGATTCCATGCCATAAGACCGGTTCTGGAATTTGCATAGAACAATCCCTTTACGCAATTCAACAGATTCAAGGTGTCACCCGTGATCAAATGTCCTAATACTTGATAGATCACAATGCTTACAATCCCTGCAAAGAGATAAGGTATCACAAGACCATACAGCAGACCCGCCGCAAATTTTTTACGATCTGTTGCTTGTTTCCAGACCAGACCAGACAATATGAAAAACACAGGTACATGAAACAAATGTACATAATCACTCACGATGCTTTTATCATACACATGTGCATACAAGATGATCAGAATACTGAAGCATCTTGCAATGTCTATCCAACTGATTCGTGATTTATAATTTTTTAGACATAGACCATAAAACATCGAAAACACCTTCCAAGTTATGAAAGAACTACTGATTATTGAGTGGTATTACGAGTATATCGTTTAAAAAACCAAATTTTCTGATTTTGTTCAAGCGCCGCCTGCACCCGAATATTATACCGCAAACCACAAAAAAATATGGCTGCACATTATCATATAAGCAGTTGCCCGTGAAGCTGTACAGTACATAGAATATCATGAAAGCTGCCGAAAAATAAAGGGGAAGCAGTAACCGTGCATCTTTGTNTTTCTGACACTTGCGAATCATATAAAANACATTGTAAAACAAATATATNATTATTCCCATGTAAATCAGAAATCCTACGATCCCTACCTCTGCCAATAACTGGATATACACATTGTGTGCATTTATATATTCGCCTTGAGTACCTTGTCCATTGTAAAAGTAGATACTATAANCATATCGGAACGACATNCAACCATTTCCAAACAAGGGTTTATTCTTGAACATCTGCAATGCATGCTCCCACAAGGAAAATCTATTCGTCAAATGGCTGTCGTCGTCCATATCCTGAAATCTGNNGATAGTTTCATTCAATAATGGAATTTTTGTTGATAAAAACAGGATCACAGGAATAGAAATTCCTCCCAGCAGTGCCAATATAAAGGTTCTAGATTTCATTTTTTTAGGATTACTGAAATAATATACACAAAGAATCGCAATTAAACCAAACAGCAAATGCGCTCTCTTCGATGTTAATATGACTGCAATAAATGAGATAGCAAAGCAAGCGATCGCCAATCGCATCTGACGTTTATTCAGTTTTTCTTTTCCCATCATGAGTACGGCAAACAGAGCCATATACGTTATTGCCAAAACAATACCGTTGCCCGAGTAATGGCTGGAAAGCGCGGCTTTATACCCCAGGCTTCCACTTCTCGTTCCGCTCGGCCAGAATCCCCAAATCCTATACATATATTTATATAGAGAAGGCAATAAAAAAAACAAATACGTTGCAGCAACGTGTACAGAGCCAAACGCAATCACACATTTAACACACTTCGTCAAATCATTACAGGAATTACATATAAGATATGCGATAAGCAAAAAAAGAAAAAATTTGACTGTTGTCATATAACTTCCGTTCTTAATACCTACATTGTTATTTAAAAACATTGCCGATATTAACACAGCAGTAACGGCAGCTTTATTGGATATTCTCATGACCTGATGCGAACCGAATAAAATCAAAAAAATTACTCCCAGCCACAAGATTAATCTGAAACTCGGACCAAGTCTTGCTTCTATCAAGTCAACAAACATACAATAAAAAAAGAACAGGGCAATGCCTAAATTTTTTATCGTTTCTCTATTGATCGATACACTTTTTTTTATTATCATTTTACACCCACAAAAACATGAAGCCAAAATCATATCACCCTTATGTTTTCTTTGCACTCATACATTTCTATGATCTCTGCAATTTTAAGCGAAACATCTTTGCTGATATACATATCACTTTTCTTTTTGTCAATAGAATTAACAAAAGATGCCAACTCATTTCTGATACCCTCTCCATCCAACTGATAGAAGTATCTTTTATTCTCAGCAGGATTTTCATACCTTATCTCAAAATAATCAGTTTTCCACCAAGGTGCGGGAACATAAACATATCCGTTTGTTCCGGATACGATCAATTCTCCTTCTGACTTAATACCATTACCGACCTTCATTGATGCAACTGCATTTTTATATCCGAAAGCAGCTTTAGCAAATACATCAAATTTTTCCGATTGATCTAAATAGTGAGCTGTCAATTCGCAAGTAGAATAATCTGTTCCCAATATTTGGAAGATCGGCAGCATAGCAGTCGGACCCCAGTCCGTGATACTGCTCCAAAGGTTTCCCATACCTTTTTTCTCAAGCTCTGAATAATTCTTTAAGCTGGTACAAACAGCATCCACAGATATAACATTACCGATCCTTCCACTCTTGATCATAAGAAGAAGTCTATGATAAGCCATTGAATATGCANTTTTTNATGCTTCTNTCAAATTCACTTGATTCTCGAATGCTATCCTGAATAATTCNTCNCNCTGTTTTCGATTAGTGNATAANNGNGACTNACATAGTACATGCTTNCCGGCTGAAAGCGCTTTTTTTACCAATTCATAGTGTTGTGAGGGATGTGCATGAACATAAATCGCATCGGAATTGTTCAACAGTTCCTCATACGAAGAATATATATTATCAATTTTGCTCTCAAATAGGAATGGACTTTTCGTGTAGAGCCCAGATAATTTTAGTCCGTTCACAAACTTGCTCTCGTTGATGAACTTATACAAAAAAGGCGAATCTCCAACTAATCCAAGCGTAATTGCTTGGATTTGTCCTCTTATCTCAGAGCTTGATATGCCCTGAGTACGTGGAAGATAAACAACATCGCAGTATTCCTTAAGATAATCAAAATATCCGANCNAGTCCGAGCNAACTGTAAAAATATCGACATNATACTTGATGATANCATCTANTTTNTGTCNTTCGTATTCCTCTGCGATCACTTCATCAGCGATTCCGGTCTGTCTGACCGCTTCCATTCTTTGACTCAACGACTGCTGAACATTGACCTTTCCCCGTGACTTATCAAAATCGTCTCCTGTCACTCCAACGATCAGATAATCCCCCAATTCTTTTGCTCTTTGTAATAATTTGATATGTCCATAATGCAACAGATCATATGTCCCGTAAGTAATAACCTTGACCATATCAGCACCTCCTTTGGTTTCAAATCAAAGCAGAATGTTTTTAAATTCACTTAATATTCTCAAAGCTTAAATATTTTGTTTCCTGATGGACAAAAAAAAGTTCTTAGTACGTTCTCTTTCAAGATCAATTGCTATATTGACTCTGTTCCAATCAATGTGAAAGCATTCAACAACATCTGGATCGTTTGTCAAATCACTGATACCGCATTTTTTGATCAGCTGAGCGCTCCGAATATTGTATCCTCGCTTATTATTCAACATAACTATAAATTTCTTCTGATAGATAACAGAGAATGCAGTTCCATGAAATGAATTCGTTACAACATATTCCGCATCGTGGAACATGGAGATTACTTCATCCACTGCAGCATTTCCCTTGTAGCCTGTAAAGAGATGCTTCAGACTCTTGCAAACGATTTTTAATTCCAGTCCATTCTCTACTGCGATTTTTTTTGCTTTATCATATACCGACTTTTGGTAAGGCACCATATAGACCAGAACAAATTTCTTTTTTGTGTTTTCCTTCTTTCTGATTTTGTCCCATTCAGACTTCTTTAATAATAATGTCGGATCGAGATGAACCTCACATTGCTTTTCAACCAATCCGTCAATGATATCCTTTCCCTTCTCCTCGCGGACAGAAATACGGGAAAAACTATTAAGCAATTTCTGATAATCTAATCTCCACTCATCAGGAAGCTGCGGCACGCCAAAGCTGGCTGCATATGAGATCTTCTTATGAGCGTTGTCATGGAAATCCTGAAGATAAGTATTCTCTCCGCCCGTCCACTGTTTGTTCCATATCTGATCGCTACCAGAAACTATGAACTCATATCTGTCTGCAATACCGACAAGATCATTTCGATCAGCAATCGATTCAGATAACGACATATTCTCATGACAAAAGCGATTGATCTTATTAATACGGGAATGCGCAGACAAATAATGGATCATTCCTTTGACCGCTCCCTCGTCGCTTATATATGATTTCCTTGCATCCTGCTTCTTAACGCCGACACACTTATAATCTACGACCTCAACCTGATCATCACCGTATAAGCTTTTCAAGTACCTTTGTAAGGCATATGCTTGTAGCGCTGCACCGTAATTATTNGNGTTATGAAATGTTAAGATCCNAANTAATTNTTTNATTGCNTNANCGNATNCTCATAAAGTANTTCCATATTATGTGCAGAAGAAATCANATCAAATCCAGATTTTTTAATANTATCTGAATAATCTTTTCTAAAATCGGGTACATTAAGAATTTCATCCGTCCACATATCCAAAGATTTTTCCAGCGAAAGTTTTACAACATTTCCAGTGATATTGACCTCCTCAGGAACAGCATCAGATGTCAAACACTTCAAGCCCGCAGCCTGCGCCTCTATATTAACGATACCAAACCCCTCGAAAATTGACGGCAGTACAAATACATCCATAGCTTGGTACAGCTTGTTCACATCTTTTCGCGAACCAAGGAAAATAACAGAATCTTCAACGCCATTCTTCTTCACTTTTTCCCGAATAACTGGCATTAAGTCGCCTTCTCCGATGAGAAGCAGTACAGCCTCGCTCTTTTTTCTCTTCACGCTGCAAATGAGATCTATCAGAAAATCATGGTTTTTTTGATAGGAAAATCTTCCGACGTGTCCAATGACAAACTTATCTTCTATTCTCAATTCTTTTCTTATGCTGAGCCTTGTGTCTGCATCATACCGAAATGCATCTGTACTGATGCCATTATTGATAACAATAGTTTGTTTTACATTTTCTTTAGGAAACATATACTCCGCAGCTGATTTTGAACAAGCAAGAAGACGATTCGCACTTTTAGCTAAGTATCTTTTAAGCGGAGCTGACAGCNTTTNTTTATTAGCTGAACNTCCTCCGTATATNNTGANAATGTNCAANAATNNTNGCATCANTNTANTTTNTGCATGTTGNAGCTACNACGCAATTGAACAGCAATANGCCTGAATTGATATNGANCANATCATANTNATGACTGGATAGGAAGGTCTTCAATCTTCTGTAAAGCTTTATCTTCCCTGTAAGTGAACTGGCGTTGATCTCAAACTGAAATATGCTTCCGCCGTAACCCTCGATCTCACTCCTTACGCTCTCGTAAGTAGAAATATTTGGTGTCAGAAAATCGAATTGTACCTTATCACGATCGATATTCCTATAGAGATTCAAACAAAAAACTGATACGCCTCCAAAATCTCTCGAGCCTGCATTAATATGTAATACTTTGATCATCTTGTGCCTTTCTGATTCTATTTTACTGATGGGCAGCCGCAGTTTTTTCGGTATGATCAATGAGAACGGAAGAACCGAATAGCTTATTGATCAATGTCCAAAAGAGCATTTGTAAACTGCTCCATATATTTCTTTTCTCCAATAGATACGCGCAGACAGTCCCCAAATTCACCTACATTAGAATATGTCTTTATTAGGATCTTCTTCTCTTCCTTCATTCTGTCAACAATCGTCTGGGCATTTGTCTTTGGCTTGATAAAGATAAAGTTTCCAGCCTCACCCTTATATGAATAGTCATGCTCATCGAGCCATGCTGTCAGGTAATTGCGCCCCTCCACGAAGTTGCTAACCAGAGAATCCAGAACCCCCGGCGTAGTGATCGCAGCCTCCGCAAACTTCATTGCAAACGCATTTGTATTATGAGGAGTACACATCTTCTGTACCATTTTTATTCCGTCTGCCCATCCAACAACATATCCAAGACGGCAGCCAGCCATTGAGAACAGTTTAGAGAAAGTTCTCGTCACAAAAACATGCTCATTTCCCAGAGCATACTTGATAAATGTTTTAGGGTAAAAGTAATGATATGCCTCATCAACAAGTACATTTATCTCCTTTTCCTTCGCAATACTCAAGAGCTTTTCAAATTCTTCATCCGTGTACACATTGCCCATTGGGTTGTTAGGATTAAGCAGAATCAAAAGCTGAGTTTCCTTTGTCATTTCTGCAATGATGTTGTCAACATCCATATGAAGATCTTCGTTGTATGGGATACCCACAAAGTCACGTCCATACATTTCTGAGTAAACCTGAAACATAAAGTACGATGGAACGACTCCGACAATGCGCCCATTCGGAGATGTAAACGCTTGAATAATGTACCGGATCCCTTCTGCCGATCCATTCACCAAGCACAGATTTTTGATATCAGCTCCAAGGTAGTCTGCCAGAACCTCTGTAAAATGAAGTGTCTCAGGATATTGAGCAACAAACTGAGGCGTTACTTCTGCTAATACCGTCTTAATGAACTCCTCTGGCAAGCCGCCGGGATTCTCATTCAAATCAAGCCGCAGATAGTCCTTCCGCTCATTCTGATCAAAAATACGATAGAGATTTTCTACCTTCGGATCTAAATAATACATTTTCTCTTATCTCCTTGTTAAAGATCAATTTCAATATATATTCATTATCATTTCTGTACAAATTCAAATGATTCACTGTCCATAAAATGCTTGTTTCTAGAGTCCTCTGAGGGGAGCTTCATATAGTCGCCGTACAGGTGTCTGAGAAACCTGTCATGATCTGCAGGTCCATTGAACTCTGTATCCGCAAATTGATATTTTTTTCCACGCCCGTAAATTTTCTTTGGAATAATATCCTTAAACTTATATGCGCTCATGAAGTTCATGTAAACATCTGATTTTTCCTCTGGATACGATTTCAGTGCTTTGTCCAACTTTTTCCACATTTTTCCCCATGAGATCCACTTTTGGATCGGAGTGTGTGTAGCAATGAATACTATAATTTTTTCATACCATGGACGCTCCACTTTCACATCTACGATCTCATCAAATACCGAAAGCTGCATCCACATTTTTCTGTTCAAGAGATAAATTTTCCTTAATTTTGCTGCCAATTTATTATTAGGCATTCCATCCAGCGGGAAAATATCTATCCAAGCGTTTGTGACTTGAGTGTTCACAGTATTAGTCCTGCGGAATTTGACCTTAGTATTTTCAACTCTGGCAAAATACCGATGAACATTTTTATCATAATAAAAATGCTTTACGAGATACGGTTCAGGCAGTTCTTTCGGAAGATACTTCAGCAGCTTTTCATAATCTGCCCGAGGCATTCTCATATCCATATCGTCGTCCCACGGTATAAAGCCCTTATGTCTGACTGCGCCAAGAAAAGTTCCGGCACTCATAAAATACGTCAAATTATGCCTATCGCATATTTTGACGATCTCTTTGTACATATCCAATTCTATTTTTTGCAGTTGTTTTAATATTGATTCATTCCCCACTTTGGGCTCTCCTCATCTTTTTAGTATATTTAACGATCACTCTTTTATTTTACTATGCTCGACCGTTCGAAGGTCAGTACTTGAAACACCTTCTGTATGGGGAAGAAACACAAGGTCAACACCATGCTTCGCCATATCGCACCCGGTCTGTTCCCATCTCGAATCGCCTTTCCAGTCATTGCCGATAAAGATCGCATTGAAATGAAACTTATTCAGTGCATCTTCTTTATCCAGTGTGTATACGATAACGCACTCATCTACCGCTTTAATATTCCGAACGATCTCAGCTCTGTCATTTTCGTTAATGACAGGGATCTTATTTTTATACTGTTTAACCAGATCATCTGAATTCACACCAACAATCAAATAATCGCAATATTCTTTGGCTTTGTTGAGCAAGTTAAGATGTCCAATATGGAACATATCATACACACCTTGGGTATAACCAACTTTATACTTCTTCAATCTATTGCCCTCCAAATTATTTAACAAGCTCCGCTTTATGAGCATTCTTATCCTTATCCTCCGGAGGAGTCATGTAATTTCCATAAAGCAATGTTAAATACTCATCATACTTTTCCGGACCGATCAGTTCTATATCTTCAAAACGATATGCTGTTGGCTTTCCATACACATCTTTTTTGAACATCTCTGTAAACTTAAAAGTGTTCTGTCCCATAAAATTTATGACCCAGTCGGAGCGTTCAATTGGATACTTTCTCAGCAATCTATCAACGTGATCCAGTCGTTTTTTGATATTTCCTTTTTTATGTGGAAGCAGAAGTAAGGTTCTTATGACTGCTCTTTCGAGCCAAGGTCGCCCCGGTCTGTCAATGTTAACCTTTTCAATGCAAGCCAAATGATAACTGAGTCTGCCGAACGAAAGTCTGATTTTATGCCACACTCTCGGAATGGAATCATTGGGCATACCGTCTAACGGAAATATATCTATCCACACATCTTCGTATCGAACCTCGGCGCTTCCCATTCTTTTGATTTGATGGCGATTATCAACGATTCGGGCAAAATAATAATGATGGTTTGAATCATCATTGTATGTTCTTAACTCCATATGCTCAGGTAGATACTTTTCGACCTCATTTACAAATCTGTCGTAATCTTTTCTCATCATTCCAAGATCGATATCATCATCCCAAGGAATAAATCCTTTGTGCCTTATTGCACCAAGCATCGTTCCGCCTTGCATCCAACAGGTTATATTTAATTTATCAGCAATCGTTAAAACCGGTTTTACAATTTCCATGATATATTTCTGTGTTTGGTTCAACTCGCTAACACACGCTTTCATTTGTACAAACAGTCTCCTTTCAGTCCACTGCCGACTTCGATCTATCTATTCGATAGTCCGTTCCAACAACCGCAATTTTTAAACTCGTAAATTTTTTCACCCAAAGCGAACAATTCATTTAATTAATCTCTAAAATACACTATACATAAATTAACAAACGAGTCATCCAACCCATTCCGTGCCAAAAAGGTATTATAAAGAAATTATGGCAGAACCATGTCTGCCCTTCAACGTACGTTTCTGGCAGTATTTATCTCATTTTTCCTCATTTATATGCTAAACCCTCACCAAACTGCTATAACTCTCCCAGCGGTCCAGCCATTCAATTAGCTTGACAGAATACACACTTTTTATTTTGCACCCTTTCGCATGATAACAGCCCCAACCGTCTTAAACATCAGCTTAAGATCCAGTCCGATACTGCGAGTCTTTATGTACCTCACATCGCCCTCGACCCACTTATCGAACTCCATATCGCTACGANCNTCAGTCTGNCAAATACAAGAAAGTCCACCNTTGACAAGAAGCCTGTCCATCTGCTCTGGTGTATACAAGATCACCTCACGCGGAAGCGGAGGACGCGGACCAATGATGCTCATGTCGCCCTTTAGCGTATTCAGAAACTGCGGTAGCTCGTCCAAAGAAGAACGACGCAAAAAAGCACCTATCCGAGTAATGCGAGGATCATTATCACTTTTAAATGCAAGTCCATCTGTCTGATTTTCTTTCTGAACTTCTGCAAAACGCTTCTCAGCATCCATGCACATCGTGCGCAGCTTATACATCTTGAACGGCTTTCCATTCTTTGTCAGACGAACTTGCGAAAAGAAAGGATTCCCTTTGTCATCAATGTAGATAATCAGTGCAATCACACCGATTGGGATCGCAAGCACTGTCAGTGCACAGGCAGATGCAACAATATCAAACAGTCGCTTTATAAACTCATAGAACTTGCTTCCTGCCGGCTTGACCTTGCTGTATTTTAAAGTTTCCGAAACGCCCTCTTGCAAAAGGCGCAGTGCNNGGNNATNNAATTCCAATANCGGANATNCCNNTNCACCAACTTTAGAACGATTTTCNGAANNNGNAGTATTTGGTTCTTTCTCCCGTTTGAGCGATTCAAGCAAATCATACGTTACATCGTTTTCTGAAAGACGCTTGTTTTTCAGATTTGTTTCAGCAACAGGCATGTTACTACCTCCTCACACGTCCTTATATTACTCTTACTTTTCCTGTTTGACATATGTCTCAAAATAGCATTTCTGACAGATCTGCCTATCAGCATCAATATAATGCTATCTATCCTTAACAAGCATACCAATCAGCACATCTGTCTATTGATTACACAATACACATCTCTCATATTTCGACTGTTTTTCTCTGAATTTCATCATTTCAACCATCGTTACATCATTATTCAAGCTTTTTTCCTTACATACTCTTCACAACTCGTAAAGCCAAATTTCTGTTTTATTCCTATCTTCAATTCAACTCCAATAAACAACAGCTTTTCCATCTTCATATACAATAGAATTAACTGCTGCGTCGAAAGTCATATCTGAGCAGAAAATCTTATGTCCATGTAATGTTCCACAATTAGACTTAGTCCGTCTGTAAAGCCGTTCGACTTCATTGATATTCTCACCGGCTGTTGTGATCCAGTTTTTCACAAATGCAACTGTGACCCACTTCTGCTCGTCACCATGCATTATAGGTGATGAAAGCTATATCTTGTTCTTGAACGATTTGATACTGCCTTTGCTTTCAAACATTTCACTTTTCTCCTATCCACCAAAATATCAACAATTATTACAGCAAGCTCATATTATCATCTAAAAATTTCATATTAGATAATCATATCAACCGACTGCGATAAATAATAATGTCCAAATAAGTCTGCACTTTAAGTTAGTTTTTCTGTCGTGTTTTCCGTATAAATCATAATTTTATATGCTAAAACTCAACCAAACCGTCATAGCTCTCCCAGCAGTCCAGCCATTAAATTAGCTGACCAGAACATGCACTTTTCATTTCGCACCCTTTCGCATGATAACAGCCCCAACCGTCTTAAACATTAGCTTAAGATTCAGTTCAACACTGCGAATCTTTATGTATCTCACATCACCCTCAACCCACTTATCGAACTCCATATCGCTACGACCTTCAGTCTGGCAAATGCAAAAAATTCTCCCTTGACAAGAAGCCTGTCCATCTGCCTGATTTTCTTTCTGAACTTCGGCAAAACGTTTCTTAGCATCCATGCACATCGTGCGCAACTTATACATCTTGAACGGCTTTCCGTTCTTCGTCAGACGAACCTGTGAAAAGAAAGGATTTCCTCTGTCATCAATATAGATAATCAGTGCGATAACACCGATTGGAATCGCAAG
>WFLX010077426.1_pt1 | contig 23256 bp, 19 predicted proteins | sample 4967041 | NCBI WGS metagenome assembly WFLX01 (sample SAMN12857096, study PRJNA449069) | gut metagenome | isolation source: stool from male and female vole | host: Microtus ochrogaster | place: USA:Florida | collected 2017
TTACCAACACTTGTATTCTTTTTCATTTCCATTCAGTTTTCGTTATTAAACAATCATTATTCAGTTTTCCACACAAATTATAATGGGAGTTATACGTTTCCAAACCTAAATAATCTTGCGGGATAAATCAGTTGATTGTCTCGCAAGATTATTATTTTGCCAAGCGATAGTTTTATAGATTGTGTCTAATTTCTGTAACTTTCCTCTAAAACGTATTTCGTAATTTCACTTCTAAAGTCATTAAAACAGCGTTGATTCTTGGAATTGTGACATGAAGATTTACACCGAGGCACATTACCTCAGACGCAGATATAAGCTTGTTACTTTCCTCTACAGGTTTTGTAGCCTATGCCGGTGTCCAACTCCTTCGTCCATGTCGGTAAATTTGCAAGTCCGGGCTGCAGTGCACCACAAAGTTAATTACATTATGAACAAAGGTTTTTGGAGCGGTCAGTTGACCGCAGCTGATTCAAGTCGTTTGATTTGTTGCTCCATCTCCCGTTGTTCCCTCAGATGCTTGAGGTAGAAGTCGATGAAATCTTCCTCCTTTGTGAGCATGTGCCATAGGGCGACAAGTATTTTCCTGGCGATAGCCACCTGTATCTTCATCTTGCTTTTCTTCTTGACGACAGTCTGTGTGTAACTGAAATTTGAGAAGAAACTGTTTCGGGTTCGTGATGCTGTCCATGATACTTCAATGAGCGTCTGTCTGAGATACTTGTTTCCATGCGTCACCTTACGGCTCTTGTAACGTCCGTTGCTCACATCATTCCTTGGCTTAAGACCACACCATCCCACAAGATTTGCCGCTGTAGCGAACATCTTCATCTCAACCCCTGTCTCCGCAATTATGGCTGTGGCTGCGCGTTCCTTGACTCCGGGGATGGTTAGAATACGTCTGTACTGTTCGGGAAAATATTCCTCACATAGCTTTGTAAGTTCTCTCTGGCATTCCTCCAACTGCGCCTCAAGCATATCGATGACGGCCTTGGTCTGACGGAAGACCGTGATATCGGTCTTTGAGAACAATCCCGTAACGGCGGCCTTTATCGTATGGCGTCCATGTTTGTTTACGATACGTCCATGAACCAGTTTTACGAGCTCTTCCGCATCAGTGACACCTCCAATGATAGCTTTTAATATGGACTGATAGCTTCGGGACTTTATGGAGGAGACATAGTTGCTCAGGCGGAACCCGCATCGCTGCATGGCTGAATCGAGTTTGTTGCAGTTGTACGTCATATCCTCGTTGAGATCCATGATGCGGCGGTTTAGCTTGCGCATATCCTGAACTATGGGCCCGGGTACAAAACTTCCCTTGATCAGGTTTTTCAACAGGCACTCCGCTATCCATTCAGCATCCTTGACATCGCTCTTGCGTCCGGGCAACTGTCTGATGAAATAGGGATTCACGAGCTTAAGTTCCATTGACCCGCAAAGCTCATTCCATACAGGGATCCAATAGACAGCGGTACTCTCCATTGCAGCTTCCGTGACACCTCTTTCAACCATGTCATTGCACATCTGACGGAGATCTGGCGTAAGTACTCCGTAGATTTTTTCAAAAATAATTGCCTCGTCATGCCCCATAATACAAAGATAAATGCTATCTTTGTGGACATCAAGGCCGGCAACTGTTCGATTCCTGTCCATACATTAAGATTTTAGAAATTATTCCTCCAAATTTATAAAATTGTGACTAAGAGCACATAGGAGGGGATGGGAATTATGGCGCCAGCCTTGTTTTTTATTCTGCCGGTGTAGAAATCTCGTGGTTTTTATCTATATTTGTGGACAGAAGGGCGCCCCTTTTAACATTAAACAAAATAGATTATGAAAAAACAAGTAGTCGCTTATGTGATTTTTGGGTATGATGTGGATTTCATGTATGATTCGAATTTTTCTCCAGGAACATGTCCTATCTGCGGCAACACGATCATGAAAATTCCAAAAACTTCATATTCGCTGCCCAAGCGGCGGACAAGTGATATTTATTGTACGTATGACGGTTTTTTAATAGTTTCGGAAAAATTTAAGAAATTTTGTGAGACCCGAAATTATCCGAATCTTGTTTTTACCCTGTTGTCCGGTTCGAATCGTTTTTATTATCTTTCGGTTCGCGATGTTTATCCGTTCGATTGGGCACGGGGCAATTTGCAAAATGAACAAGACGAGCGTGGATGCTGTGGCTGTTTTGATTGGCGCGGCCATGGCGGTCGTGGCCGTTTTTACCGGTCTCCTTGGACTGTTTTACCTTCTGATGATTTTATTATGTGGTCTGGGGTTTGGTTTGGAATTAATAGACGTAAATTTCCTTGTATTGTTATTGGGATGGATACCGCTCGGGCGATGGAAGAATATGGCTTACGGGGAATTTTGTATAGAGAAGTATTTGCATAGTAACGGACTTATATTAGTATTTTTGAGATATAGAGATTTTCGTTATTACTATAAAGGAGCTTTTGAAGAAAGAGTGATGTCTTTTCGGAATTTTCTTCAAGGGATAGACAATTATAAAAAGAGATATCTAAACGGTCTATACTTCTTTTTGATTACTAAAAAATAAATTTTAAATAAAATTCTTTATGAAATTAGATATTTATGTTGGAACATTGAATAGATATTATCGAGGAGATTGGAAAGATAATGATGTTCCAAGAACAATGAAAGATAGAGAAACTGTTCAGCGGGCTGTTGCTGAATGGATGGATTTGTTATTGCTACGAAGTATGCCTCAAAATATTCCTTGGGATGAAAATGATTCAATACTTTACTTCGCAGATAATTGTGGGATTGAGGCATATAATGCTTTGGGATTATTTCAAGTTGGCCATCTATGCAAAATGATAGTCGATCCGGGAATTTATAATTTTAGTAATCTTGTACNAAAANAGAANNCNCTATTCCCATCGGTTATAACTCAAGATCGCCCCTTACTTTCTCATCCTGTATTTAAAGAGATTGTTGCAAAAGAAATACCAACGTCTTTGGCGACACATTGTTCTATGTGGTTACCGTTGGAGTCTGAAATGTTGATAGTTTCCCCTTTGCCAATGCAAAAAGAGTATGGGGTAATTTCTACAATNCCGTATCTTGAAAAGGAACTGGAGATGATAAATAAATTGAAATGGAATGCTAATGAAGCGGAAATTCTGACTTGGCGTGATTCGGAGTATTATGTGCCTCTTGCAAAAAAGAAAAATATATTCCAATTATTTCTTGGCGGTTCTGTATTGGAGCGCTATAGTACTGAGTCTTTGGCAAAGTGTGCATATTCTATATTTTATCGGGCGGTACAATTTGCGAAACGGCATAATGTTCCCATTGTATTGGATTGTTGGGATGGAGATATCTGTACGATAAAACCGCAGGAAAAGTAGATGGATTGTATCCTAAGAAATTCCGCATAAATTATTATGTTTTTGAAGAAAATAGATGAAAAAAAGTAAGTTNNGTTCGTTNGCAAAGTAAGTTAACTTAAATGGCCAACGAAGTTAACTTACTTTGCCAACGAACATATGTTCATTTAATTTAAGATGACGATTTTGCTGGTCGATTGTATTTCTGATTTCCTTTGTGGCTGAAACTTTTTTTTTACGGAATGAACTATTGTGGAGCATGGTTAAAAACAAGCGGGGTGATAAGATCTTATCATCCCGCTTGTTTTATAAATATGTGCTGATTTGTCGGATTACTTCGTTTTGACAAGAACGGCACGATTGTAAATGGTCTTGTTGAACGGAGCGTTGTCCAAGTCGCCGGNTGNNCAGATGNNCTGGTCGGCGTTACAGCCATATTCTTCNACCAAGATCTTCTTAACGGTCTCGGCACGCTTCAAGGCGAGTTTTTCGTTATAGGAACGGGAACCGGTCTGGAGGTCTGCATAGCCGTAAACGGTGTAAGTATCGTTTGAGCCCTTGATGGCATCGGCGTAGAACTGCAAGTTATACTTGTAGTTGTCCATAACTTTGGCGCTGTTAATGCGGAAGAAGACAGACATGGTCGGAGCGCCGGCTTTTGCCGGAGGACACTGACGGGCTTTCTCTTTTTCGAGGGCGGCAATAGCGGCACCCTTCAGGTTGTTGCAATCGGCAAGCTGGCGTTCGAGATCGCTGATCTTCGTGTCGCAGGCTGCGTGGCAGGTGGCGGAGCCGCAACGCTCAACGGCCTTGAAGCCGGGGTTGAAAGTATAGGAAAGACCGATTGAAAGTTCAATGTCTCCGCGGAAAGTATTATCACCGTTCAAGAATACGTCGCGGGTAAATGCATCGTAGGTAACATTGAAGTTGAAATCCCAGTTTTTGTTGATGCGGAACTGATTCTGGATGCCGGCAGAGATATAGGCAACAGTTTTGTGAATATCTTTTGCCTCTTTGAAGCCTTTATCGAAGCCGAATTTAGTACCACCTCCCAATGCGAAGATGAAATTGTAGAAGCGATTTTCCTTATAGCCGTAAATCCAGTTGGAAAGATTGACGGGAACTTCAAGCCCTACCGCAAATTGTTCGCGGCGGCCGCCGGAATAAGGACGTGCATATTCCATTTCAATTGTAGCACCAAAGACAGGGCTGATCCACTTGCCGGCATAGAGATTGAACATCGGGCTACCGATGCGCTCTCCCGTAGGGTCGTCGAACATGTGTTTGCCAATTGCCCAATTCAAACCGCCATCGATACCTACATACAGATTGTCAGTGAATTTTGTCCTTTCATAAGGACCATGCTTGAGATCCTCGTTATCCTGTGCCATTGCCATGCACGGAAGAATCGCAATGCTTAATGCGATGAAGAATTTATTCATGTTTATGAAATTTAAATATAATAATAGATGTTTATACCCACTACAAATTCAGTGCAAAGGTAATTATCTTTTGGGAATATAAGTAAAATTCCCGCAGTTTTTTTACAAAAAAACATTAATACAGTGAATAATAAGAATTTTTCCGGTTTAAATATGACGTTTTGGCTCTAAAGTGATAAGTGGAATTAACATTTCTTCCAAGGAGATTCCTCCGTGCTGGAAAGTGTCTTTGTAATAGTTAGCGTAATAGTTGTAATTGTTGGGGTAGGCGAAGAAGTCCCGCCCTGTAGTAAACACGTAAGTGGTGCTGAGGTTGAGAATCGGCAGGCCGAAGTCTTCCGGCTTTTTGATTTCATAGACCTGCTTGCTGTTGTAGCTGAGATTTTTGCCGAGTTTATATCTGAGGTTGGTGTTGGTGTTTTTGTCGCCGATGATTTTTATCGGATTATCGACGCGGATGGTTCCGTGATCGGTGGTAAGGATGATCTTATAGTTGCTGTCGGCCAGTTTGCGGAACAGGCCGATGGTCGATGAATGTTCGAGCCAAGTGCGTGTCAGAGCACGATAGGCCGCTTCGGTTGAGGCGAGTTCCCGGACGGTTTTCGATTCGGTACGGGCATGAGATAGCATATCGATGAAGTTGAGCACAACGATGTTGAGCGGGTAGCGGTCGAAATTGTTGAAGTTCTGGACTAACTTTTCGCCGAAGGAGGTTTCGTTGACTTTGTGATAAGAAAAGTCGTATTTTTTTCTGTATCGGTCAAGCTGGGTGCGGATGAGCGGGGCTTCGTTGAGGTTTTTCCCCTCCTCTTCGTCNTCGTCAACCCANAGATCGGGGAACATCTTGGCGATTTTATCGGGCAACAGACCTGANAAAATGGCATTACGGGCATATTGGGTCGCGGTCGGCAGGATGCTGCAGTAAAGCTCTTCCTGGCAATTGAACCACTCAGAGAGAATGGGTTTGATAATGCGCCATTGATCCAGTCTAAAGTTGTCGATGACGATGAAGAAAACTTTTTCGCCGTTGTCCAGTTTCGGAAAGATCTGCGTTTTGAAAAGATCGGGACTCATGACCGGGCGGTTGGCGTCGGTATTTTTGATCCAGCCCTCGTAATGTTTGCGTATGAACTTGGCAAAAGCGGCGTTGGCCTCCAATTTCTGCATTTTCAGCATTTCGTCGAGACTGGCGTCGTCGTTTCCGAGCTCTACCTCCCAATGGACGAGCCGTTTGTAGATGTCCACCCATTCGTTGAACGAGGCGGCAGAGTTGATCATTGCCGTCAGTTTGCCGAATTCCTGCTGATAGCCGGACGTGTTCTGCTGCATTGCGATTTCACGTCCGTGCAGATTCTTTTTAATGCTCATCAACATCTGGTTCGGCAGCACCGGTTTGATGAGATAGTCGGCTATTTTTCCACCGATAGCCTGATCCATGATATCCTCTTCCTCGCTCTTGGTGATCATGATGATCGGCAGGGCGGGNTGCAACTCTTTGATGATGGTCAGCGTTTCGAGACCGGTGAGACCCGGCATGTTTTCGTCCAGGAATACCAGATCGAAGCTTTTTTCTTTTACAAGGTCTATGGCATCCTGTCCGTTCGTGACCGGAGTGACGTCATATCCCTTAGCGGTAAGGAACATGACGTGGGGCTTTAGTAAATCGATTTCGTCATCTGCCCAAAGTATCTGAGGTTTTATCATGTTTCGTAGTTGTTATATATTAATAAATGAGGATTCGGAATTTTAGTTTATTCTTCTTCTTCGGCCGGTGCGGGTTCTCCGTCATCGGCCCCGTTTGAGGTATCCGCATGATTTTCGGCATCGTCGGTCATGTCGTTCGCGTCGGTCCCGTCAGTATTTGTGCCATCGGATACATCGTCTTCCTCGCTTCCCGCGTTGCCGGAGGTTTCATCCTCTTCGGTATCCGGATCATCGTTGTCNCCGGAAGCACCGTCNGTATCGTCTTCTTCGNAATCATTGTCNCCGGAAGCCGGACTGACGGTCTCATCGCCNTTTGTTTCATCGCCGGCCCCGTCGGAAAACTCCTCTTCCGCTTCATCGGCTGTCGGTTCTCCGTCGGTTACATCCGTTTCATCGGATTCTTCTTCGCCGGAGAAAGCTTCGGCATCCTCCTCGGTGTCGTCCTCGAAGTATGAGGCATCCGTCTCTTCATTGCCGGAAACATCTTCTCCGATGAACTGGAAGTATTCTTCAAATGTCCTTCCCTCCAGCAATGTGCGGAAGTTGGTTTCCGAAATATTGATGGCCGTCACGCCGGCGGGTAATACGAGCCCCGAGCGATAGGTCATTTTCTCACGGTAATCGAGCAGATCCGCATAATTGTCGAACCCTCTTATNACGAGTAATGAAAGTAAACCGGTGTTGATGATTTCGAGGTCGAAATCTTTGATAAGGTAATTCTCGAAGTTGAACTTCGCGANTTCAAACAGCAGATCATTCTGGCTGATGGAGTCGGTTGCATAGGCCAGCAGAAGAAGGTGCGGCAGATTCGGATCGTCGACAAATTCGGCTTCGGCGGCCACCGAGGCGCTGTCTCCGGCCATCNTGAGCGAGGTNGTCCACAACAGGCCCCGCGGTGCGGCTCCGCTCTGTACGGCGCGGCCTTCCTGTACCCCTTTGACCATGAGGCTGGCCAGAGGAGAGACGTCGCTGTCCGGATATAAGGCGGTCAGCTGTTCGAGGGCCTCTTTGAAAGCGGTGATATTTCCGTCCTGTACGAAACTCANGGCATGCAGGAAAAGGAATTTCGGCATCAGCGGTGAGAGAGGCCATTTTTCATGAATGAATGTGTAATTCCGGTGTACGGCGGAGGTCTCACCTTCGATGTATGCCTTGTAAGTCTCCATATAAAGCGAATCCTGCCGGGCAGACATGTTCCGCAGGGTTTCGATATAATGCGGATCGCTGACTGCTACCGCATAGGCCGATTCGGGGAATGTGCCCATCAGTTTGCGGCGGTAGGCCTCGGCCTCGTCGGGGCGGTTCATACGCATGTACATCANGTAAATGGCGTAGTAGAATTCCAGCCGATAGGCAGTTTCCGGGTAGCGTTTCTCAAGGTCGAGGAACGTAGCGATCGAGAGGGGAAAATTTTCCAGCTTTTCGTTGATGATTACCCCCATGTTNTATATNCCGTCTTCGATCAGCCGGTTGCTATTGTCTATTTCTTCCTGCGTGCGGGGAATTTGGGCCAGGTAATATTCTTTATTGTGCGGATCGCTTGCTTTTTCGCTGTCGATTTCTGCGTTTGCATCCTTATTCTCCGTATTGCCGTCATTTCCGGTGTCGTCTGCGGAGTTGTCCTGGGCAGTTTCGGCTTCTCCTGCAGTCGGGTCGTCGGTATTTTCGGCCGTGGTTGCTTCTGCGTCTGCCGCATCGTCTCCCCANCTGNTCGTTGAGGTCTTGTTGCGTCTGCGCCAGTCGTCTTCCGGTTTTCTTGAGCCCCATAGACGCTGGAATTCACTCTTTCCGGCATTTACGACGGCCTTGTTNTAGAAATACCAGGAATTGTCTTTTTCGCCGACCGTGGGGAGCATGGGCTGCTGTTGTGCCAGCGGGTCGACGTTTTGACCTTTGCGGTTCTCGTATTCGGCTAATAATTCCGCCTCTTTGTCTTTTTTCTCCTGTTCGATGAGATCGGCAATGATTTTTTCGATAATTTTATCCAGTTCCTTGTCGGAGAGAGACGCCAGCCGCAGCAGACTATCTTGCAGCTGTACCGTTTCCGCATGGGTCTGCAACTCGTCCAGGACTGCCGACAGCCGTGCTATTTCTTTGTATTCCCTGTATTCGGGTTTCAGAATACTCATTGCCGTAGAGTATGCTTTCTGCGCTTTGACGTAATCGCCTTGCGAGAAAGTCACTTCGCCAAGCTTTAGGGCCGCAACGGCCTTGTCCATGCCGTTGCGCGTGCTTTTTTCGAGGGCCAGCTCATAATTTTCAATCGCCTTGGCTGTATCTTTCCTTGCCAGCCGGACGTTTCCGATGGCGCAATATATCTGGTCGAGATATTCCTTGTTTCTGCTTTGGCGGCGCATGCTTGTCAGTTGTCTTTCCACTTTTTGGGGATCGGCGGTCGGCAGGACGGTGATTCTTGCCATGCGTGCGTTGAACTGCGTATTATAGTTTTTGGCGCTGCCAATTATCCGGGAGTAGGTTTTATAAGCCTGTTCGTTTTCCCCGCACACCTGCTGAAGCTGTGCGATGAGGTAGGAGGTGCGTATTTTCTGTTCTTTGGTAAGGAATGCTTTCCTGGCATTCTGCAAATAGGAGATGGCGGCAGCCTCTTCGCCATCTCGTTGCAGACAGATTTCGGCCGAAGCCAGTGAAAATTCTCGTTGCAGGCTTACCGGCAGATTTTGGTATTCCGGCAAGCGGGAAAGCTCTTGCTGATTTTTATATTTTTTGTGTGAAATCACAAGATCCAGCTCCGCCTCGGCATCGTAGGTGTATCCCTGAACCGCATGACAGCGGGCCGTCCAGATATGGCATTCGCTGATCGTGAGCGGTTTCCACCAGAAGTGACGGGCCGTATAGGCAAAAGTCGCTGCGGCTGCGTTGAAATCACCCTTGTAGAACTGCGCTTTGCCTGACAGGAGCCAGGCGTTATGCAGATACGGGTTGAACTCACCCCGTTTGAGGAATTCTTTATATTCCGGATCGTTTCCTTTACGCTTTTGGGGCCGTTTGGTGATGCTTTTGGTGGTAACGCTTTTCTTGCACTTGTCGATCGCACGGTCGAAATTCGCGTTGGCCTTGACCTCTTCCTGTCCCACAAGACTATAGACGGGATGCAGCTGGAGGCGTTGGGAATAATCGTCGCCGGTACCTTGTTCCATGGCGATAAGACCGGCTTTGTAGGCCTCGTTGCCGTTGAAATGGATATTGTAGCGGGTTGTCATGCTCCGCATACGGCGGTTCAGTGCCGTATTGGTCGCACAACCGCTCAGAAAGAGAGCGGATAGAAGGCCGATTCCCCAAAAAATGCCGGCGGCAGATGGCCTTTTTCGTTGCCGGGCTGCTCTTGCCGGGTGGCAGCCGCGNAACAGCAGATATGCGACGACCATGAATNAANCGATGCAGGCGNCGGCCGGGACATTGAGCCAGNATGACAGAAACAGACCGCCGGTACAGCCGATGAGGCAGGTNCCGGAGGAAAGCCAGACCATTTTACGGTAGTCGTGGCAGAATAAGTTTACCATCATCTGGGGTAAGGTGAGGACGGAGAGCAGCAACACGATGCCGATGAGGCGGATGGCCAGCACAATGGTGATGGCGGCCAGCAGGGTCATGACATATTCGACGAGGGAGGCGCGGAATCCCTGCAGCCGGGCGAATTCGGCATCGAAAGCAATGTAAAGAATGGGCCGTTGGCAAATGAATGAGAATAGGGTGAGCGCAAAGGTGAAAATTCCGGTGATCAGAAGGTCTGTGGTGCTGATTATAAGAATGTTGCCGAATAGGTATTCTGTCAGATTCGGGGTATAACCCGGTGTGAGGAAAATGAATATGATGCCCAAGGCCATTCCCAGGGACCAGCAGATGGCAATGGCGGAATCTTCACGGACGTTGCGGCGGTGGGAAAGCCATTGGGTGGCGATGGCAGCCGCAGCTGCGAAAACGATGGCCGTCAACGATGGATTAATGCCCAGAAAGACCCCCAGGCCCAGACCTCCGAGAGAGGCATGGGTGATTCCCCCGGCGATGAAAACGCGCCGGCGTGTCACAATATAAGTGCCTATGATGCCGCAGCAGATGCTGATGAGCAGGGCCCCGATGAGGGCGTGGCGGAAGAAGGTATATTGCAGGAGTTCCACAGTGGGTTTATGTTATGAATTGTACGATGGTGCGGATTGGAGTGTCGCTGTCCGGGCGATTTATCCTCTGACCTTTTTAGCGGAGGTATCGGCCGTATCGTTTCCGACGGGTTGGAAGCGTCGTTCGCGAACGATGAGAAATACTTCGTCTTTGATCTGATCGGGCAGCTCTATCTGCCGGAGCTGAAGGCTTCTTACCCAACCGGCGACCTCTATTTCGCGCAGTTCGTAGAATATTTCTCTGAATTCGTCGGCCGCCTCGTCCGTATAAGCATCGCCTGGAGTTCCGCGATAGGCGTCCAGCTCTTCGTCGTCATAATAAATGATCTCTTTGCTGACCGCGGCCAGCAGAGAATCGCGTTCGCAGACGGCATGCTGTCCGCAACATTCCGTCGGGACCTCGGCCGCTTCCAGCGGGCTGGTTTCCCCTTGGCGGATTTCGCCTCTGGCTTTCCGTTTTTCGAACCGTTTGTGCCCGATGAAAGAGATGCTTCCGACAAGGAAGGCCAGCAGGGTCAGCGCTATGATAAGAATATACATAATGGCAGTGAATGGGAATTAAATATCGTCGTCAACGATCTCTGTGATTTCAAATCCGGCTTTTTTCAGATCTTCCCAATAGTGGGGGTAGGATTTGGTAACCACTTCCGNGTGATCNANNNTCAGGGTNCGGTCGGGGCGGATGACGGNGAGAGGNGCGAGAGCCANGGCCATNCGATGGTCGTTGTAGGTTTCGATAACCGGATCCTCTTCAGACTGACACCGTGTGCCGTCCCAGGTCATGCGGTCGTCGTTTTCGGCGGAAAGTACGAAGCCGAGCTTTGCCAGTTCCTTTTGAAGGGCCGCGATGCGGTCGGTCTCCTTGATACGGAGGGTGCTGAGGCCCGTAAAGTCNAACCTGACACCGAGGGCGCAGCAGGTGGCGATAAACGTTTGTGCCAGATCGGGTTGCCCGCTCAGGTTCCAGGTGATTTTTTTTTCGTAGGTGTCATTCCGGTGAAGTGTGATCCCGTCCCGNTTGTAGGTGGNGTTTACGCCAANGTGGTCGAAATATTCGGCACCGTCGGCATCGCCTTGCCAGCTTTGGAATAGCAGTCCCAGCAGCCGGATGGGGGTATGCTCGGTGAGGGTCATGATTTCGTACCAATAGGAAGCGGCGCTCCAGTCGGATTCGATCTGATATTCCGTTGTCGTATAGTCCTGTTGCCGGATGGTGATCTGGTTTTCTGACCATTCAGTCTTGATTCCGAACTCGGCCAGCATTCCCAGCGTCATGCGGATATAAGGTTCGGAGGCGACGTCGCCCGTCAGCTGGAAGATGATACCGTTTTCTAACGTGGGGGCGATCATCATCAGCGCCGAGATGTATTGCGAGCTGATGGAGCCGTCTATTTCGATGCGGCCGCCATGCAGTTGCCTGCCGCGTATGCGCAACGGAGGAAATCCCTCGGCCTCTTCGTACCGGATGTCGGCTCCGAGAGTCCGTAAAGCATCGACCAGAACCCCGATGGGGCGCTGCAGCATCCGTCTGCTGCCGGTGAGGAGAACCTCCCGGCCTTCGCATCTTGCCAGATAGGCAGTAAGAAAGCGCATGGCCGTTCCGGCCGCGCCGATATTGATGGTTGTGGCCTCCGGGTGTTCGAGTGCATTTTTCATGACTGCCGTATCGTCGCATTCGGACAAATTCAGGAGCTTGCAGGGGTTTTTGCAAAGCTGCTGGATGATCAGCGCGCGATTGCTGAGGCTTTTGGACGACGGGAGATTGATATCCACTCGGTGGGCATCGTTCGGGGCTGTGATCTTATACTGCATTTTCTGGCCTGTTTTTTGGATGTTATACGGTTCGTTCTACGATTTCGCAGATTTTGATTACGGTCATCATGGCTTTCTCCATATTGGGGATGGGGATGAACTCATAGCGTCCGTGAAAGTTCAGCCCGCCTGCAAAAATATTCGGACATGGCAAACCTTTGAACGAAAGCTGTGCGCCGTCCGTTCCGCCGCGAATAGGCTGTACTTTCGGGGTGACGCCGATTTCCACCATGGCCTGTTTGGCGATTTCCACGATGTGCATGATGGGTTCCACCTTCTCGCGCATGTTGTAATATTGGTCTTTGATTTCCACCGATGCGCAGTTGGGAAATTCCCGGTTGATTTTGCGGGTAAGGTGTTCGAATTCCTTTTTTCTCCGCTCAAAGCGATCGCGGTCATGGTCGCGGATGATGTAGGTCAGCACTGTTTTTTCGACGCTGCCGTCGATGCTCATGAGGTGATAGAATCCTTCATAGCCGTCGGTATGCTCGGGGGTCTCCCAGCGGGGGAGCATGATGGCGAACTGGATGGCAACGCGGTTGGCATTGATCATTTTATGCTTGGCCGATCCGGGATGAACGTTGACCCCGTTGAAAGAGACTCTGGCCACGGCAGCGTTGAAGTTCTCATATTCGAGTTCTCCGAGTTCTCCGCCGTCCATGGTGTATGCCCATTCGCAGCCGAATTTCTGTACGTCGAATTTATGGGCTCCGAGGCCGATTTCTTCGTCCGGATTGAACGCGATTCTGATTTTCCCGTGTTTGATTTCGGGATGGGCCATCAGATACTCCATTGCGGTGATGATTTCCGCAATGCCGGCTTTGTCATCGGCGCCTAACAGGGTGGTTCCGTCGGTTACGATCAGATCTTCGCCCTTGTGGTCCAGCAGTTCCGGGTAATAGGAGGGCTGGAGGACGATTCCTTTTTCTGCGTTGAGGACAATGTCCAGACCGTCATAATGTTGTACGATACGCGGGTGAACGCCTTTGCCGCTCATGTCGGGGGAGGTGTCCATGTGGGCGATGAAACCGACAACGGGAACCCCGGCTTTATCGGTGTTGGCCGGCAGTGTAGCATACAGATAGCCGTTGTCATCCAATGTCACCTCCTGCAGCCCGATGGCGATGAGCTCGTCACGCAATTGCCGGGCAAAGTCCATCTGGCCGGGGGTGCTGGGGGTAAGTTCCGTCTGTTCATCACTTTGTGTATCTATTTTGACATAGCCGAGAAAACGTTCTGTTAGATTCATAATTGTATGTTTGTTGAAGATTTTATCTGTGTATTGTTTGGAGCTTCTTGATTCTTGCATTACCTTCGCCCGCAGAAACGGGATGCAGGCATATTCTATATATTGAACGAACAAAGATACATTTTATTTTCCAAATGTCAAACGTTAAGCGCAGAAAAGCAGTTAAAAGCAGTGCAAAATCTTCCGGAAAGTCCAGAAAATCGGCTCCCCGGTCTTACCGGTGGCTTTTTTTCTTACTTATTGTCCTTTTTATCGCTTTGGTGTGGTATCTTTACTGTTCCTCAGGATCTTGTAGAGATTCTTCGGAAGATATTGGCGGGAAAGAATATCCGCAGAAACTCTATCTTCCGGCGGCCGAGGAGCGGACGGAGCCGGAGAGGCGGAATCCTCCGTGTCCCGGGTCCGCTTCATTGCCTTCAGGATCCTGCCCGGATTTACGGGGAATCTGTTATGAAGAGGCAGCTTTGCCCGAACTGCAATATTCGTGTGCCTCTCAGTTGGTGGTTCACGAGGGCTATCGTCTTTCCTATAACGCCGATTATAAGGTGCCTAATTGGGTGTTTTATGAGCTGACCCGCAGTGAGTTGAACGGCGGCATCCGTCGTTCGGACAAGTTCTCTCCCGATCCGGATATTGCTTCTGCCCAGAGCGCTTCGCTGGATGACTATCGCCGTTCGGGCTACGACCGCGGGCATATTGCCCCGGCTGCCGATTTCTCTTGGGGAAGTACTGCCATGGACGAATCCTTTTACCTTAGTAATATGTGCCCGCAAAAACATGCTTTCAATGCCGGTGTCTGGAAGGTGCTGGAAGACAATGTGCGTGGCTGGGCGCAGCGCGACAGCGCCATTTGTGTTGCCGCGGGCCCGGTGCTGACTCCGGCCGGAATGTCCGGACTGATAGAAACGATCGGGAAAGGGGAGGTCTTCGTGCCCCAATATTTTTATAAAGTCGTTCTTTCTCCGTTCGGGGAATACCCGAAGGCGATAGGCTTTGTCATGCCGAATGAAAAAAGTGCCCGTCCGGTGTCGTCTTTTGCCGTTTCTGTCGATAGTGTGGAGCGGCTGACGATGATCGATTTCTTTTCCGCATTACCCGATGAGGTGGAGACGGCGATCGAGGCCGAGTTTAGTCTTGAAGACTGGTTTTAGGTGGCGGTGACCGTCCATGGACATCGGAATGCCTGCTGTTATGCAGGAGCGGGGTAGTATAATGCGTCTGGTCCTTCCTGCTGTATTTTTAGGGCCTACGATTCTGTAGATGGTGTTATTCCGGATCCGGCAACGGCCTGATTGCGGATAGTTGCCGCTTCCTGCCATGCCTCGGGCGGTAAAGATGGAGCGGGCGGTGGTTGCCCGGATACGGGAAGCGGTGGAAATACACGTGGCGCAGGAAGCTGTCATGCGGCAGCTATTGAAGAGCGGGAAATAAAGACTTATTTCAGAAAATCTTNGATAAATTTGGAATTTTATGCCACTTGTATTATCTTTGCACCCGCAAGAAACAATCGGACCCATAGTTTAATGGATAGAATAAAGGATTCCGGTTCCTTCGATTACGGTTCGACTCCGTATGGGTTCACTTCTTTGGAAAGCAGAAATGATAAAATCGTTCTGCTTTCTTTTTNTTTTTATAAAAAATAGTGNTAAATTATTGNCGGATGCAAAATAATGCTTACCTTTGCGCCCGGAAAAGCCGGAGATATTTGNTCTCGGCTCCGAATAACAATTATCAATTACAGTTCAAAACATTATGAACAAGTACGAAACCGTTTTCATTTTAACTCCCGTTTTATCTGATGCACAGGTAAAGGAAACGGTAGATGGCATCAAAGCTGAACTCGTCGCAGGTGGAGCTACCATCGTGAACGAAGAGGCTTGGGGTATGCGTAAGCTCGCTTACTCTATTGAGAAGAAATCTACTGGTTTTTATTTCCTCATGGAGTTCGATGGTGAACCCACTATCGTTAAAAAACTTGAGACTTATTTCCGTCGTATGGACCGCGTGATCCGCTTCTTGGTCGTTAAAAACGACAAGTTTGCAGCAGAATACGCCGCCAAGCGTCGCAGTTTGAAATCTGGAAAAGTAGAGGAGGCTTAAAACTATGGCAGAAGTATCAGAAATTCGTTATCTGACCCCCGTGTCGGTCGATGTAAAGAAGAAGAAATATTGCCGTTTCAAGAAGAATGGTATCAAATATATCGATTATAAGGATCCTGAGTTCTTGAAGAAGTTCCTCAACGAGCAGGGAAAGATTCTTCCTCGTCGCATTACCGGAACTTCATTGAAGTTCCAGCGTCGTATCGCAGTTGCAGTGAAACGCGCCCGCCAGATTGCATTGTTGCCTTACGTAACAGATTTGATGAAATAATATCAAGAGGAGGAAATTGTCATATGAAAGTTATTTTGATTGAAGATGTCCAGAATCTTGGATATAAGGACGATGTTGTGGAAGTGAAGAACGGCTATGGCCTTAACTTCCTTATCCCCAAAAAGAAGGCTATCCTTGCAATTCCTTCGGCTTTGAAGCAGCTTGCAGAAAAGCAGAAGCAGCAGGCTCAGAAGATGGCCAAAATCAAAGCAGATGCCGAAGCTGTTGCCGATAAGATCAAGGATCTCACTTTGAACGTGACGGTGAAAGCTTCTGAAGAAGGCAAGCTTTATGGTGCTGTGACCAACATTCAGCTTGCAGAGGCATTTGAAGCTGCCGGCGTAAAGATCGAACGCAAGACTATTGCTGTCGACACAGTGAAAGAACTCGGTTCTTATACCTGCGTTGTTAAATTGCATCGCGAGGTTGCCGTTGAAGTTCCTTTCAATGTCGTAGCCGCCGCAGCAGAATAAGAAAAGAATATTTTTTTAGGCTGTTTTTTAGGTTAATAATTGGGCACCCATCCTCGTGAGAGGTTGGGTGTTTTTTTTGAACTTTATTTCTTGTGAAGTGGTTGAGAATATATCCTATCGAAGAACCTTAACACCACTTATTATGGCAAAAGAAAATGTACAATTGTTGAGTAAACGTATTGAGATCAAAACCCTTCTTTCCCGTCTGAACGCTGCCCTCGCCGAAGAGTGGCTTGCCTATTATCAGTATTGGATCGGTGCGCAGGTGGTCGAAGGCTCCATGCGTAGCGATATTCAAAGAGAGTTCCTGGAACATGCCCGCGAAGAATACGAACACGCCAACAAACTGGCTAAGCGGATTATGGAGCTGGACGGAACCCCGATTCTGGATCCTCAGCTGTGGGCGGCCAACGCCACTTGCAAGTATTTGCCTCCGAAGGAGTTCGATGTCGTGAGTCTTTTAAAGCAAAATATTGCGTCCGAGAAGTGCGCCATCTACCGTTATCAGGATCTGGCGGATCTGACGAGCGGCAAAGATTACACGACATGCGATCTTGCTAAAGAAATTCTTGCCGAGGAAGAAGAGCACGCGCAAGACCTCCAGGATTTTGCGCGTGACATAGAATGTATGATGAATACGATGAAGTGTTTGGACTATAGTACCATTCAGTAAGCGTTCTGTCATTAGTGGGCAGTGCTGTCTTTCTCTTTGCTTTTGAGTGTAGACAGCATGCCGCAAGCCGCGAAGATGTCTTCTCCGCGGCTTGCCCGTATAGTGGCGGTTACTCCGTGGCGGTTCAGTAGGTCTCTGAAGCGGATCATGGAATCTTCGTCGGAGGTGCAGAGGTCCACATCCGGGATGGCATGGAACCGGATGAGGTTGACCTTGCAGGTGAGGCCGGAAAGGAGATTGATAAGTTTTCTGGCGTGTTGAGGGGTGTCGTTGAGCCCTTTGAAAATAATGTATTCAAAGGTCAGATGACGTTGATGGCTGAAATCGTATTGGCGGATGAGCTCGATGATCTGTGTGGCCGGCCATGCTTTTTCGACAGGCATAAGCCGGGCGCGTTCTTCCGGAAACGGAGAGTGCAGGCTGATGGCCAGATGGCATTGGGATTCTTTTAGGAAGCGTGGAAGATATTCCATTTGACCGATGGTGGATACTGTGATCCGCCGGGGGCTCCATGCCATGCCCCACGGTGCTGTGATAATCTCCAGGGCCTTGAAGAGAGCGTTTGGATTGTCTAACGGTTCGCCCATGCCCATGAAGACCAGATTGGTGAGTTTTTCGCTTTCCGGGATTGCGTAAATTTGATTGAGGATTTCGGTTGCTGTGAGATGTCCGTTAAAGCCCTGTTTGCCGGTCATGCAGAAATAGCAGTGCATTTTACATCCCATTTGAGAGGAAACGCAAAGGGTGGCGCGGTCATGATCAGGAATGTAAACCGATTCGACTAATTTCCCAGTAGTAGTTCTGAACAGATATTTTATGGTGCCGTCTTGGGATACAGCTGCCTCTGCCGGGGTGCTTATCCCTACCGTATAGTGCTCTTTCAACAGGTTGCGATGGACTTTGGACAGATTGCTCATCTCATCGATGTCGCGGACCCGTTTCTCATAAATCCATTGGGCAATTTGTTNTGCGGTAAATTTGGGCATTCCGAGAGTGGTGANTTCTGATTGCAGTTCATCAAGGGTTTTGCCAAGCAATGCTTCCATATTGTTATCGTCTGCTANTAAGTGTGAACCGGTTGTTTCTNTCGGTTGATAATGAGAAGGGCGGCTGTATGTAGCCGCCCTTCTGTGATATTCGTTTCTTATTTGGAAATAGGTCCGAAATCAATAGAATGAAATACGATTGTCTTCCACATCGGCATATTTCGCCAGAATGCTGATAGGATTCTGAATGACCATGTATTCCCGGCTGGANGCGATGGCCTTTTTCATAGCCTCTTCGTCGTAGGTCAGACCTTTGTCCTGCTTTTCAACAAGAGAGAGGACGACGGCACCGCTTTTTCCGGCGATAGGACCTACCACGGTATTGGGTTCTGCGGACAATGCAGCGGCAACAACTTCCGGTTCGGTGCCGAGGCCGAGAATTCGGGTAGCGAGGTTGAAGTTGACATGCTTGGCAGTGTCGATTTTGCTGTTCATTGCAGTTGCATAGCCGGCCAATGTTTTGTCGGTGGTCGCTTTAAGATCATTGACAAGCTTCTGGCTCTTGGCCTCGCTCTTTAAGCTGGTCTCAATACCTTTATAAAGGATTGAATCTTTAGGAGTCTGGTAGCCGGCTTCGGTTGCACCTGTGACGGCAACGACGAGAAGATTGTCATCGCATTCAAAAATTTCGGAAATCTGACCGATCTTATTCTGGAATGCGAAACGGATGGCCTGGCGTGCATCACCGATGTTGCCGATAGAGTAGCTGGTAGCGGCCAGTTGGGTGTTGATCATTCTGTAGCCGGCGCTTGCTGCACTATCCTGCATTGCCTTTATGGTTTTATTGGCGATCAGGAAGTTGTTGAGCTTGCCATATTCATCACGGCGGGTTGAGCTGGAGGGAGTAACGTCNANCGCNNAGACNGCGATCTTGGCTTTTGCTACCGGAGCAGTGGCTTCGTNGACTTTGGCCAGTAAATAGGTCGTGCCACCCATACCGGATATCTCGGTACGGAAGACTTTGCCTACTTTGGCAGTGAAGAATTGGTCAGCGGCATCTTTGCCGAATGCCTGAAGGGCTACGATTTCATTGATCCAGCCGAATTCACCGCCTTTGGCTGCGAGCTGGGGATTTTCGCAGGTCGCAGTGGCCACTTCTGAAAAATTAGCATGAGGGGCATCGAGAACCCGTTCGATGCTGTCGGCTTTGGCTTTGTCGGAAACGACAATCACAGAGATGTTAAGAGAATCCGGAGCGTTTTTCTTGCCCATGATACGCATCATGGAATAAATTGTTCCCTCTCTGGCCGGATCCATGACAGCGTTGACGTCGTTTTGCTGAATAAAGGCCTGCATGTCTGCATCNAGGTCGCGGACTGCGATATAGGCGTCGATGTAAGGCGTCGATGAGCCGGAGTTTACAAGATCTTCGATGTCCTCGTTGTTTGAGAATTCTTCCTTAACGCTTTCGAGTTCCTCCAACGCGGCTGCAAAATCGGCTTCACTNGGACGAAGGGGTACGGCAATNTAGCTGATANTGCGCGAGGCATCGTGTTTGTAATTGTACTTGGTTGCATTGTAGCGTTTCGTAATGTCGCTGCTGTTGACCTTTACGAGAGAATCGCTTACCGTATAGATGCCTTGCTTCACATAGGCAAATGTACATTCGGTATTATTGCCTGCGAACTCGTTTTCTGCTTCCAGNTTGTTGGGTGAAACAGCTACGGAGAGGAGTCCGTTATATTTGTTCATCAAACGCTCTTGTTTGATCTGGTTCTCCAATACCATCCAGTTGCTCTTTGTTGCCCACTCGGGGAGAGCGCCGCCGGCCTGACGATACAGTTCTGCCTTTTCTTCGAAAGAATTGTTGATGACAAGATCGATCCAGAAGTCTACGGCCTCTTTCATATATTGTCTGTTGTTGGGATTGGTGAAGATCTGTCTTAAAAGGGGGGAAATGTGATCACCCTGGGTCAGTTCGTTGAATTCTGCGTCAGTAACACTGAGACCGGTTTCCTCCGAAACTTCGGCCATCAGCATGGTAGTCACGAAATCATTGTAGACTTGCTGGGAAATTCTTTGGGATGCCTCGCTGGTGTTATCCGGCTGGCCGAAAAGAGTTTTCTGGAGTTCGGCCATGCTGTTGCGGGCCATTTCAAATTCTTCGTAAGTAACTTTCTTGCCGTTGATGGTGACTACTTTGTCGCGGGAACTTTGCAAAATAGAGCTACTGCTGGTCAATAGATCGCCTACGATGAATGCAGCCATTGCTACTCCGACAATAATCAGGAGAAGAGCGGAATGGTTTCTGATTCTTTGTAATGTTGCCATTTTTGTGATGTGTTTTTATTTTATTTCTAATATTTGCAGTACAAACCGGTCGCGAAGATACGAATTATTTTATTATATCGGGTGCGCTTATGGTCAAAATCTGTTGTTCTCTGATGAAAATGTATTGTTTTTAACGCTTTTATTCACTCACGGAGAGTTTGACAGTCTCAATTTTAGAGGCCGATGTTTTGGTGACGGTGATCGTGATTCTGTCGTCGTCGATGGTAATACTGTCACCGACGTGTGGAATCCTCTGCATTTCATGTATGATAAGACCGGCAAGGGTCAGATATTCTTCCGATTCGGGAAGGTCGAGATTCAGCTTCTCATTGATTTTCCCGATTTCGAGACGTGCGGAGAGTTCATACTCATTTTTCTCGATTTCGCGGATAGTGAGATTCGTGTGGTCGTGTTCGTCCTCGATGTCGCCGGTGATTTCTTCGAAAAGGTCTTCTGTCGTAATCACGCCGGCTGTTCCTCCAAACTCGTCGACCACCGCCGCGATGCTTTTTTTCTGTTCCATCAGCATGCGGAGCACCTTATTGGCGGCCCTGGTCTCGAGGACGATGGGGATGGGGATGATTTTGTTGGTCCATTGCTGAGGCTTCTTGAACATCTCCGACGAATGAATGTATCCGATGATATTGTCGATGTCGTTTTGATATACCGGAATTTTGGAATAGCCGGTTTCGACAAACAACTTGTTCAGCTGGGAAAATGAGGTGTCATGACTCACGGCTGTGAGTTCCGAGCGTGGAATCATGCAGTCTCTTACTTTGGCTTTGGAGAAGTCGAGCGCATTTTGGAACAGTATCAGTTCCTGTTCGGGTTCCTGCTCCTGGCCGGCTCCATCGATACCCTGGCGGACGAAGAAATCGAGATCGATTTTGGTCAGTGCCGCAGGCTTGTCCTTTTCTACCTGAATGCCTACGATGTGCAGAATAAGATGCGAAAGGAGTGTGGCCAGTGAAGAGATGGGGTACAACAGAAAATAAATGCCGTAGAGCGGAATCGCAAAAGTCCGCAACATAAGATTCGGGTTTAACTTGAAAAGCGTTTTCGGCAGATATTCTCCGGTAAACAGTACGATGACGGTCGAAAGGATCGTCTGCATGAAGACGACGAAGGCTTCGTTGTCCCAGATGTAGCGGCTGATGAGCGGTTCGAGCAGCTGGGCAAAAAATATACCGTAAACGACAAGCGAGATGTTGTTGCCGACAAGCATGGTGGAAATGAACCGCTCGCTGTTGCTGTAAAAATATTTGAGGATATAGGAGGTCGCTCCGCCTTTTTGGTTGTCCAGTTCAAGCCGGACGCGATTGGCTGAAAAGAATGCCATTTCCATGCCCGAGAAAAAAGCAGAGAAGAGCAGGGTGATAAGTATGGGAAGAATGAGTGATAGAAACATAGTCTGTGAATCTCTTTTAAGGTTCGATGGGGGGNTCTGAAGATAAAGCCTGTTGTTCGGAGGGCGCTGTCAGGCTATCNGTCGTCGCCATGTCGTGCTTGACGGTTTCTCCGATTGGGAAATCGCCGGCAGTCTGCCGGATAACATATTCGGTGAACTTGTCATTGGATTGGAAGCCATAGCCGGTTAATGTCGCNTTAGGCCGCTCTATGCGGATGAATGAATCGGAATAAACTTTATGGCGGCGTACATCCCAGTATAGATCGTTGGTGTANAAATGCTCGTTGTCCTTATTGACAATGTGCACGTGATCGATGAGATGCCACAATTNCTGNTTCTCGAAATTGTAGGCGGTGTCAGCCTGGATGCAGGCAATGGGGTTGAAGAGCGTGTCGAGCTGTTCAAGGTAGATGCCTTGCGGAAAATATTGGTATTGCTCGCCGGAATCCGGATTATATCGCAGCCAAAGATCGGTGGAGGCCTTATAGCGGATGACACCCGAATCGGAGATGAGCATCGTTACATTATAGGTGGCCATCTCCGGAACTTCGCCTTGTGTTTCTTCCTCGGTTGTGATAGGAGCATCCTGTTTGCAGGCCTGAATGATACAGGCCAGAATAAGAACCCCCGAAATGTACAGCAATTTTTTCATGAATGAAACAGCGTGTATCAATACACGTAATTATTTGCGGGGCAAAGATAGTGCAATTTGACAGCAATTGCAAATATATGGAGGCAGAAAAGCTTGTGGCGCATATCGGGCGTAAATCGGTATAAGCAAAATGATTGTCATGTACATTTCTCTTTTCGGTAATATATGAAGTCCGGATTCGGGCGGTATGTCAAGAAAAGCGGGGCGGTGAATCGGGCGCGGGATAGCCGATTTCATTGCCGCCGATTTCCTGAGCGCCGTAAGAGGCTCTCTTTCTCTTGACGGCAGGTGCCGTGTCGCCGGGACGGGTTCGCAGTTTATGTTGTCGGCTTCATTTGTTCCCGCTATCGCCTCTCACGGTGTGGATGGTGGTCTTTTTTATACGGCTGGCGTTCAAAACACCGTAAGAGCCTCTTCCTTTGNNGCGGNNNAGGGTACCTTCGGTGCNGGTGATGCCTGCCGTTTTTCGGCTGGGAATAAATAGATTGCATATTTATGGAAAATTAATGGTTTTCAACGTAATAATTTTGTGTTTTTCGCTAACTTTCCTCTAAAAAGTAAAGGTTGCCCAATTTATCTGTCTACACCTATATCAAGCAGTTAAAATCTTATATTTTTCAATAACACGCATATCTTCCATTCCCATAATGCTCATCATGG